>OLRK01000663.1_pt1 | contig 37399 bp, 34 predicted proteins | sample 1672911 | NCBI WGS metagenome assembly OLRK01 (sample SAMEA3136736, study PRJEB25190) | human gut metagenome | biome: human gut; feature: human-associated habitat; material: faeces | place: Austria | collected 2013 | reverse complement strand
AATTCCTGCAACGTGTTCTTTGCAGAAATGGCAAGGCGCCTCTGCTTAAAGGAAGATGGAAGCTATTCTGCAGAGCAGGGGATCAACACCATCCGCCGCTATGCAACCATGTTTGGCCTTGACCATCCATCCGGCGTGGAAATTTTTGAAAATGACCCTCTGCTTACAACAGAGGACCCGGAACGTTCCGCCATGGGACAGGGAACTCATTCCTACACCAATGTGCAGCTTGCCAGATATGTAGCTGCCATTGCAAACAGGGGTACCGTCTTTGAGCTGAGCCTCCTTGACAAGCTTACGGATTCGGACGGGAACCTGATTACGGATTATACGCCGGAAGTGCATTCTCATATTGAGGCAGCCGACAGTACCTGGAATGCTGTTCAGACAGGTATGCGCCGCATGATTACAGAAAGCTCAGCAAAAACCATTTTCTCCAGCCTTCCGGTAGAGGTAGCCGGAAAGACCGGTACTGCCCAGGAGGACCGTTCCCGTTCCAACCATGCCTTCTTTATTTCCTTTGCGCCCTACAGCCATCCGGAAATTGCGGTTACAGTCAACATCCCCTACGGCTATGCCGGAACCAATGCGGCTACTTTAGGAAAAAAGGTTTATGAATATTATTACGGCTACACAAGTCTGGAACAGATTCTGGAATCAGGCGCCTTAGGCGTTTCAAACGTAACCATTGGCGATTAAAGCCGGGAATCAGAGGTGATCGTATGCACAATGCAGTAGTAATCAAAAGCAGCAAAGCAGGAATGACGGTAATTTTAGACCCGGACATGCCCTTTGATGATCTGCTTAAGGCGATTGGGACAAAATTTAAGGACAGCGCCCGGTTCTGGGGAGCTGTCCAGATGACCCTGACCCTGGAGGGGCGCAGCCTTTCTTCCCAAGAGGAATTCCAGATCGTGGAAACAATTACAGCCAATTCCCAGATAGAAATCCTGTGCCTTCTTGATACAGACGGGGAGCGCATTGAACGCTGTGAAAAGGCTTTAAATGAAAAGCTGATGGAGCTGAGCGCCCAGACCGGTCAGTTTTACCGGGGTACGCTGCACCGTGGGGACACTCTAGAATCCGAAGCCAGCATTATTATTATCGGCGATGTGGAACATGGCGCAAGAGTCACTGCCAAGGGCAATGTGATCATCTTAGGGGAGTTAAAGGGAGCCGTAACCGCAGGCTTAAGCGACAACCGGGAGGCCGTGATCATGGCCTTTGAGATGGCACCGCTGCAGCTGCGCATTGGCGGCTGCACTACCCGGTTTAATGAGCGGGGACGCAGGCTTGGACGCGGCCCTATGATCGCCCGGGTGGAAGATAATGAAATCCAAATTTTCCCAATTAAAAAGACGTTTCTAAATAATATGTTAAATTTCACATAACAGTAAAAAATACTGGTAAATTTACGAAATTTAATGTACAATGGATTAGCGGTTAATATCCGCAAACATATTTTTCAGGAGGCTCCTATGAGTGAGGTCATTGTGATTACTTCTGGAAAAGGCGGGGTAGGAAAGACTACCACCTCTGCGAATGTGGGGACAGGCCTGGCAATTCTTGGAAAACGCGTAGTGCTGATCGATACAGATATCGGCCTTCGGAACCTGGATGTTGTTATGGGGCTTGAGAACCGCATTGTCTACAACCTTGTAGATGTGGTGGAAGGAAACTGCCGTATGAGGCAGGCCCTGATAAAGGACAAACGATATCCCAATCTTTACCTGCTGCCCTCGGCCCAGACAAGGGACAAGTCGGCAGTCAATCAGGAACAGATGGTAAAGCTGGTGGAAGATTTAAAGGAGGATTTTGAATACATCCTTCTGGACTGCCCTGCAGGGATTGAGCAGGGATTTTACAATGCCATTGCCGGAGCAGGACGAGCCCTAGTGGTGACAACGCCGGAGGTTTCTGCTATCCGGGATGCAGACCGCATTATCGGCCTTCTGGAACAGGCCAGGATCGATACCATTGATCTGATAGTCAACCGCATACGCGGCGATATGGTCCGCAGAGGTGACATGATGTCTCTGACGGATGTGAAAGATATCCTGGCAGTCAATATTATTGGCGCAGTGCCGGATGATGAAAACATCGTCATTTCTACAAACCAGGGGGAACCTCTGGTGGGAATGGGTTCTGCTGCAGGACAGGCTTATTATGATATCTGCCGCAGGCTTTTAGGCGAAAACGTTGCAATGGAGGATTTTGGACACAGGGAGAGCTTTTTAGGAAAACTGTACCGGGCCTTCCGCCACGCATGAGAGAGGAGGCCGGGCAGGGTGAAGCGTGCTTCTGCAGTGTTTGCCAGATACTCCGGAAAAACGGCGCGAAGAAGGCTGAAGCTTTTGCTCGTGTCCGATAAAGCAGGCTGTTCTCCGGAACTTCTGCTTATGTTAAAGGATGATGTGCTCCACGTTATTTCTAAATATATGGAAATAGAAGAGGACAGTATCCAGATACAGATGGAAAATCAGCACTGGCAGGAGGGGGAGAAACAAACCCTTCCCGTCCTTCGTGCGAATATACCAATCCGTTCCATATACAGCAAGGGGCTTTACTGACATGTTATTGGATTATGATTTTAAACGATACAATTTCCGATTGATCTTTTATATGATCGCGCTGAATATCATCGGAATTCTGGTTATACGAAGCGCTACCAATCAGGATACAGAGGCAGTTGCAAGGCAGCTTCTCGGAATTTTAGTAGGCCTGGCACTTGCCATCGGATTTTCCCTGATCGATTATCACAAAATACTGAATTTCAGTGCTACCATTTATATCATATGCATTGTGAGCCTGGCAGCCGTCCTTATATGGGGAAAGGAAGTCAACAATGCAAGACGCTGGATCGAGCTCCCTGTTGTGGGACAGCTCCAGCCCTCTGAGTTTGTTAAGATCGGTCTTATTATTTTTTTCTCCTGGTATTTTTCAAAGTATCAGGAGAAGCTTAATCAGGTCAGCACTGTATGTATTGCAGCTGCGCTGTTTATAGTGCCGGCCATGCTGATCTTTGAACAGCCAAACCTGTCTACCTGCCTTGTGATCCTTGTTATGGTGCTTGGCATTGTGTTTGGCAGCGGTATCAGCTACCGCTGGATCACAGGGACACTGGCAGTGACAATCCCCATGATGGCTGCTTTCGTTTACCTGCTTTTGCATGGCATGATTCCTTTCATTAAGGAATATCAGGCCGGGCGTATTCTTGCCTGGTTTTATCCGGAACGCTACGGCGAAGCGCGGTATCAGCAGAACAACTCTATTATTGCCATCGGCTCTGGTCAGCTAAGGGGCAAGGGGCTGAACAATACTACCATTGCATCTGTAAAAAACGGCAATTTCCTTTCAGAGGAGCAGACAGACTTTATCTTTGCTGTCATTGGCGAGGAGCTTGGCTTTATAGGCTGCGTCCTGGTAATTGCACTTTTTTTATTGATCATATACGAGTGTCTTATGATTGCTGCCAGAGCAAAAGATATGGCAGGACGCCTTATCTGTGTGGGAATGGCTACTCTGATCGCCTTCCAGTCTTTTGCTAATATTTCCGTAGCAACCGGCATTTTCCCTAATACGGGGCTGCCGCTGCCTTTTATCAGCTATGGAAGCAGTTCTTTGATCAGCATGTTTCTTGGTATGGGCCTGGTGTTAAACATTGGGCTGCAGCGGGAAGGAAGACACTGATGTACAGTATCCGGTCATACCGGAACGCATATTAGTAACAGTTCAGCTATGCAGCCATGCATCTTCCTGTGCGCTGTAAGCATCGGGCTGTCCGCATGGCTGAATTGCTTACGTATATTAATCTTAAGGAGGCTTAACCTTATGACGATTGGTTTAATTGCACATGATTCAAAAAAGAAACTGATGCAGAATTTCTGCATTGCCTACAGGGGGATTTTAAGCAAGCATACCCTCTATGCCACCGGCACCACCGGAGCCCTTATAGAAGGGGTTGCAAATTTAAATATTCATAAACATCTCACCGGGCACCTGGGCGGTATGCAGCAGATGGCAGCTCAGATTGAGCACAATCAGATGGATTTAGTTATATTCCTTCGGGATCCACACAATCCCAAAACCCATGAGCCTGATGTAAACATTGTTGTACGCCTCTGTGATATTTACAATATCCCGCTGGCTACCAACCTGGCAACTGCAGAGCTGCTGATCAAGGCTCTTGACCGGGGCGATCTGGAGTGGCGCGAGGTAGTGCGGTAATGCAGCGTTTTTTTATGACGAAAACAAGAAGGAGACTGTGTACAGCCCTTCTTTCAGGGGTGATCCTGCTTTCCGGCTGCGCCCCGGCCCTTTCCGGTCCTTATAACCTTAAGGAGAGGCTTCCTGCCCTGGAAGGCTCCCTTCCTGATACAGACCACTATGCAGACGGATTTGCCGCAGAGCTCTGTGTGATACCGGATGAGTCCCTGTTTGACGAAAGCTTTGCCACCTCAGAGGCTGCAGGGCTTTTTTCAGTGGATACAGGGGAAGTTCTGTACAGCAAAAATGCCTTTGAACGTCTCTATCCGGCCAGTATTACAAAAGTAATGACTGCCCTGATCGCAATCCGCTATGGAAACTTAAGTGATACAGTGACTGTAACGGAGGATGCGGTGATCACAGAATCCGGAGCTACCCTTTGCGGAATAGAACCGGGTGATACACTGACGATGGAGCAGCTTCTATACGGGCTTATGCTTCCCTCCGGAAATGACGCAGGAGCAGCGATTGCAGTGCATATGGCAGGCAGTGTGGAGGCCTTTGCAGAAAAGATGAATGAGGAGGCCCAAAGGATTGGCGCTACAGGCACTCATTTTACCAATCCCCATGGCTTAAATGATCCGGAGCATTACACGACAGCCTATGATCTGTATCTGATCTTCAATGAAGCATTAAAGTATCCGGCATTCCGCACCATTACAGGTACAAAAGCCTATAATGCCGCTTACAGAAATAAGGAGGGTCAGGCTGTTTCTAAAACATGGAAAAACGGCAACTGGTATATGACTGGTGAACGGTCTGTACCGGAAGGACTTTCTGTTGTAGGAGGAAAGACAGGGACTACCCAGGCAGCAGGTTACTGCCTGATCATGGCGGAGAAGGATTCAAAGGGACAGGAGTATATTTCTGTTGTTTTGAAGGCAGACAGCCGCCCGGGCCTTTATGATAATATGACAAATATAATTTCTAAAATCGTCAAATAGTGATTGCACTCTGCTTGAATTTATACTATAATTAGATTAATCTTAATTGATTTTTTATACAACATATATAACTCAAGGAGGAGATAGGTATGGTTCAGATTATCGCAGGAAGAAAAGGCAAAGGAAAGACCAAACATCTGTTGGACATGGCCAACGCAGCGATTAAGGGGGCCAACGGCACAGTCGTTTACCTTGACAAGAGTGCTCAGCATATGTATGAGCTGAACAACAGGATCCGTCTTATTAATGTCAACGAATTCCCAATCATGAGCAGTGAAGGATTTTTAGGATTTATTTGTGGTATTATTTCTCAGGATCATGATCTTGAGACCATGTATCTGGATAGTTTCTTAAAGCTTTCCGTTTTGGAAGGCGGGGATATTTCCGATACTTATATGACATTGAAAAAAATTAGTGAAAAATATCATGTAAACTTTGTACTCAGCATTTCAATGGATGCCGTAGACTTACCGGAATGCGCAAAGGGTGATGTGATTATTTCATTGTAATGATACATAGTTTGTGTTAGAATGACAGGAGTGAAGAGGCTGCCTGCCGTACTGGGTTACTGAGTATGCCTGGTACGGAAGGCAGCCTTCATTTACGCGGATAATAAGGCGAAGCCTTAAGCTTTTGTTTCGCCGGGATGTAAGGAGAGGTTTCCTGTTCATGGCAAAAAAAAAGAATAAAAAGGTGGTGCGTTATCGGCGCCCCTTAAACATAAATGTTGGCATGATTATCTTTGCCATTATTTTTCTTTATCTTTTATTCAGCGTGTCCACCTACCTTAGCCGGGATAAGATCCAGTTTTATGAGGTTGCAGAAGGCGGGATCGTCAATGATAAGCAGTATACAGGTCTTATTTTAAGAGATGAGCAGGTAAAGGCTGCAGGAAAATCAGGTTATATTAATTATTATCTGAGAGAGGGGAAGCGGGCTTCTGTGGGGACAAGGGTATATTCCCTGGATGAAACCGGCAACCTGAATTCCCTTTTACAGGAAGAGGAGGAAGAGCAGGAAGCCCTTTCAGACGAAAGCCTTTCCGATTTAAAGCGTCAGCTTTCTTCCTATGTAATCTCAGAGGATGATGCAGATTTCGGTGCAATTTATGATACACGCTACAGCCTGGAGGCTTCGGTCATGGAGTATGCCGGCTTCGGGGCATTGGAACAGCTTGACCGCCTGGCTCAGGAATCCGGGGTTGTATTTGAGCAGGTTTATTCTGACAGCTCCGGCGTTGTATCTTACGGTATTGATTCCTATGAGGGCTTGACTCCATCAGATATTACGGCAGAACATTTTGATACCGCTTCCTACAAAAAAACAATGAACAAATCCGGAAAGCTCATTGAAAGCGGTTCCCCTGCCTATAAAATCATTACATCTGAAAACTGGTCGGTGCTGTTTCCCTTAAGCGAGGAGGATGCGGCCCTTTACAGCGGCAGAACAAGCCTGCCTGTTTCCTTCCGCAATCCAAGGATTGATACTCTGGCAGCTTACTCCACAGTGACTGGTGCAGACGGGGCCCTTTACGGCAAGCTTGATTTCAGCAAATATATGGTTCAGTTTATTTCAGACCGTTTTGTGGAATTTGAGATTCGCCAGGAGCAGTCCAGAGGGCTTAAGATTCCCATTACCTCTGTTACGAGCAAGGATTTCTATTTGATCCCTGTAGAATACATTGCTCAGGGCGGTGATTCACTGGATAAGGGCTTTTATAAGGAAGTATATGATGCCAGCGGCACCTCAACGGTATTTGTGCCAACAGAAATCTACTATGAAAACGAAGAATACTATTATATTGATACGGTAGGTGAAAACGGCCTGAAAGCAGGGGATTATATTGTACGGCCCCAGTCAGCGGAGCGCTATCAGATCGGGCCCTCTGCATCATTGAAAGGCGTATACAACATAAATAAGGGCTATACGGTATTTAAACAGATTGATATAATGGATTCCAATAATGAATATTATACAGTACAAAAGGGCACGCACTACGGGCTTTCCGTCTATGATCATATTGTGCTGGATGCCTCTTTGGTACAGGAAGGCCAGCTGCTTTATCAGTAGGCCTGATATATGGAAAGGAAGGATATAAGATGATAACCACACAGCTTAAGGAAGTGGAGGAGCATATACGAGCAGCCTGTATAAGGGCAGGCAGGAATCCGAAGGAGGTTACACTGCTGGCAGTCAGCAAGACCAAACCGGTCCCCACACTTTTAGAAGCGTACAACAGCGGTGTCCGAGATTTTGGAGAAAATAAGGTTCAGGAGCTTACTGCAAAAGAGCCACAGATGCCTTCTGATATACGCTGGCATATGATCGGCCACCTTCAGCGCAACAAGGTAGGGCAGGTTCTGGGAAAAACTGTTTTGATCCACTCGGTGGATTCCCTGCGTCTTGCAGAACAGATCGAGACAGAGGCAGCCAGGCGGAATCTGGATGTGGATATCCTTCTGGAGATAAATGTAGCCAGGGAGGAGAGCAAATTTGGTTTTCTTTTGGAGGAAGCAGAAGAAGCAGTCCGCACGATCAGCCGTCTTCCCCATGTACATATAAAAGGCCTTATGACAATTGCGCCATTTGTAGATGACCCGGAGGAAAATCGGCCAATTTTTAAAAAATTATATGAATTAAGTGTTGACATTAGTGCCAAAAACATTGATAATGTTACTATGAGTGTGCTTTCGATGGGAATGACTGGGGATTATGAAGTAGCGATCGAAGAAGGCGCAACGATTGTCAGAGTCGGTACTGGTATTTTTGGTACCCGTCAGACTTTGGCTTGAGTCACTTGAAATAGATTGGAGAGAACTAACAATGAGTATTTTAGGCAAACTGATGGATACCATGCGATTAAATCCTGAAGAGGACGATGAGGACTACTACCTGGACGATGATTTTGAGGAGGAAGAGGCTCCAAGAAAAGGATTGTTTTCCCGCAAGGGCGGCCAGGAGGAAGAGGAAGAAGAGGATATACAGGACAAGCCCCGTTTCTTAGGGCGTTCCAATCCAAAGGTAGTCCCAATGCGCAGAAACATGGAGGTAACAATGATCAAGCCTACATCCATGGAAGATTCTAGAGATATCTGTGATTATCTTCTGGCAGGAAAAACCGTTGTCCTTAATATGGAGGGCATCCATACGGAAACAGCTCAGAGGATCATTGATTTTACTTCCGGCGCCACGTATTCAATGAATGGCCACCTTCAGAAGATATCCAGCTATATTTTTATTGCTACTCCGGATTCGGTTGAGCTGTCCGGTGATTTCCAGGATATCCTGGCATCTGGAAGCGCAATGGGAATGGACGTATCAGGTCTTAATATCAGATTGTAATAAATAAAGAGAAGTATTTAAGCCCTGAAGATACATGCGGCAGACTGTTTCAGTCTGCCGATTTCTCTGTTTATCAGATGATAATACCAGGGCAGGAAAAGGAGAATATCTTATGGCAAAACGATTAAATGTCTGCCGGGATGGACAGCCGATTTACGAGATTGTAATGGAGCATTCCTTTGCCGGTCTTTCAAGGGAAATAGAAAAGTTGGGAATTCAGGAGCGGCGCATCTGCATTGTCACTGATTCAAATGTAGGTCCGCTGTATTTAAAAGAGGTGGAAGCGATACTGCGGGGCTGCTGCAGAGAGGTTTCCCTATTCCAGTTTCCGGCAGGAGAAGAGCATAAAAACCTGGATACCGTGCGGGCGCTGTATGAGCATTTAATTAAGCAGCATTTTGACCGCAACGACCTGCTGGCTGCCCTGGGCGGAGGCGTAACTGGAGATTTATGCGGCTTTGCTGCCGCCACCTATTTAAGAGGGATAGGCTTTATCCAGATCCCCACCACCCTTTTATCCCAGGTAGATTCCAGCATTGGCGGAAAAACAGGAGTAGATTTCGATTCCTACAAGAATATGGTTGGAGCCTTCCATATGCCCCGACTGGTGTATACAAACCTTGGAACCTTAAAAACGCTTCCAAAGGAACAGTTTGCTTCCGGAATGGGGGAAGTGATCAAGCATGGGCTCATTAAAAATCCCTCCTATTATCAGTGGCTGAAAGATAACCGGGAGGCAATCCTGGCCCGCAAGCCGGAAATATGTGAAACCATGGTTTATGAAAGCAACCTGATCAAAAAAGAAGTGGTGGAGCTTGACCCTACTGAAAAGGGTGAGCGGGCACTTTTAAACTTTGGACACACCCTGGGACATGCAGTAGAAAAGCTGAAGGATTTTACAATGCTCCATGGACACTGCGTTGCTCTTGGCTGTATTGCAGCTTCCGAAATTTCCCATCTCAGGGGAATGCTCACAGAAGAAGAAACAGAAGAGATCCGCAGCACAATGGAAGGCTTTGGGCTTCCGGTAAAAGTTAGCGGACTTATCTGGCAGCAGGTTTATGAAACAACAAAAAATGATAAGAAAATGGATCTAGGCACTGTAAAATTTGTTTTGCTGCGCTGTATCGGCGATTCTTATGTAGACCGTACCGTATCAGAGGCTGAGATGAAGGCAGGCTATGATTTTATTTCAGAAAAGGAGGATTTAAGCTGATGAGCACACAAAAGAAATCCCTTCTGTTTCGGTTCCTGATCGGCTTTGTAATATTGGTTGGGCTGGATCAGTGGACAAAAAAACTGATCGTAACCTATCTGAAGGGAAATCCCCCCTTTGTAATATGGAACGGTATCTTTGAATTTTATTATTCTGAAAACAGGGGGGCAGCCTTCGGCATGCTGCAGGAACGCCAGTTGTTTTTCTTTCTTGTGGCAGTCCTTGTTCTGGGCATCATTCTCTATATGCTCCTTCGTATGCCGGATAACAGGAGGTACAGGCCCTTATGCGTATGTCTTATGTTAATTGCCTCAGGTGCAGTGGGAAATATGATAGACCGGGTAAGCCAGGGTTATGTGGTCGATTTTCTTTATTTTAAATTAATTGATTTTCCTATTTTTAATGTGGCTGACTGCTATGTAACAATTGCAGCCTTCCTTCTGGTACTGCTTGTAATGTTTTACTATAAAGACGAGGAGCTGGAATGCTTTTCTCCAAAGAAAAAGGGGGAGGGCAATTCGTGAAGCAGACAATCTATGTAGGGGAACAGCAGGATGAAATGCGCATTGACAAGTACCTCTCATCTGTCTGTGAACAGCTGAGCCGCTCCTACATTCAGAAGCTTTTAAAATCCGGCCAGGTACTGGTTGACGGGCAGCCTGTAAAAGCAAGCTATGTGGTAGAGGAGGAGGATCGTATTTCACTTGACATCCCTGAGGCAGTAGAACCGGAAATTGAACCGGAGCCTATGGATTTGGACATTCTTTATGAGGATGAGGATGTTATCCTGGTCAATAAGCCAAAGGGTATGGTTGTACATCCTGCTGCAGGCCATTACAGCCATACTCTTGTAAATGGCCTTATGTATCACTGTAAGGACCAGCTTTCCGGGATTAACGGTGTCCTCAGGCCAGGGATTGTCCACCGGATCGATATGGATACGACCGGAGTCCTGATTGTATGTAAAAACGATTTTTCCCACAGCAGCATCAGTGCTCAGCTGAAGGAGCATTCTGTTACAAGGCGCTATGAAGCCATTGTCCATGGCGTTTTAAAGGAGGATGAGGGCTGTATTAACGCTCCTATTGGCCGCCATCCCATAGAGCGCAAGAAGATGAGCATCAATTATAAGAACGGTAAGAACGCAGTTACTCATTACCGTGTCCTAAACAGGCTAAAGCAGTACACTCACGTAGAATGCCGTCTTGAGACAGGACGCACCCATCAGATCCGTGTCCATATGGCAAGCATAGGCCATCCCCTTTTAGGTGATTCCGTTTACGGTCCTGCAAAATGCCCGGTTGCAGGATTAGAGGGTCAGACACTCCATGCAGGCATCCTAGGTTTTATCCATCCAAGAACGGGAGAATATATGGAATTTAGCGCTCCCCTTCCGGAATATTTCCAGCGTTTACTGCGAATCCTGGCCTGATTTTTGCATCAATTTTCCCGCCCTCTGAACTGTTACCTATAATGTTACAAATTTTTTGAAAGTTCACATATTTCTATATACTTTTCTGACTTTTAGCAGTATAATATAAATAGAAAATTCAACATAAGGAAGCAGCCCCGGCAGGGCACAAATCCCAATGCTTCCGGGAATTTCAAAGGCACATTGTGCATGGAAATTCCTTCAGGACAAATAATTCGGCAGAATAGAAAGGGGTATGTGATATGACAGATAATCTTATTATTACAATCGGCAGGCAGTGCGGCAGCGGAGGAAAGAAGATCGGAGAGATGCTGGCTGAAAAAATGGGCGTAAAGTGCTATGACAAGGAGCTCCTTTCACTGGCAGCAAAGCACAGCGGCTTATGCCAGGAATTATTTGAAAAACATGATGAACGCCCAACAAGCAGTTTCCTCTATTCACTGGTAATGGATTCTTATTCAATGGGCTATACAACCTCCGGCTATTCCGATATGCCTATTAATCACAAGATTTTCCTGGCACAATTTGATACGATCAAAAAGATCGCCAATGAATCCTCCTGCGTTATTGTAGGGCGCTGTGCAGATTATGCACTGGAGGACTATCCAAATGTAGTGTCTGTCTTTATTACAGGCAATGATACAGATAAAATAAAACGGATCCAGGATATTTATAATGTAACCGAATCGAAAGCCCGGGATATTATTGTAAAAACGGACAAGCAGAGATCCAGCTACTATAATTACTATTCTAATAAAAAGTGGAGCGACCCGAGAAGTTATGATTTATGTGTCAACAGCAGTACGGTAGGCCTTGAGGGCGTTGTAGATGTAATTATGAATTTTGCAGAATTAAAGCAGCGCAAAAAATCAGAAAATAAGTAACCGTTCAGCCATGCGAAGATACGTGGCTGAACGGTTACGAAAATAAATAGACCAGATATCCCGGCTTCCTGAAAAAGGAAACCGGGGCTTTCTTTTTATCGGGGCTGAAGCATTGGGATCACTCCACTGTAACAGATTTTGCCAGGTTGCGCGGCTGATCTACATCCAGATCTTTTCCCACTGAGGCATAATAAGCAATAAGCTGCAGAGCCACTGAAACAGGAAATACGCAAAAAATATCTGAGAGCTCAGGAATCGAGATCACCATATCTGCAAGTCCACGGTCAAAAGTGATCCCCTCTTTTATAAGAAGCACAACATAAGCGCCCCTTGCTTTTACTTCCCTTACATTTGACAGGGTTTTGGCCTGTACATGCTCCTGGGAAGCGATGGCAATCACCGGCACCCCTTCTGAGATCAGAGCAATGGCTCCATGCTTTAATTCACCGGCTGCATAGGCCTCCGCATGGATATAGGATATTTCCTTTAGTTTTAAGGCGCCTTCCAAGGAACTGGCATAATCCATTCCACGGCCGATAAAGAAAGTATCATTGGCTCCGATCAGGTGTTTGGTCAACTCCTTGATCTGCCCTTTTTTATCCAGCATTGCTTCTATAGCCGGAATTGTATCCAGCAGCTGCTTCATAAATTCTTTCGCCTGCTCTTCGCTGTAAATTCCTCTTACCAGGGCCATACGACAGCAGAGAAGATAAAGGGCTGCCAGCTGAACGGAGTAGGCCTTTGTACTTGCCACGGCGATCTCAGGGCCTGCATGAGTGTAAAACACATAATCGCTTTCCCTGGCAATCGTGGAGCCCTTTACGTTGACAATAGAGAGGGCAGGAGCTCCAAGAGACTGTGACAAGGTCATAGCTGCCAGAGTATCAATCGTTTCCCCTGACTGTGAAATAACGATAGCCAGTGTATCTGAATCCATCAGGGGGTGCTCATAGCGGAATTCCGAGGCCACCGATACCGTTACCGGGATGCGGAGCATCTTTTCCATCAGTGTTTTAGCCACCATACCTGCATGCATGGCTGTGCCGCAGGCAATTATCTGGATACGGCTTAAGGAAGAAAACAGGGCATCCGGAATACAATCCCGTGAAAGATCAGGAAGTCCCTTATTAAGCCTTGGAAGAATCGTATTTTTTAAGGCCTCCGGCTGCTCATGAATTTCTTTCAGCATAAAATGGGGAAAACCGTTTTTCATGGCTGCATCCATATTCCAGTTTACCTGCATCGGCTCCGGCTCCACTCGGTTAAATTCCAAATCATAAACCTTTACTTTATAAGGTGTTAAACGGACAATACAGTTTTCCGGCACTACAAAATAATCCTTTGTATATGCAATAAGAGCAGTCAGATCTGAAGCTGCCATAGCTCCGGAAGGCGTGTAAGCTGCTACCAGAGGGCTTACCTTCCGAGTGGCATAAATCTCACCTGGACGGTCTTCAAAGAGGACACAGAAGCTGTAAGCCCCCTTCATCAGGGGGAGCAGCTGCCGGATCGCCTCCAGAGGATCATTGTGACAGCTCTTATACAGGCTGTCTAATACACCAGCTGCCACCTCGCTGTCGGTTTCTGATTTAAGTGTATCCTGAAGGCCGTAATCCTTCGTGAGCTGATGATAGTTCTCAATAATGCCGTTATGAATCAGCGTTACGGCTCCAAATTGATGGGGGTGGGCATTTTCTTTTGTAACCCCGCCATGGGTAGCCCAGCGGGTATGGCCAATGCCGCAGTGGGAGATATGATGGTGTTTTTTGACCTCCTCCTGCAGGGCAGCTACTTTTCCCACCTGTTTTATAAGCTGTATATGAGAATCCTCATCAAAATAAGCGATTCCCGCACTGTCATAACCTCTGTATTCCAGCCCCAAAAGGCCGTTTAACAGGATGGTTTTGGCCTCCAATGGGCCGGTATATCCAATAATTCCGCACATAGGTTCAATCCTCGCTTTATTAAGTTTCTGCCGGCTGTGCAGCTTCTGTTTTGCAGTTACCTGCATATTTTTCTGCACATATCGCGTCCGGCTGCACGAGAGGGCATCCGCCGAATTTTCGATACTCCCTCCTCCTCGTTAACCTGATACCGGCAGTAAATTATTTACTGTTCACGAACCCGGCCAGGTACATGGCGCTTTATATATTTTTTCTGTCCCTCCTGAAAACAGATTGGGATTATTATAGCTCAGTCTAATTTATGCGTCAACGCAATTTTCATTGCATGGTCCATGGGGGTGTGCTATACTTCTATGTGCCAATGGCATACAGCCCGCGGCAGGTTTCATGTTTAAAGATCAGGGGGGAGGGCATCTATTAAGAAATGAGGTATCACAATATGTATTACGATGAAAATGAAGATGAAGTAGAGCGCCTGCGCTCAAGGCGTTCCCGGCCTGCACCCAGGCCCAGGACGAGCACCTCCTGCAATCAGGAAAAGCAGCAGGGCTCTTACGAAAAGGGCTCTGAAAATGATTATTTATTTGCAGAAGCAGAAGGCGGCCAGATTCAGGTTCCCTTTACCAGAGCAGAAGGGCAGCAGGTCAGAAAAAAGCCTGGCAGTTCAGGCTCAAATCGCGCCCGTTCCACTGCAAGAAGTAAGCCCCATTCAGGCCCCAGAAAAAATACAAGTACAGGAAAAGCAAAAAGGAAGCAGAAAAAGCACAATCTCAAAAAGCTGCTGCTGGCAGTACTGGCCTTATTCCTTCTTTACGAGGGCTGGCTGTTTTTACATAAACCTACCGGGCTGTGGACGGTTGCTGTATTTGGCGTTGACAGTCGGGACGGAAATACAAAGAAGGCGTTAGCAGATGTTCAGATCATCTGCCAGCTGGATCGGTCTACAGGAGAAATCAAGCTGGTAAGCGTTTACAGGGATACTTATTTAAAAATTGATTCCCAGGGAAATTACCATCGTATTAATGAAGCCTATTTTAAAGGCGGACAGAAGCAGGCAGTTGATGCCCTGGAAGAAAATCTTGATATTAAAATTGATGATTACGCTGCCTTTAACTGGAAAACTGTAGCGGAAGTAATTAATGTGCTGGGCGGTATTGATATCAATATTACACCGGCAGAATTTAAACAGATCAACGGTTATATTACAGAAACAGTACAGTCGACCGGAATTGGCTCCTATCAGCTGAGCCATGACGGCCCCAATCATCTGGACGGGGTACAGGCAGTGGCTTACTGCAGGCTGAGGAAGATGGATACCGATTTCCAGCGTACAGAGCGGCAGAGAACCGTCATACAGCTTACTCTTGAAAAAGCAAAACAGGCAGATGCCTCTGTTTTATCCCAGCTGGCTCAGCTCGTACTGTCTCAGATTTCTACTAGTGTAAGCGTCAATGATGTGTTGCCTCTGATTAAAAAAATTGACAGCTGCTATATCAGCGAAACTGGCGGCTTCCCATTTTCAAAGCAGGGCGCCCGTGTTGGAAAGATGGACTGTGTTATACCAACTACCCTGGAAAGCAATGTCATCCTCCTTCATCAGTTCCTTTACGGGGAAGATGTAAGCTATCAGCCCTCAGCAGCAGTTAAAAAAATCAGTGCCCACATATCAGAAAAAACAGGGCTTTATGAGGAGGGAAAACCGGCTCTTCCGGGAAGCTCCTCCGGCTCCGGTTCTTCACAAAAAGAAACACAGGCTCCTCCGCCAGCTCCGACTCCTGCTCCGGAAGAAACAACGGCTCCTGATATAACAGAGGAGACCCTTACAGAAGAGACAACACCGGAGGAAACAGAAACGACAGAGGAAACAGAAGAAGAAATTGGCCCGGGATTTTCGGATAATGAAAAAGAAACAGCTGAAACAAAAAAAGAAGAGGAGATAGGGCCCGGCGTTTCCCCTACGAAACCTGTAAGGCCTACAGAGGAATCACCTCAGACTAAGCCTCAGGATGACCCGTCCTCCAAGGGACCCGGCGTATCTGAAACGACCAGTCCAAACGAGGAGGGAAGCCTGCCTGAAACATCTGGCAGTGAAGATGTTTCAGAAATAGGACCGGGGCTATGAGGACTTTACTCACCTTGCGTAAGGAGCCCATTCCTTCAGGGTTCCTTCGGTAACAGCGTGGAAAAGGCAGTCCTTTAAATAAGGATTGTCTTTTTGCATCTGGCGGATCAATTCCTTTACATACTGACGCTTGGAATGGCCATCCATAGGGCAGGGGTTTTTACATACAGGAAGCTGAAAGCTTCTCTGAAATCCAATTACATCCGCCTCTGTCACATAAATCATAGGCCGTATAACCGACAGCCCTGTAGCATCAAGACTGGTAGTGGGAGAGAAGCAGTGAAACCGTCCTTCATAAAACAGGGACATAAGCATTGTTTCGATTACATCATCCCGGTGATGAGCATAGGCAATTTTATTACAGCCCAGCTCCAACGCTTTTTGATTTAAAGCACCTTTCCGCATTTTCGCACAGAGGGAACAAGGGTTCTTTTCTTTTCTCGTTTCAAACAGGATCGTCCCAATCTCTGTGGGAACGATCGAATAGGGAATCTCAAGTTTCGCGCATAGTTCCCTTACCGGCTCCAGATTCATTGTCCCCAAGCCTAAATCTACGGTAATAGCTGAAAGGGTAAAAGGATGGGGATAAAAGCGCTTAAGGCCGTTTAAAGCGTAAAGTAAGGTCAAACTGTCCTTGCCGCCGGACAGGCCAACCGCAATATGGTCATTGTCCTCAATTAATCCATATGTATCCACAGCCTGACGAACCAGGCTTAAAAGCCGCTGAAGCTTCATAGAAGAATTCCTCCGGAAAATTTATCTTTCAATGATGAAAGGGTAACACAGCGGCTGCATCCTTGTCAAGGTTGCTATAAAGAATTATTTTGAGTATAATAGAGATCAGCAGCAGACCAAAAGGCTGTGATTTAATGAAAGGAGAGCTATGTCTAACTATTCGCGAAACAACACTTTAACGAATAGTTAGCGGCTTATTATAGGATCAATGGCAAATTTATCTTACCATGAACAAACAGATAAAGAAAATATTTTAAAGCTCCGAGGGCTGATAAAAGAACTCCCGGCCTTCTGCAGTGACTTCTTTCGCGGCATTGAACCAAGGACTTCTTCCCGTACCCGGATTGCCTATGCTTATGATCTTCATGTTTTTTTTGATTTCCTGCATAAGGAAAATCCTGTTTTAAGCAAACTTGATATAAAAGAAATTACACTGGAACATCTGGACTCTCTCTCAGTAACGGATTTTGAAGAATATATGGAGTATCTGAAATACCGGTTTAATGATAAAAATCAGGAGGTCATGAATAAGGAACGGGGAATCATGCGCAAGGTATCTTCCCTTAAAAGCTTTTATAATTACTTTTACCGCAATGAGCGCATACGGAATAATCCGGCAGCCCTGGTACGCCTTCCAAAGCTTCATGACAAGGGTATTATCCGCCTGGATGTAGATGAGGTGGCGCTTCTCCTGGATGAAGTGGAACAGGGAGAAAAATTGACTGATAAGCAGAAAGCCTTTCATAATAAAACGAAAAAACGGGATCTGGCATTAATCACACTATTGCTGGGAACCGGTATCCGTGTATCTGAATGTGTGGGGCTTAATATTTCAGATATTGATTTCAAAAATGGCGGTATCCGCATTTACAGAAAAGGCGGCAAAGAGGTAACTGTTTATTTCGGAACAGAGGTTGAAGAGGCTCTTCTGGATTATCTTGAGGAGCGTGACCGCATCCTTCCTGAGGAAGGCAGTGAGGATGCCCTGTTTCTCTCCCTGCAGAGAAAACGTATGGCTGTACGAAGCGTAGAGAATTTAGTAAAAAAATACGCTCAGATCGTAACTCCTTTAAAACCGATTACTCCCCATAAGCTCCGAAGCACTTACGGAACCAACCTTTACCGTGAAACAGGTGATATTTACCTGGTAGCTGATGTACTTGGCCATTCTGATGTAAATACCACTAAGCGCCATTACGCAGCGCTGGAGGATGAACGCCGCAGAAGCGCCCGCAATAAGGTACGCCTCCGCGAAAAGCCAGGCAGGGAGTAAAAACTTACCTGGCTTTTCGCATACAGTTTATTATTCATAATAGACAACCATCAGATACTGTCCTGCATGGATCGTATCTTTTTTTAAACAGTTCATCTCCTTTAACTGCTTTACATATTCTTCTGTAGACATCTCACTGCCGTCCTTATAGTCACTGGCAATCTCCCACAGGCTGTCTCCCTCTTCAATCCGTATACTCTTGTAGTAAGGGGTGCGCTCCTGCTCTTCCCTTGCCAGAGAGGCAAATACTGTGTGCCCTGCCGTAAATACCAGGCATATCAAAAGCATACACAGGGCTCCTGTCAGTTTTTTCACCACAGACCGTCTCATTTGTAACCTCCTTTAAAACAACCACAAAACAATTCCATCAGAGAAACAGCATTGTAGAACATGCGTTCTCTTTATGGTTATACTATAGCACCAGAACGTACGTTTGTCAATGAAGTACAGCGAAAAAACCGAACAAAGGTTTGCGTTTTTGTCTGACATGTGATATAATCAAGGAAAAGATGCCAGGGGTAAGGGATGGTCCGCCCCTCTGATACCGGATTGCGGCCCGCTATGCATTTCCACGATCCAGGAAAATTCAGCTACACAGATTAATAAGGAGGCCGATCACTTATGTCACAGGATAAAATGACTGCCAAGCAGCAGGAAATATTAGAATATATTAAAGAAACAATTTTAAAAAAGGGATATCCGCCGGCTGTCCGCGAAATTTGTGAGGCAGTTCACTTGAAATCTACCTCTTCCGTACATTCCCACCTCTCTGCCCTGGAGGAAAAGGGGTATATCCGCAGGGATCCGACAAAACCCAGGACGATTGAGATCCTGGATGATACCTTTAACTTTAACCGCAGGGAAATGGTAAGCATCCCTCTTTTAGGGACGGTTGCTGCCGGTGAACCTCTTCTGGCTGAGGAACATATTGAAGACTACTTCCCTTTCCCCGCTGACAGCCTTCCTAATGCAGAGGTATTTATGCTGAAGGTAAAAGGTGAAAGTATGATCAATATGGGGATTCTTCCCGGTGACCGCCTGCTGGTAGAGCAAACGCCGGTGGCTGAAAATGGGGAGGTTGTGGTAGCTCTGATCGATGATTCTGCCACTGTAAAGAAGTTTTATAAAGAAGATGGGCATTACCGCCTTCAGCCTGAAAATGATTTTATGGAGCCTATTATTACAGACCATGTAGAGATCCTTGGAAAAGTGATCGGCCTTCTGCGCATGATGACCTGACAGGAAGCCTGTATTTTAAAGAAAGGCGGTATTTTCGCAATCCACTGAAAATACCGCCCCTCATCTTTATTCTAAATTTACAGCTCATCCACACTCACAAAGGTTTTTCCATCCCGCCAGATACGTTCTAAATCGTAGAACAGCCTGTCTTCGCGGCAGAAAATATGGACGATCACATCTTTGTAATCCATTAAGATCCAGTTAGCACTTTGATATCCTTCAATCTGCTTGCATGGGTATCCGGCCTTTTCCATCATCTCTTCCACATTATCAGCCATTGCCTGTACCTGGTTTGGGTTGCTTCCATCTGCAATGATAAAATAGTCTGCCAGCACAGATACGTTCTGGATATCAATAATCTTAATATCCTCACCCTTTTTGTCGCTTAACGCCTCATAGGCGATCTTAACCATTTCCTTTGAGTTCATTCTTTTCTCCTTTTAAGGTTTTAAAATATTCATAAGCCCTGCAGGTTTCCGGGTCAATGGAACCGCCTTTTTTCTGCAGATATTCCAGTGTGCCTGATAAAATGGCATACATTGTTTCGTCCAGATCCTCATAGGCCAGCTTCCGTACCTGGGCCAGATTTGCTGCCTTATACCGTCTTGGTTCGATATAATCCGCAATATAGAGGATTTTATCCAGCGTAGACATATCGGCCTTTCCTGTGGTATGGCAGGCTATGGCAGACAGGATTTCCTGATCTGTAACGCCGTACTTATTTTTAGCCAGCCAGACACCATATTTTGCATGAAGCACAGGCAGTGCCTTTTTCTCTGCATCTGTTATTTCAATTCCATGGTGAAGACATTTTTCCAGGATTACCTCATCTGAAAAACGCTTCCCGCAGTCATGCATCAGCCCCGCAAGCTCTGCCTTCTCCAGATCATAGCCATAGCGCATGGCAAGATTCATACAGGTAAAAGACACACTGAGGGAATGCTCATAACGCATAGGCGCAAGCTTTGACTTTAATTTTTTGCGCAGCAGCATAATCTGCATACATTGATTATCCATGATCAAACTTCTCCTTTGTGCTCTTTTGGCGGATCGTCCTATCCCATATAGAGGCCATGCTGGCGAATATATGTCAGCACAGGCTCCGGGATATAGGAAGAAACATCCTTACCTTCCGCAATGGCCTGCCGTATTTCTTCCGAGGATAAATCATTTTCGTCAAACTGTATTTCATAAATCCTTGCGCCATAAACCTCTTTCAGGTAAGAAATCTGCTGCTTTAGGCTGCGGTGCTCTGTATTCCAGGGTCTTACTGCCGCAAGGATAGTAGTCTGTTTCATTACCAGCTCCGGATGGAACCAGTGTTCAATCTGATACAGGGAATCTGCCCCTACAATAAAGTAAAAAGAATGCTCCGGATAAGCTTTATGGAGCAGGGTCAGAGTCTGGGCCGTATAGGTATTGCCCTGGCGTTTTTGCTCAAAATCAGAATAAACAAACCAGGGTTTACCAGAAATTGCCAGCTGCACCATATGACTGCGATGCTGTCCCTCTGTTACCCTGTGGTCTGTCTTGTGAGGCGGATGTCCGGAGGGCATAAACCATACTTCATCCAAATGAAATTGTTCATAGGCCTGCTGCCCCAGCTTTAAGTGTACATTGTGGATGGGGTCAAAGGTGCCGCCCAGGATTCCGATTTTCGCCATTTCCATTCTCCTGTAAGTTTACATATTAGCTTCAAGTTTACATAATAATTTTATGTAAACCAATAGCGAAGCGGACAATCAGCAGGCTTAAAACAGACATCCGCCCGCTTCCCGCTCTATCTATTTACGGAAGTACAATTTTACGCTTTGCAGGGTCTTTTGCAGGACGGTAAAGTACGATCTTACGTCCGATCACCTGTACAACCTGGGAACGGGTGCGCTCTGCAAGAACCTCCGCAATGGAGCGGCCGTCATCCAGGCAGTTCTTTAATACTGTAATCTTTACCAGCTCTCTTGCTTCCAGAACCTCCTCCACTGCTGCGGTTACTTCCGGTGTAAGGCTGGATTTGCCAATCTGGAATACAGGCTCCAGGTTCATGGCAAGTCCCTTTAAATAGGAACGCTGCTTACTTGTCATAATGTTCTCCTTTATGTGGTACAGGACGGGTTCCTGCCCTTTACAGGCATTCTCCCGGCCTGAAAACAATTTATTTATAATAGTCAAACTCCAGGCCATACATGCGGACGGTATCGCCTTCCTCGATTCCCGCCTTCTCAAGATCAGACAATATGCCCGTATTCTTTAAAAATTTCTGGAAGAATTCAAAGCCCTTCTCAGAATCAAGGTTTGTATAGCCAAGCATCTTTTCAATTCTCGGGCCTTCTACAACAAAGGCGCCGTCATCTGCCCTGGAAACAGTGTATGGAAGGCTTCTGTCTCCCTGGTATTCAATTTCAAACTCTTTTTCAAACATAACCGGAGTATCATCAACAGTCTTTAAAAGCTCATTGATATGCCACAAAAGCTCCTTGACACCGGTTCTGCTTACAGCAGAGATCGGGAATACCCGGATTCCCTTTGGCTCAAACTCCGCCTTCAGCCTGCTTATAATATCCTGTGAATCCTCCTCTGAGTACAGGGCATCCATCTTGTTGGCTGCGATCACCTGGGGCCTTGCAAGGAGCTCAGGGTTATAAGCCTCCAATTCCCGGTTGATCGTCTTAATGTCCTCAAGAGGGTCCCTTCCCTCTACAGATGCGCCATCTACTACATGTACCAGTACCTTGGTGCGCTCAATGTGCTTTAAGAAGGAATGGCCCAGGCCAACACCCTCGGAAGCACCCTCGATCAAGCCAGGGATATCCGCCATAACAAAGCCGGCTCCATCCCCTAAATCTACCACTCCCAGATGAGGATTCAAGGTTGTAAAGTGGTAATTGGCAATCTCCGGCCGTGCATTGCTCACAACAGATAAAAGGGTAGATTTCCCTACATTTGGGAAGCCTACAAGGCCTACATCTGCAATAACCTTTAATTCCAGCTGTACCCAGAGCTCCTGCCCCGGCTGCCCCGGCTGTGCATACTTCGGCACCTGCATAGTGGAGGTAGCGTAATGCATGTTGCCCTGTCCGCCCCGGCCACCTTTTAAAATGACCTCTCTCTGACGATCGCCGGACATATCCGCAATAACCTTTCCTGATTCAAAATCCTTAATGACGGTTCCCTCCGGAACCTTAACGATCAAATCCGGGGCATCTGCGCCATGGCAGCGGCGTTTCCCGCCCTCCTGGCCATCTTTTGCCACGTATTTGCGGACATGGCGGAAATCAACCAGCGTATTCTTGCCGGTATCAACCTGGAAAATAACATCTCCGCCTTTTCCGCCGTCGCCGCCGTCAGGCCCTCCATTGGGGACATAAAGCTCACGCCGGAATGAAACATGGCCGTCTCCGCCCTTGCCTGACTTAATAAATACTTTTGCACTATCGGCAAACATACACGTACCTCCTTGTAAATTGTAAAATAACCGTTCAGTCTGTTTCTTGTGAATAAACTTAGAAACAAAAAGGCTCCATACGCCAAGTATGGAGCCCTCAAAAATTATTCGTTGATTGCTTTCGGGTATACAGAAACCTGCTTCTTATCTCTGCCCTTTCTTTCAAACCGAACAACTCCGTCTACTAATGCAAATAAGGTATCGTCGCCGCCCTTACCTACGTTGTTGCCTGGATGAATGTGGGTTCCACGCTGTCTGTACAGGATGTTTCCAGCCAGTACGAACTGTCCGTCAGCTCTCTTGGCACCAAGTCTCTTAGACTCGGAATCACGGCCGTTCTTTGTAGAACCAACACCCTTTTTATGAGCGAATAACTGAAGGTTCATCTTTAACATGTCTTACACCTCCTTGAATCGGATGATAATATACGATTTTCCATAATCCTTCTCAATATTCTGAAGACCCAAAACAAGAGAATTCATAAGGAGCTGGGACTGGGGGCTTATATAAGACGGAAAGGAAAACTCAAACTGGATGTCTTCCTGTCCTGCCTTTCCTTCAAAATCATCTTCTGTAAAGGTTTCCACCGAATTATAAAAATTGATAGCCAGTGCAGAAACTGCTGCGCAGATGATATCCTCACCTTCCTCAGCATAACCTGCATGTCCCTCAAGCTTGATCCCTCGGATAAGGCCTTCTCCCCGTTTCCCGGATTCTTTAAAAACAGTTGCCTGAATCATATCATTTACAATTAAGCATTGATCTTCTCAATCTTAACCTGGGTATAGAGCTGTCTGTGGCCATTCTTCTTGTGATAGCCAGTCTTTCTCTTATACTTGTAAACGATAACTTTCTTGCCCTTGCCTTCTTTCTCAACTGTTGCAGTAACAGTTGCTCCAGCTACGGTTGGGCATCCAATCTGCAGTTCGCCGTTGTTTACAGCCAGCACCTGGTCAAAGGTTACAGTCTCGCCTGCGCCTAAGCCCAGCTTTTCTACCTTAATGACATCGCCTTCTGCTACCTTGTACTGCTTTCCGCCTGTTGCAATAATCGCGTACATTCAGAGGACCTCCTATAATCATTACTCGCCAGCTTCGGTGTTCACAAAAATAAATTTGCATGACCCTTATTACCTCGCTGTGCGGCATACTTAAACATAATAACACCCGGTTTTCGGATTGTCAATGGATTTTTTAATTTTTTCTCCAGGCACCTCTTGTAAACAGGAGAAGTACCGGGAACAGCTCCAGCCTTCCGGCAAGCATGTCAAAAATCAATACGATCTTTGACCGATAAGACATCATGGAGAAGTTAGAGGCAGGGCCTACAACAGAAAGCCCAGGGCCAATATTATTTAAATTTGCTGCCACTGCCGAGAAGGAGGTTGTAAAATCAAAATTATCCAGGCTGATGATCAGTACCGATAAAAAGAAGATCAGGGCATACACGATCAGGTAGGCATTTAAGGAGCGCAGGGTGTTATGGTCCAGGGATTTCCCTTCATATTTAATTACCTTTACGCTTCTTGGATGTATCAGGGCAGCCATCTCCTTCTTTACCTCTTTTAAAGCGATCATAATACGGGATACCTTGATCCCTCCGCCGGTGCTTCCTGCACAGGCGCCGATAAACATTAAGGTCAGCAGTACTGTTTTGGAAAATTCCGGCCACTGGTTAAAGTCAACGGTGGAATAGCCGGTGGTGGTGATAATGGTAGCAACCTGAAACGCAGCATGATGTATCGTATTTAACAGGGAAGGGAACATGTGACGTATATTGATCGTGATCAAAAGGATGGCTCCTGCCACGATCCCTACATATCCCCAAAGCTCCTCACAGCGCAGGGCGTCCTTGGGACGCTTAAAAAGCATCAGATAATATACATTAAAATTAACACCGAACAGAAGCATAAACAGGGAAATGATCCCCTGCTGGTACAGTGTATAGCCGGCCTGACCTGAATTGCGGCAGGAAAAGCCGCCGGTACCTGCCGTTCCAAAGGCCATGCAGATACTGTCAAATACAGGCATTCCGCCAAGCAGCAAAAGGACGATCATCACCATCGTCATGCAGAAATAGATCGTATATAAAAGCTTTGCGGTAATACGGATCTTAGGGACCAGCTTGCCAACTGACGGTCCCGGGCTCTCCGCCCTCATAATATGCATATTGTAATCTCCCGTCATGGGAAGGATCGCAAGGACAAACACCAGGATCCCCATACCGCCGATCCAATGGGAAAAGCTGCGCCACATGCGGGAGGCCATGGAAAGCTTCTCTACTTCCGGCACAATGCTTGAGCCAGTAGTTGTAAAACCGGAAACGATCTCAAACATGGCGTCAATAAAATGAGGGATCTCGCCGCTGATAATAAAGGGCATACAGCCAAACAGGCTGAGTACCAGCCATCCAAGGGCTACCGTAATAAAGCCCTCCCTGGCAAATACCATAATGTTTTCCGGTTTCCTTCTGGTGCAGATAAAGCCTAAAAGTCCGCAGACAAAAGCCACACCCAGGTAACAGGTAAGAATGCTCTCTTTATAAATAAACGCTGTAAAGGCAGGGAGCAGCATCAAGATCGCCTCGATCTTCATTATCCAGCCCAATATGTAAATAACAATACCATGATTCATCTCTATATCCGTCCCTTACCTCAAAATATCCTTTAAGTCATTTAACCCGGTGTGGGTTGTTACGATAACTACCGTATCTCCGGCTTCAATGGTATCCTTGCCGCGGGGGGTAATGATACGTCCCTGACGGTTAATGCAGGCAACCAAAAGGTTGTTCTTTAACTGCAGCTTCTCAAGAGGGATGCCAAGGAATGATGCATCCTTGCTGGCTCTGAATTCCAGAGCCTCTGCCTTGTCTGCCACGATCTTATACAGGGTCTCCACATTGCTTCCCATGGAATTCTGCATGGCGCGCACATACTGTAAGATAATGTCTGCTGTCAGCATCTTCGGATAAATAACACTGCCCAGATTCAGGGAATTGATCACATTTTCAAAGGAAATCTTATTTACCTTTGTGATCAGCTTGGCCTCAGACTGGCTTGCAGCATACAGGGAAAGCATAATATTTTCCTCATCAAAGCCTGTAAGGGAGGCAAATGCCTCTGTGCGCTGAATCCCCTCCTCTAAAAGGAGCTGCTGGTCTGTGCCGTCTCCATGGATGATCATAGCCTTTGGAAGCAGCTCACTGAGCACGCGGCAGCGATGCTCATCCTGCTCAATGATTTTAATCTTGATCTTCGTATCTGCCAGGGATTTGCACAGATAGTAGGTCAGCTTTCCGCCGCCTACGATCATAACGCTTCCTACCGTATTGTTTTCAATACCGGCCTTGCGGAAAAATTCAGCAGAATCGGAATGAGAGGCAATAAAGGAAATCTTATCCCCGCTTCTCATCTCAAAATTACCATCGGGGATCACCACATCATCCCCCCGCTCCACAGCACAGATAAGGATATTGACCCGCAGGTGACCGGATACGTCCATTACCTTCATATGGTCCAAAACAGAATCAGAAGGGATCAGGAACTTTAAAAGCTCAATACGGCCCTTTGAAAAAGGCTCGATCTTAATGGCCGACGGGAAACGAAGCAGCCTTGCGATCTCCCTTGCTGCAGCCAGCTCCGGGTTGATCGCCAAAGACAGGTTAAGCTCCTCACGGATATAGCTGATCTCTGCAGAATATTCCGGGTTTCTGACGCGGGCAATGGTATGGCAGTTTCCTGCCTTTTTTGCGATCAAACAGCAGAGCATATTCAGCTCATCTGAGTTTGTGGTTGCGATCATCAGGTCGGCTTCCTTAATCCCAGCCTCCATCTGAACCTGGTATATGGCCCCGTTTCCGTTAACACACATGACATCAATGCTGTCAGAGAGGGCCTGCAGCGCCTCTCCGTCTGTATCGATCAGCGTAATGTCATGCTGCTCGCGGTTTAACTGCTCCGCCAGGGTGGTACCCACCTTTCCGCACCCTACAATGATTATTTTCATGGTTTCCTTCCCCTTTCAACTAAAGCAAAATTTGTTCGTACAGCGGCTTTCTCACCTTTTTCCTGGTTACCTCCACCAGGTTTAAACGGGTCATTTCTACTACGACCGTTTTTACCGGATCCTTTGAAACTGCCCGCTGCAGCGCTTCCATCACCTGTTTTTTATGAAGCTCCTTCTCCATATCAATAAAATCGATCAGGATGATTCCCGACAGATTCCGCAGGCGCAGCTGCCGCCCGATCTCATCTGCCGCCTCCAGATTGATTTTTACGATGGTTTCCTCCTGGCTTTTCTTTCCCGTATATTTCCCGGTGTTTACATCAATAACAACCATGGCTTCCGTAGGCTCGATCACCAGGTAGCCCCCGGATTTAAGCCATACCCGTTTGGAAAGAGCCCTCTCCAGAGCTGTATCCAGGCTGTAAAGCTTGCTTAAAGGCAAAAGCCTGTCCTCATAAAAGCTTAGCCTCTCCTTGTCCTCCGGCTGAAAGGAGGACAGATAGGCACTTATGGCCTCATAAAAATCAGGCTGGTCTGTAAGAATGGAATCAAGGCCTCCAAAAAGCGTATCCCTTAAGCTGGCAATATAACCGGGCAGCGCATGATAAATGCAAGAGTAGCAGGTACGCATGGCCCAGCCTGCCTTTAAGGCCTCATAAGTCTCTTTTAAGGCTTCATACTCCTTTAATACTTCGTCTGCCGTAACAGCCGCCGCATTGGTCCTGACAATAAGCCCCATGTCTCCTGGGGCGCATTCCTTCCAGCGCATTTTCAGCTCTGTGCGCAGACCGTTATCGGTCAGCTTTGAGGAGAAGCCGATTCCGCTCTTTCCCGCTGTAAGGACACAGTAGCGCCCGGCAAATGAAAGATGGGAGGTAACCACAGGGGCCTTTGTTTTTACTGCATCCCGGCTTACTTGCACTACGATCTCATCTCCCGCCTTCAGCTTCCGGGGTATCCCGCCAGTGGAGGAAGGAGTTGTAAAAAGATGCTCCTTATTTTCCTCCAGGCTGTAATAGCCTACCATCCCCGGAGCCAGCTCCACAAAAGCAGCATTGATCCCTGCTGCCACCTTCTGTACCTTTGCAATATAAATATTTCCCAACAGGCTTTTCTCCTGCTCCTCCTCAAAGGTAAGCTGGAGGACTTCACCGCCGGAGATCCGGACAGTGCAGGTTTTTCCCTGAAGCCTTGTAATGATCAATTTATCCATGAAGTATATCCTGTCCAAAATCACCTAAGCGGCGGAAATTATGAATATTCCGGCTTTTTTCTTCCTCTGAAGCCACATCACCATATACCTCTTCCCGCTGTACCATATAGGCAAATTCCGGCCGCTCGATCCCCTTATGGGCATAGAATGCATCCAGAACAAGCTCCGGCTTAATATTGGCAGCGCTTCCTGTGGAAATCTTCATAAAGAGGGATGGGGTATGGTTATCCTGTACCTTAAGCTCATAAACCAATGGCTTTAAGTCAAGAAGAGCTTCACCCTTTTTTGTTTTCTTTGTCACCATAACAGAGGGCTGCTCAAAAAAGGCAGACAGCTCCTTAAACCAGGCATTGGCCCCCTCCGGCCTCTCATAGCCGGGGCGGAAGGTAAGCGTATAGTCAGCCGCTGCCACCAGGGACATAGCATTCACTGAATTGTCAGGCAGAAGGCGGTATTCCAGCACCTCAAAGCCTTCCGTCATCACATCATTCAGCCGCTTTATCATTGTCTGGGAATCTTCGGTGCTTAACACCTCAATGTCCATATATTCCCCATTGCTGGTAATGCCCACGCCTAAGGGGGCTGCAAAGGTCATAATCTGATGGGGGCTGAAGCCTTCACTGTAGCGGATATCCACATCACTGCGGCGGATAGCCTTCTGGAAGTAACGCATTACATCCAGATGCCCGATAAATTTCATGGTTCCATATTTTCTGAATTTGATTCTGATCTTCATTTTCTATCATGTCCTTCTTCCTACTTGTAAGCGTTCACAGGGCAGACGTCGCCGCATTATGCCTCTTTCTCCTCGAAGCATACGCCGCCGCCAAAGCCCATGGCTCCGCAGCCGGAGCAGCGTTTGCGGCAGTTGGGAGTAACCTCACCCTTTAAGGCATTGTTCCATTCCCGCTTTAAAAATTCCTTTGAAACGCCTGCATCAATAAAATCCCATGGGAATATCTCATCAAGGCCCCTCTCACGGGTGGTATAAAAGCCAATATCCACGCCGCAGGTCTCAAATGCGTTCATCCAGATATCATTATCAAAATACTCAGACCAGGAATCATAGATGGCGCCCTGTCTGTAAGCCTCCTCGATCACAGCACCCACCCGGCGGTCACCCCGGGCAAGTACGCCCTCCAGCACTGTAAGCTCCGCCTCATGCCAGTTATACTTTAAGCTCTTAAAGTTCTTCATCTCCCGGAATTTTGCACGGACAATGTTGGCACGCTCAATAAATTCCTCCTTGGTGCACATTCTGGCCCACTGGAAGGGGGTAAATGGCTTTGGAACAAAGAAGGAGGAGCTGGCAACCACCTGCACCTTGCCCTGGCGCTGATCCTTAGGGATTTCATAATATTCCTCTGCGATCTTTTCAGACAAAAGGGCGATTCCCTCCATGTCCTCTACCGTTTCCGTGGGCTGTCCCAGCATAAAGTACAGCTTTACCCGGTTCCAGCCTGCTTCAAAGGCCATGCGGGCCCCCTTTAAGATAACCTCCTCTGTCAGGCCCTTGTTGATAACATCACGAAGACGCTGAGAGCCTGCCTCCGGCGCAAAGGTAAGGCTGCTCTTCTTAATATCCTGCACCTTGCTCATAACATCCAGTGAAAATGCGTCAATGCGCAGGGAAGGAAGAGAAATATTGACGCCCTTCCCCTTAAACTCATCAATGAGGAAGTTTACAAGCCCCTCCAGCTGGCTGTAGTCACTGGAGCTTAAAGAGCTTAAGGAGATCTCCTCATGGCCCGTACTCTTTAGCATCTGACGGGCATAATTTTTTAAGTATTCCAGGCTGTGCTCCCTTAAGGGACGGTATACATTTCCCGCCTGGCAGAATCGGCAGCCCCGGATGCAGCCTCTCTGGATTTCCAGCACTACCCTGTCCTGGGTCACCTTTGAAAAAGGCACAAGGGGCTTTTCAATGTACTCGACAGAATCCATATCACGCACCAGCTGTTTTTTCACAACCGGCTTTGCATGGGAATTAATAGGCAGGAAGCTTTTTATGGTGCCGTCCTCATGGTAGCCCACCTCATAAAAAGCCGGCACATAAATGCCCTCCAGCTCTGCTGCCTTCTCAAGGAACTGCTTTCTTGTACCTCCGGCCTTTTTATTCTCTTTATAAAGGTCTACCAGATCAAAGTAGACTGTTTCGCCCTCGCCAATATAGAACATGTCAAAAAAATCAGCCAGAGGCTCCGGATTATAAGCACAGGGGCCGCCGCCGATAACAATAGGCATATCTTCTCCTCGCTCACTGGCGTGAAGGGGGATCTGGGACAGCTCCAGTACCTGCAGCACATTGGTATAGCACATTTCATACTGCAGCGTGATCCCTAAGAAATCGAAATCCTTTACCGGTTCCTGGCTTTCCAGAGCAAAGAGGGGTATCTTCTTTTCACGCATGATCGGGTCCAGATCCATCCATGGACTGTAAACACGCTCGCAGTAAATATCCTCGCGGCTGTTAAACATGGAATAAAGGATCTGGATTCCCAGATGGGACATTCCGATGGAATAGCAGTCGGGGAAGCACATGGCAAAACGTACCTTCCCTTTTGGGTCTTTTCTGCACATATTTACCTCACCGCCAATATAGCTGGCCGGCTGCTGTACAGACAATAGTATTTCATCACTTAACGCTAATTTTCTCATATCTGTTCCTTCTGTTTTTGTTGTTCGGGTATCGTTAATATGAAAAATCACCCGGCACAAGGGCGCATGGAACACCCAGTGTACCAGGTAATTATAAAATAACTTTCACTTAATGGCAAGGCCTAACCGACTATTCCTGCAGTATCCGTTCAGCCATGCGAAGATTTAGGCAGTAAAAACAAGGCTGAAACTGATACTTCACTCCTGAAAAATGCTGTAAGCGCCGTCCTCCCGCTCTACCACCCAGACTACATCCCCATGGTCGCGGTAGCGGCCCTTCTTTTGTATACGGCCCTCGGAGTTTACAAGATAGTCACAGCCGTCCACCGTTTTTACCTCATATTTGCTGCCTGCCTCTGCCCTCTGCAAAAGCCCGGCCTTATAAAGACAGCCTCCGCTGCTTCCATGTACAGCCTTTCCGTTATCCTCAAACCGGAAAGAAAGCTTCTGTCCGTAAGAGGTGATCTCTGTCTCCCCGGTCTGGCGTGCGCCGCTTATCTCGTCAAAATACATTAAATCGTATTCATCCAGATAGGCTTCAAGGCTGTCTGCGTCACAGTCAATGCCGTCCGTCCCGCAGATAAGGGTTTCATAATACTTCCTGTTCTTTGTCACTGCAATGAGACCGGTGCGCATGATCCCAAGAGAATCAAAGAGATACACCTTCCCGTCAATGGTTTTAAGCTGGTCTGTCACTACCTTCCCGTTTGAAAGGCCGTAATACCAGCGCTTTATACCATGCTGGTTTGCGTAAAAATCCTGGGAGGCTGTGGGGACGCGCTCGATCCACTGCTCTGTATGGGAGGGGCTGCTCCCTGCAATCTTTTTTGAGGAGCAGAGAATGCCATTTTCATCCAGCTTGTAACGGTAGCGGCCATTTTCATCACTTTCCGTGATGCTTTCATCTGCCGCCTTTTTCCCATTTTCCTTAAAATAGAACCAGCAGCGCTCCATACCGCCCTCAGGCTTCTTTACCATCAGATATTTCCATCCAGTCGCTGCTCCCCTTTCATCCGGGTCACAGTAATAAACCCCATCCAGATAAGCGTCGCCGCTGGTATCATCCAGCGCCTGCCCATCCTCCGAGATCCATCCATAAAGGGGCGCACCCGTTTCATCATAAAACATCTTCTCTTCTGTGCTGCCAAAGGCAGTCCCCGGGAAGACCATTCCCAGGGAAACAGCCGTCAGACAGGCTGTAAGCAGCATTTTTTTGTGTTTCATAGGCTTCCTCCTTTTACCTGCGCTTCCTGTAGATCAGGTATGCAGACAAGCCCAGGGCAATGCATACGGCGGCGCTAAACATAAGGATGCCCTGCTTTGATTCTTCTTCCGAAATTTCCTGTGCAGCAGCGTAATCCTCGTTGATGATCCCCGCTGCCTTCATCAGCTCCAGCTTTTCCTCCTCATCCATCAGCTTGTCGCCGGACTTGCTTAACAAATCCTCACTGCGGTAGAGGCGGCTTGTGCCGTCCTTTGTGTTAAATGCGTAGGTATAGGAGGAGGAGCGCCCTTGTGCCGGTTTTCCTGCACTGCTTTCAGGCTTCCTTCCTTCAGGGCTTCCCGCCGTCTCTCCGGTTGTGCTCTTTTCCGGTTTCTCACTTCCTCCACCTTCGGCACTGCCCTCTTCCTCCTTTGGATCGGATGGGGCCTTTGGTTCTTTTCCAATATCCTCTATATCCTCTGCCTCTGTCTTCTTCTCCATTGAAGCCCCATCCTGCGGCGAAGCTTCACTCTCAGCAGAAGCTTCCTTATCCTCAGAAGCGTCAGCCTCCGCCGAAAGTTCCTTATGGGGAGCACCTTCAGAAGCCTCCGCCTTCGCTTTCTCCTCAGAAGCTGCGTTCTCAGCACCGTCTCCGGCTTTATCCTCCGCCAAGGTGCCATCTGCCCCAGCGTTATTCCCGGTCAAAGCACCGTCAGCCTCAGCTCCATCTGCTCCGGCCTTACTCTCAACCAAAGCGCTATCCGCCTCCGCCTTATTCTCCGTCACTGCATCCGCTGCATCTCCCGCAGCATTTCCTCCCTCCGGCTCAGCCGCACCCTCAGCCGCCTCGCTCTCAGCCTCAGAAATCGCTCCTTCCGCTGTGGCTTCCAGACGGTTTCTGGCGTCCTCCAGCTGTTCATCCGTAATGGGGCGCAGGAGAAGCTGATTTTCCAGCTTTTTCAAATCCACAAATTCCAGTGCGCCTGCGTCCTCCCTGCCGAAAAACTCATCCGTAAATCCAGCGGCAAAATCCAGCAGAGAAACATCCGTAAGGGCATTTTCAACTGCCAGCTCCTCGCCTGTTACATAATTAAAGCCTTTGGCGATCCCGTTTTCGTAGCGCACGAGTACATAGGGTTCACTGCAGTCTAAGGTACTGCTCATATGGGCAATGCCGGAGCGGTTAAAGCTCTTTGGCGTGTGCAGTCTGTCCGCCCCGTCTGTAAGGCGTCCGCTCTCGTTTAAGAAGCTTGCGTAAACCTCACCATTGTAGGAATCAAGCACCATTCCCTTTAAGGACTGCTCTCCCGTAAGGGCAAAGAGCTCCCCGTTTTTGCGGACCAGCTGCTGTTCCTGAATAAAGGGAGCTTCTCCCTCATTCACCTCCGTAAAACTTCCGAAGGTTTTTAAGGTTTCATCCTGCCAGAAGGGCTTAACCGCAAGCTCCCCGCCGGAAGCCTCCAAGCTGCCCGAAAGCTCGTAGACCTTACCGTCCACAGAGAGTGCTTCGCCTCCCCACAGATGGATGATCTCCTCCTCCAGACACAGGCCGTCCTTGTCCATCAGCTGCCCTCCGCAGGTGTAGTAATAATTATCCCCGAAGGTCATAACCGTCCTTCTGAGGCTGCTGGCATCAAAGGTAAGCGTCTGGCTGTCCGCCCCCACCCCTGTGCTTACAGTTACAGTCACAGGGCTGCGGTAATCGTAGGGAAGCGTATATACCCGCTGCTTTGGTACGGTATCGCACAAAGTAACTCCGCCTGATACCGCTTTAAGCCCAGTGTAGGCCTCATAGGAGGCATTGAGCTCCAGATTGATGGTATCTGCACCCGACGGATACAGGGTGACCGGTGACAGCTCTCCCTCTAATATCAGGGTCTGTGACTGGTCTGTCCCTGCTTTTGGGATCACCACGCCGCCGTAGAACAGATCATCCAGAGCGTAGTAGCCCTTACAGATATAGCCTGCATCGGAACCGCTTTCATTTGAGCCCTCATCCCATACCCACAGGGGATCATTTTCCCCAAGACCGGATGGGAAGCCCTCCTGGAAGCTTAAAGTTCTTCCGTACGTTTTATCATTGATCCAGATAAAAGGCATATAGGAATCTGTATCTACCTTGATGATCGCTGTAAATTTTCCGACTCCGTCTTTTACTACATATCCCATATAGTAGCCCCGGCCTGCTAACGGAAGGCTGTCGCCTGCAGCAGCTGCCAGCTGTACCCGGCCTGTGTCTTTTGCCTGATACAGCTTGTACCAGTAATACTTGTCGGCCTCCATCTCAATTTTTGCAACCGGAGGCTTTTCCTTATCCGTGCCAATAAGGGAGGCGGCATCGATCAGCCCGGTTCCCACCGGACCTTCAATGATCTGGCCGTTTCCGCTCACTGTCACTGCTGCGCTGGACTTGTGTGTTACATTTGCCTCAGATTCGGCATCCATGCGGCCAAGACTCTTATAATTCCATGTATTATTTCCTCCGGAAATAAGCCATTTCATGCCGCCAAGGGCTTCCTCCTCCTTATAGATCCGTTCATCCCTTAAATCCTTATCTGTCACAAGGAGGGTGGAATAGAGCACCTCTGTGTCAGCCTCTTCATTGGGGATCGTTCCGCCGAGAGCCGCTGTCTTAAAGCTTTCCAGTGCATTTGGGTATTGCTCTGTCATCTCTGCCGCCCGCTTCCCGTTTAGGGTAGCTTCCGTAAAGACACGCAGGGATCTGCTGCTCCAGTCAGAGCCGTCAGCCATATTAAGGATCAGGTCGGAGGTGTCAGCATTTCCGGTCACAGCTCCCATCATCACAAGGCCTCTCACATTGTCCTGTCCCGGCGCTGCTCCGTCTCCTGTGACATAGCTTCCCACAAGACCGCCTATATAGTTGCTGCCTGTATCATCACTGCCTTTCACTGTTACTGCGCTGTAGCTGTTGTAAAGCTGTATATTCTGGTAATCTCCGGATAATACACGCCTGGAAATCACCTGGCCTGCAAGGCCTCCCACATGATTTTTTCCTGTTACGGTCGTCTTATCATCGCCTGCATTGTCATAGATGCTTCCGCCGCTTATAGAGCCAAACAGGCCTCCCGCCTTATCGCCCTCTGCCTCTACCTGCACCTTGTGCAGATAATTCTTGTAAATGCTTAAAGGCGCCAACTCGCTTCCTCCAAGGCCTCCTGCAAAGCTTTCGCCTGTCTCCTGATCTGCCCCTGCTTTTATTGCCGTATCAGCCACACCGCAATAGCTTATACTGTGAAGTGTCCGTTCCGCCTTTCCATAGACGCCTCCTGCATAGCTTCCGCTGGCTTCAATTTCCGACCGGGCTGTCAGGCAGTCGTTGATGCTCTGCCTGCATTCTCCTACGATCCCTCCTGCCATAACAGGTGCGCTCACCTTAAGGCGGTCTGCCAGGGAATGACTGATTCCGCTGTCATTGATCCCTACAAGCCCTCCAGCACCGGAGGTAAGCGCTGTTACCTCCATATTTTCCGCTGTAAGCTGGGTTCCGCCGTTTGAACCTGTAACGCCTCCTGCATAGCTTCCTGCCGTGACGGAGGCCTTCTTAAGGGTATACCCCTTTTCACCTGCGTCCACTGATCTTGCACCGCAGTAGTTGAGGTAGCCTGAACCGGTTATGCCTCCTGCATAGATGGCAGTCGGCGCGTACACCTCTGTATTTTCCTGAAACATGAAATACTGGTGGTTATAGCCTGCACCCATAACACCCCCGATACTTGTAGGCTGGCTTCCGGATGCCTCCTCAGGCGGAACCGTTACAAAGGTATCTGCAACCAGGGAAGCCTTCCTCATGCTGGCTCCGTTTGTTTCCTCCGGCATAATAAACTGGCCGTAGCCCACCGCCCCTCCGATATGGCGTACACCGTTTCCTGTGCCTGTCACCTTAATTCCTGACACCTGGATCGAATCCGTAAGTATTCCATGACCGATAATGCCTCCTACCTGGTTTGTTCCCTGCACCTCATAGCTGGAGCTGTAGTCATGCTCCCCTTCATATTTCAGCGTTCCCTTGGCTGTAATCCGTTTTACCGGATTTAAGCTGTAGCCGGAAAGGCCTCCTGTATATATATTTCCGTATACCTTTATATCCGTCAGGGTGACATCCTGTATCTCCCCAAGGTTGTAGGCCACACAGCCTGTATAATTTCCCAGGCCGGAGCGGATCGTAATATCCTTAAAGCTTACATTTTCAATGACGCCCTGATTGATTCCGATAAGGCCGATATTTTCGTGGCTGGTCCGTTTATCCGTTTCAGCGATCTTCCACTCACAGTCCTCAAAGGTCACGTTGCTGATGCCGGATAAGCAGGTATCAATAAAGGCTTCCCTGAGATTTTCTACCTCATGCCGGATCCCTTTTATCCTCCAGCCCCCCTCCGGCCCGCCGACGCTTGTGAGGCTGTTAAGCTTAATGCCTGTGATCAGCTCATCATCCGGTATGGTGTTTAGATCAATATCTCCCGTCAGCTCAAAATTTCCATAGGTGTTTCCGTACTTTGCCATCACCTCCTGCCACTGGGCTGCATTTGCGATCTGCAGCTTAATGCCGCCAGTCGGTGCTGCCGTAACGCTTAAGGTGATTCGAAGGGATGGATCCTCCTTTGATCGAAGCGTTACCTTGAGGCAGTAAATATCGCCTCCAAGCTCCGTCTGTACAAAGGGGAACTCCCAGATTTCCAGAGGATTGCCCTCTGCGTCGGTGGTCGGGGTCACAGCACAGCCCTTCTTATAGGTTCCGTCTGCCGCAAGCACCTGGCTGTTTAGCTTCATGCCTGCCATGGAAATTTCCGGTACACTGTCCGTCTCAGCCACCTCATATTTACTCTTGTCATAGCGGAGCACAAACCTAAGGCTGTAGGCCTCTGTAATATTTTTATGCCCGAACCAGTCAAAGCACTGGTCGCCTGCCTTCTGGTTAAAGACGAAGCTTTCCACATTTAAGGAGGCATCATCTGTGTGAAGAGGGATTGGCTCCTGTCCGGGGAGAAGCTCTCCCCCTGTGCTGTAAAGCAGAGGAAGGTATTTGTGACTTCCCTCATCCGCCCAGGAAAGCTCATAGTCCTCACTGCTCCATTTCAAGCTGTTTTTGTAGGCTGCGCTGCTGCTTAAATCCCTGTAGGTCAGAACTGCCTCGCCGTCATCTGCATCCGAAGGGTCAACCTGATTGTTCACCATCTGGGCCTCGTAGCCGAAATTGCCAAGATACTTTTCTGCAGGAGAATAGCCCATAAGGCGGTGGACTCCCTCTGCCGCAGTGCTGTGCACAAACAGGTTTCCAAGGGAGAGATTTCCCTCTGTGCTCTTATGGGAATCCATATAGCCCACCAGCCCGCCTACAAAGCTTCCGTAGGCGTCAATATCCACCTTGCTGTAGCAGTCCTCAAGCACCGACAGGCTTCCGGCTCTCTTTCCTATAAGGCCTCCCGCATTGCGGAAGCCGCAGTGGATCCGGCCCTCTGCATAGCAGCTTCGTATATCGGTCTGACTTGAATATCCTACAAGG
>OLRK01000662.1_pt1 | contig 37413 bp, 34 predicted proteins | sample 1672911 | NCBI WGS metagenome assembly OLRK01 (sample SAMEA3136736, study PRJEB25190) | human gut metagenome | biome: human gut; feature: human-associated habitat; material: faeces | place: Austria | collected 2013 | reverse complement strand
AGTTCAGACGATGAGGAGTCCTCCTCCTAGCCCACAATCTGCAAAGGAGGATTATCTCGAATTTTCCTCGTAAAGTCGAGAGTGCATCGGTATGGTCTATGTACTCCCGTCCGAGGCCGCGTTTGACTTGAGAGTTTGTGCCGCGTATCAAAATAGCAGCGCAGAGCTCCGCCGCGTTGTCGAACTCTTCGGTAGCCATCTCGCGATACCCTTGCTCGCACAGCACCTGGAAGGCGTAGGCGAGCATATGATAGATGTTCTGGATGCGGATCATTTGATGGACTTGCGCAGAGCGTCGGTCCACTCGCGAACCTTCGATGGCTCGTCGAACCAGTACTCGCGCAGCATTGGTGCAAGTTCGTATTCCACGATGGCCGAGAGTTTTGCGTCTGTTACGTCGGCAGCTTTCATGCCGCAGAAATAGCTATGCCCGATGCAAAAGCCATCGCCCAAAGTGTCATCGTCGGAGATGGCGGCGTTCAGCTTTACTGTGCATGCGAGAAGGTTGTTAAGCTTCGGGTTGCCCAGGCTATCGCGGTAGGCAATGAACCCCTTGGAATCGAATCCAGGACGCAGGTCGAAAAATGCGAACCGTCGACGTAGCGCATAATCGAGCATTGCGAGCGAGCGGTCAGCGGTATTCATCATGCCGATGAGATACACATTGCTTGGCACGTAGAAGCGTTCGCGTGAATAGAGTAGCTGCAACTTGTTATTGGGCCCTCGCTTGTCGTTCTCGATGAGCATGAAGAGCTCGCCGAAGATCTTCGATAAGTTGCCTCGGTTGATCTCGTCGACGATGAAGAAGTAATCATTGTCGGTATCGTCTTGCGCCTTCTTGCAGAACGTGTAGAAGCTTCCCTTGATGAGGTCGAAGCCCGATGCGGAAGGACGAAAGCCTTCGATGAAATCCTCGTAGCTATAACTTTGATGGAACTGCACCATCATCACGCGATCGCGATCTTTTGCGCCCATCATCGAATAGGCCAAGCGCTTTGCAACGAAAGTTTTTCCCACGCCGGGAGCGCCTTGCAAGATGATGTTCTTTTTTGAACGAAGCACACCGACGAGCGTGTCGTAAGTTTCCTCGTCCATGTATGCCTCGGAGAGGAATTGCTCGCGGTCGTAAGGGAGGTCTGCGGGGAGCGTCCCCCCGAGGGTTTCCTCGGCATCCTCCTCGAAATAGCCGTTTACCTTCTCCACGAAGTCGGTATAGTCGGTGACGTCAGTGAGGGTCTTCATCGCGAACTGGTCGTCATGGGTCCAGTGACCCTTGTGGGTCCACTTTACTTCGCGTAGGTTGGGGTAGTGGCCAGCATCCGCATCGTATGCGTAGCCCCCTACAACCACTCCGCGACCAAGGATTTCCGTACGCCCCCGCTTAACAAAGACGATATCGCCAGGTTTGATGTCGTGGGTAAACTGCCACACTGCGTGTGCCGAGTTTTTCTGCGAGGTTTCATTACCACGTATCTGCTGAAGAGCGAGCCTCATGTCTTCTTTGGTCGAATACTCGCGCAGGTCGCCGAGTTCGTGCCAACCGAGGCCCATGACGCCACGGGTGTAGAAGTCCTCCCACATGCTTGCGCCTTCGCCGGGTGCATAGAGCCAATAATGGACGACTTCCACCCCCGCGTCGCCAAGTGCGTTCTCCTCTGCTTCTTGTTCAGCGGCCTTGGCTGCTGCCTTTCTCTCTCTATTGACTCGTTCCGATTCGATAAATGCCGCATTAGAGAGTGAAGGAAAGCCATTGTATGGGCAGTCGGCGCTGTTAAGCTCTGCTCGGATAGTGTCACAGATGGCAAGATAATGTTTGCCATCGTGAATAGGCGCGTCTTTTTCTTTTGGCATGATGCTTGCTATAGGGACACCGGCCTTTGCGGTATCGCCCATGAACCACCTATTGCGCGAGTCTAGATTGATGAACGCGAGCGGTCTGGCCCAATAAAGCCCCATAGTGAGTTTCCAGCCCAGGCCGAACTGCCCAACTGTTTTATCGAAGGCGGCCGCAAAGGCATTGCGATTTTCGGGGTTGTCTGCGTCAGCTAGAGCAAGTTCCGCTTCGAACAAATCCCAGAGATTGTCGATATCGGATTCGCCGCGCCTGCTGTCCCCAATGAAAGCGTAGAAGGTGGCATTCAAGTTGTTGAGCAAGGGGGTTCCAGCGAAATCGTTTGGTAGTTCAGCGGTGATGCAGAATACGTCTGCGAGAGCGGCAACGATCTTTCGTCTGTTCTGACTTGAGATACCTTTGTTGAAGAGTCCGAATATCGTAAAGGGGTCAATATCGTTAGGGACGCCGCCGTCATCAAGCTTAGGAAGCTTCGTGTCGATGCTCTCGTACATCGCTTGCAGCTTGTCGATCAAGGCAGCGCGGTCGTTCTTGTAAGGCAATAGCTTGTTTGCCAGCTCGGTGTAAAAAGGAACCCATGTGTAGAGTTCTTCCGCCATGTAATCGCCTCTCTAGCCGATCTCTTTTTCCGTTATCGTATCATACCGTGCGCCAGAAGGGCTGTTGGACGCACTGGTCAGTCCATACCCTTCGCACCTCGTTGCTGGAACGGGGTGCTTCGGCTAAAGTTGAGCGAAGCGGGATGCGGGGTGCCGCTCACCAAGCGAGTTCCGCAGGTGGTATCGAAGGCGCAATGATACGGGGAGGAGTAATCCTTGGTGCCTTCGATACCAACGAGGACTGTCTGAGCGACTGAGCGGTACCCCGCAGCCCGCCCCCGAAGAGCCACAGCAAGAAAGCGAGAAGAGGAGAAACGAACATGAAAAAATACGTCATAGCGCTCGATGCGGGCACCACCTCTTCCCGCGCCATGCTCATCGACCGCGCCGGCCGCCCCGTCGCCTCGGTTCAGCGCCCGTTCCCGCAGATATACCCGCAGCCCGGCTGGGTCGAGCACGACCCGCAAGACATTCTCTCCTCGCAGCTGGGCGCGCTCACCGAGCTCATCATGTCCTCGAATGTGGACACCGCCGAGATCGATTCCATCGGCATCACCAACCAGCGCGAGACCACCATCGTGTGGGACCGCGCCACCGGCGAGCCCATCATGAACGCCATCGTCTGGCAGTGCCGCCGCACGGCGCCCATGGTGGAGGCCATCGCGAGCGACCCGGCGACCGCGGCCGAGATCACCGCGCGCACGGGCCTCGTGCCCGACGCCTACTTCTCCGCCAGCAAGCTCGCCTGGATCTTGGGTGAGGTGCCCGGCGCCCGTGCCCGCGCCGAGGCGGGGGAGCTCTGCTTCGGCACCGTGGACAGCTGGCTCATTTGGAAGCTCACCGACGGGGCCGTGCACGCCACGGACGTGACCAATGCGAGCCGGACCATGCTCTACAACATCCACGAGAGGCGCTGGGATCCCTTCCTGCTTAAGCTCTTCGGCATTCCCGAGGCCATTCTTCCCGAGGTGCGCCCCTCTTCCGGCAGCTTCGGCATAACGGCGAACCCGGGGCTCGTCCAGGGCATCCCCATCTGCGGCGTGGCGGGCGACCAGCAGGCGGCGCTCTTCGGCCAGTGCTGCTTCCATGCGGGCCAGGCGAAGAACACCTACGGCACCGGCTGCTTTCTGCTCATGCACACCGGGCACGAGGCCTGCGCGAGCGAGCACGGGCTCGTGACCACGGTGGCGGCCTCGGCCCCCAACGCGGGGGACACCGAGTACGCGCTCGAGGGCAGTGTGTTCATGGCCGGCGCCCTCATCCAGTGGCTCCGCGACGAGCTCGGCATCATCGACAGCGTCGCCGAAACCGACGCCATCGCTCGCAGTGTGGCCACGACCGACGGCGTCTTCGTCGTGCCCGCGTTCACGGGCCTGGGCGCCCCCTGGTGGGATGCCGACGCCCGCGGTGCCATTTTGGGTCTCACCCGCGGCGCCGGGCGTGCCCACATCGTGCGGGCGGCTCTGGAGTCGATCGCCTACCAGGTGTGCGACTTGGCCCGCGCCATGGCCGAGGACGCGCGCATGCCGCTTTCGGTGCTGAACGTCGATGGGGGAGCGGCGGCCAACGACTTCCTCATGCAGTTCCAAGCCGACATGCTCGGCGCGCCCCTGCGCCGCCCCGACAACGCCGAGACCACCGCGCTCGGTGCCGCCTACCTGGCCGGCCTTTCCACGGGCTTCTGGAAGAGCACCGAGGAGCTGGCGGCCCTGCGCGAGGGGGAGGATCGCTTCCTCCCTACCTTCGACGAGCCGATGCGCGCCGCCCGCCTCGCCGCCTGGCGCCAAGCCGTCTCCCGCGTTCGCAGCTAGCGGCTTCGCCCGTCTCTCCCGATTTGGTGCGGAAAGCGTGAGCGAGGGGGCACGGCGGCGGTCGAGCGCCTACAATACGGCCTAAGGCATTCGCGACGGAAAGGAAGTGGCCCATGCGCGTGAGCATCGGAAGCGACCACGCCGGCTTCGAGCAGAAGCAGGCCCTGGTAGATTACCTGGTGGGGAAGGGGTACGACGTCATCGACCGCGGCCCCGACAGCGACGATCGCGTGGATTATCCCGACTATGCATCCCCCGTGGCCCACGACGTGGCCGACGGCACTGCCGACCGCGGCGTGCTCGTATGCGGAACGGGCATCGGCATGGCCATGGCCGCCGACAAGGTGCCCGGCGTGCGTGCCGCCAACATCATCAACCCCGAGTTCGCCGCCCTGTGCCGCGAGCACAACGACGCGAACGTCATCACCCTTTCCGGCCGCTTCGTGTCGCTCGCGGAGAACGAGCGCATTCTCGACACCTTCTTCGCCACCGATTTCGCCGGCGGCCGCCACGCCGGCCGCGTTCAGAAGATAATGCAGTTGGATTAGTAAAGGAGACGATAGATGGCTTTGGAATTCCTTGCCGCCGAAGACCCGCAGGTGACCGACTGCCTGCGCGCTGAGCTCGCCCGCCAGCGGGGCAGCGTCGAGCTGATCGCGTCGGAGAACTTCACCTCCCGCGCCGTCATGGAGGCCGTGGGCAGCGTGCTCACCAACAAGTACGCCGAGGGCTATCCCGGCAAGCGCTACTACGGTGGCTGCGAGAAGGTCGACATGGTGGAAGACCTCGCCCGCGACCGCGCCTGCGAGCTGTACGGCGCGAAGTACGCCAACGTCCAGCCCCATTCCGGTGCCAGCGCGAACTTCGGCGCATATCTTTCCATCATCGAGCCCGGCGACACGGTGCTCGGCATGAGCCTCGACCACGGTGGACATCTCACCCACGGCAGCCCCGTGAACTTCTCGGGTCTTCTGTATAACATCGTCTCCTACGGCGTGAATCCCGAGACCGAAACCATCGACTACGACGAGCTCGAGCGCATCGCCAAGGAGTGCCGCCCGAAGGTCATCGTCGGAGGCGCCTCGGCCTACCCGCGCTTCATCGACTTCGAGCGCATGGCAAACATCGCCCATGAGGTGGGCGCCTACCTCATGGTGGACATGGCCCACATCGCGGGCCTCGTGGCCGCCGGGCTGCACCCGAGCCCGGTGCCCCACGCCGACATCGTCACCTCCACGAGCCACAAGACCCTGCGCGGTCCGCGCGGTGGCTTCATCCTCACGAACTCGGACGAGCTGGGACCTAAGATCAACAAGGCCATCTTCCCCGGCGCTCAGGGCGGCCCGCTCATGCACGTCATCGCCGGCAAGGCCGTGGCCTTCGGCGAGGCGCTGCGCCCCGATTACCGTGTTTATATGGAGCACGTGGTGGAGAATTGCCGCACCCTCGGCGAGGGCATGACCGACGGCGGCCTGCGCCTCGTCTCCGGGGGCACCGACAATCACCTGTGTCTCGTGGATCTCACGGCCTCCGACATCACCGGCAAGGACGCCGAGAAGCTTTTGGAGTCCGTGGGCCTTACGGTGAACAAGAACTCCATCCCCAACGAGCAGCGCTCTCCCTTCGTGACGAGCGGCATCCGCGTGGGCTCCGCGGCCGCCACCACCCGTGGCTTCACCGCCGAGGACTTCTACGAGATCGGCCAGCTCATCGCGACCACGGTGTTCAACGCCACCGACGACGCCAAGCTCGCCGACGTGCGTCGCCGCGTAGACGCCCTGCTGGAAGCCCATCCCCTGTACCCGGGCTTGGAGTACTAAAAGCAGCAGAGGTTGTGCAGGTGCGGGGGCGGACGGGGCCTCCGCGCGCAGGTTGCGCAGCGACTGGAACAGTCCAGTGGACTGTTCCACAAAGCGAGCCATTGCTTGAGCACGGAGGCCCCGTCCGCCCCCGCACCGGACGAAAGGAACTAAACTATGGAATGGAACGACCGCGTTGTCGTCCTCGATCATCCCATCGTGCAGCATAAGCTGGCCATCCTGCGCGACAAGCACACCCCTTCCAACGAGTTCCGCGATGTCGTGCGCGAGCTCTCGCTGTTCGAGACCTACGAGGCCACCCGCGACTTGCCGCTGACCAACGTGTTCATCCAAACGCCCATCGCGCCTTTCGATGCCAAGCAGATCACGGGGCGCAAGGTGGCCTTCGTGCCCATTTTGCGCGCCGGCCTCGGCATGGTGGACGGGGCGCTGGAAGTAATCCCCCGGGCCCGTGTGGGGCATCTGGGCATGCAGCGCAACGAGGAGACCCACGAGCCCGAGAGCTATTATGACAAGCTGCCCCGCGACATCGCGAGCCGCCGCGTCTACGTGCTCGATCCCATGCTCGCCACCGGCGGCTCCGCCGAGGCGGCCGTCAAGTACCTGCGCGAGGCGGGCGTGTCGGGCACCATCCGCTTTTTGTGCCTCGTCTCGGCCCCGGAGGGCATCGAGCGTCTGCTCGCCGCCGACGATGATCTCATCATCTACACCTGCGCCATCGACGACGGCCTCAACGAGAACGCCTACATCGTCCCCGGCCTCGGCGACGCCGGCGACCGCATCTTCGGAACCGAGTAATCTGACCGGATTGATTTCGGCAAAGGCTGAGCAGGCACGGGGGATGGCGGGGGTCTCCGCGCGCAGGTTGCGCAGCGAACGGAACAGCCCAGTGGGCTGTTCCGCCGAGCGAGCCATTGCTTGAGCACGGAGGCCCCCGCCATCCCCCGTGCCGGACGAAAGGAACAACCATGGCAGCAGATAACCGTCCCAGCTGGGACGAGTACTTCATGAAGATGGCCAACGACGTGGCCACCCGCACCACCTGCCTGCGCCGCGGCGTCGGCGCCGTCATCGTGAAGGATCGCCGCATCCTGGCTACGGGCTACAACGGCGTGCCCACCGGCCTTACCCACTGCAGCGAGACCGGATGTCTGCGTGAGCAGCTGGGCGTGCCGAGCGGCCAGCGTCACGAGATCTGCCGCGGTTTGCACGCCGAGCAGAACGCCATCATCCAAGCGGCCCGCTACGGCATCAACATCGCCGGCGCCACCATCTACGTGAACACGCAGCCCTGCGTCGTGTGCGCCAAGATGCTCATCAACGCCGGCATCACCGAGATCGTCTACCAGAACCCGTACCCCGACGAGCTGTCCCAGGAGCTTTTGGCCGAGTCCGGCATCCTCGTCCGGGAGTACACGGGGGAGTAGATCAGGCAAAAGTCGGTACGCACGGCGAAGGGCGCGCCGAAGGCCTCTGTTTTAGTGCACTTGCACAAATTTTCCCTGCTCAGAAGGGAGAGCCGCCGCCGCGCTCTTTTCACCGCTCACCCAGAAATCGGCCAAATCGCTCAGCTTTTGTAGATGAGCCATTATCATATACGGCGGTTTACATTGGGTATACAAGCGCGCGCAAGCGCCCCGACGGAAGCAGGTTATGGTACTGGCAATAGCACTCGGTGCGGCAGCGGGAATCGTGGGGTTTGCACCCCTCGTGTTCGGTTTGCATCGGGTGAAGCACATGACGGACGCGGGCAATCTGGGGCACATGGGCGTGCTCATGCTGTGCCTGCTCCTCTCGTTTGTCCTCATGTTCGCTTTCGCCATCCTCTGCATCAACGTCAACCGGGATGCCGCGCTGCCCTTTGTCCTGTCGGAAGCCGGGGCTCTCTCCGTCACCGCCATTGTGTTCGGCGTGACGAAACTGGCACGGAAAAGCTAGGAAAGGTTGATACGTGGACGCTCTTTCAACGCTCTCTGAAGAGGTACCTCATCTTCAGGCATCCTTCGATCCCACCGTGGTTTTCGGCGGAGTCACTCAGTACATTTTGTGGATGGTCATCTGCTGGATCATCACGCTGGTGCTGATCCTCGTCGTGGGCCGCAAGCTCACGCTCATCCCGACGAACAAGTTCGTCAACACCGTCGAGTACGGTTACCAGTTCGTGCGCAACGACATGGGCGAGGGCATCATCGGTCACGGCTTCAAGAAGCACGTGCCCTTCCTCGCCACGCTGTTCTTCTTCATCCTCATCTCGAACTTCGTGGGTCTTATCCCCGGCTGCAAGACGCCGACGGGCACCATCTCGGTGACCTGGGCGCTCGCTACCATCTCGTTTGTCTACTTCAACGTCTGGGGCATCAAGGCCAAGGGTGGCCTGACCTACTTGAAGTCCTTCGCTCCGGCGGGGCTTCCGAAGGTCATGGTGCCGATCATCTGGTTCTTGGAGCTCATCTCCACCTGCATCCGCTGGCTCACGCTCGCCGTCCGACTTTACGGCAACATGTTCGCCGGCCACATGGTGCTCGGCATCTTCGCGCTGGCCTCCAGCGTGTTCCTCACCTGCGGCATCCAGGCGCTCGATCCCATCAGCGGCGTGCTGTCGCTGCCCTGGTTCCTGCTGCTCATCGCCATGTACGCCCTGGAGACGCTGGTGGCGTTCCTTCAGGCCTACGTGTTCACGGTGCTCTCCGCGGTCTACGTCCAGATCGCCACGAGCGCCCACTAGGAACCGCTCCTGCGCGTCGCACCCCGCGCCGCGCACCCGGGGCCGCCAAGGCCCCACCCCCCATCTGGGTTAAGCCGGCTCCTCCAAAGCCGGAAACCATAATCCGTAAGTGTTTTTGGGAAACAGGCTCAAAAACGACCTAAAGGAGGAAACTGTGGAAACTGTATTCGTCATTGCTGCGCTGAAGCTCGTCGGCTATGGCCTGGCCACCATCGGCCCCGGCCTCGGCATCGGCATCGCCTGCTACGGCTGCTGCGTGGGCACCGCCCGCCAGCCCGAGGTGGGTGGCCGTCTGTTCACGAACTTCATCATCGGTGCCGCTCTGGCCGAGGCCCTGGCCCTCATCGGCTTCGTTCTCGCCTTCATCCTCTAGTTCTAGTCTTTAACCGGTTGTCATAGCCGTTATAAGGCTGGAAGGAGGAATTGCACGTGAAGACAAGAGCGAACAAAGCAGTTGCGAAGGTCGCCTTCGGCGCCCTGGCTCTCAACGCTGCTTTCCCGGCGCTCGCGTTCGCTGCTGAGGCGGAACAGGAGGGCGGTATCTCCGCCATCCTCCCGGACATGGCGGAGTTCATCCCCATGCTCATCGCCTTCATCATCCTCTGGATCATTCTCGCGAAGTTCGGCTGGCCGATGTTTGCCGGCATGCTGGAGAAGCGCGAGAACACCATCCGCGAGGCCCTGAAGAAGTCTGAGGAAGCTCAGATCGAGAGCGAGCGCGTGCTGGCTGAGTACAACAAGCAGCTGGCCGACGCCAAGGCCCAGTCCGCGCAGATCATTGCCGACGCCCGCTCGGTGGGCGAGGCCGTCAAGGCGGACATCACCGCTCAGGCCCAAACCGAGGCCGCCGACATGATCGCGAAGGCCAAGGCCGCCATCGAGGCCGAGAAGAAGCAGGCCATTTCCGAGCTGCAGGCCACCGTGGCCGACACCTCGGTCGATGTGGCCGCGCGCCTGATTGGCGAGGATCTTACCGAGGGTGAGCACCGCGCCATCATCGAGCGCTACGTCAAAGAGGCGGGTAGTTTCAATGGCAACTAATCGTCTCGTCGTGAAAGAGGAAGTCGCGGTTTACGCATCGGTGCTCTTCGATGCCGCCCATACCGCCGGCGGCCAGGAGGCAGTGCTTGAGGTGCGCGAGCAGATGGGCGAGATCATCCGTCTCATGCGCGCCGATCTGGAGCTGACTCAGAGCCTGTCGAACCCGGACTTCACCCCCGCCCAGCGCAAGGAGCTGGTGGAAGGCACCTTTGCCGACTGCCATCTGGCGCTGCGCGAGGTGCTCGCGGTCATGGCCGAGCGCGGCCAGGCGGACCTGCTGCCGCGGGTCTTCGACGCGTACCGCGAGCTGCTGGGCGACAAGCTGGGCATTTGCGTGGTCGACGTGACCACCGCCGTGCCGCTCGACGACGGACTGCGCCAACTCATTACGGAAAAAGCCGAGGCCGATTTGGGACGGCGCGCGGTGCTGCGCGAGCGCATCGATGCGTCCATCCTGGGCGGCATCATCATGGATGTTGACGGCAACTACATTGACGCGAGCATGATCTCGCAGCTCAATCGCGCCCGCAACGTCCTCAAGGACACAACAGATGGAGGTGAATGCTAGTGACTGAAATCACCGCACAGTCCATCGACGAGGCGCTGAAGAAGCAGCTCGAGCAGCTGAACGTCAGCGTCGAGTCTCGCGAAGTGGGCACGGTCATCCAGGTCGGCGACGGCATTGCGCGCGTCGACGGCCTGCGCGATGCCATGGCCGGCGAGCTGCTCGAGTTCATCGGAGAGGGCGGCAAGACCGTGTACGGTCTGGCCCAGAACCTCGAAGAGGACGAGGTCGGCGCCGTGCTTCTGGGTGACGTCACCGCAATCAAGGAGAACGACCAGGTCCGCACGACCGGCCGTATCGTGGAGGTTCCCGCCGGCAAGGCCATGCTCGGCCGCGTGGTGAACCCGCTGGGCCAGCCCATCGACGGCAAGGGCCCCATCAAGGCCGAGGGCACGCGCCCGGTGGAGTTCAAGGCTCCCGGCGTTATCTCTCGCCAGCCCGTGAACGAGCCGATGCAGACCGGTATTCTGGCCATCGACTCCATGGTGCCGATCGGCCGCGGCCAGCGCGAGCTCATCATCGGCGACCGCCAGACTGGCAAGACGGCTATCGCCATCGACGCCATCATCAACCAAAAAGATCAGGACATGATCTGCATCTACGTCGCCATCGGCCAGAAGGCCTCCACGGTGGCCGGCGTGGTGGAGACGCTCGAGCGCCATGGCGCCATGAAGAACACCATCATCGTGGCCGCCACCGCCTCCGACTCCGCCCCTCTGCAGTACATCGCGCCGATGGCCGGCGCCGCCATGGGCGAGTACTTCGTCTACAACGGCGAGGACGGCAAGCCCGCGGGCCCCGAGAACAAGGGCCGCGCCGTGCTCATCGTCTACGATGACCTGTCCAAGCAGGCCGTGGCCTACCGCCAGATGTCGCTGACCCTGCGCCGCCCGCCGGGACGCGAGGCCTACCCGGGCGACGTGTTCTACCTGCACTCCCGTCTGCTGGAGCGCGCGGTCAAGATGTCCGACGAGAACGGCGGCGGCTCCATGACGGCCCTGCCGATCATCGAGACCCAGGCCGGCGACGTGTCCGCCTACATTCCGACCAACGTGATCTCCATCACCGACGGTCAGATCTTCCTGCAGACCGACCTGTTCTTCCAGGGCCAGCGCCCGGCAGTCGACGTGGGCATCTCGGTGTCCCGCGTGGGCGGCTCCGCGCAGATCAAGGCCATGAAGCAGGTGGCCGGCTCTCTGCGTCTGGACCTCGCCAGCTACCGCGAGCTGCAGGCCTTCACCCAGTTCGGCAGCGATCTGGACAAGGCCACCCAGGACCAGCTGACCCGCGGTTCGCACATGACCGAGCTTCTGAAGCAGGGCCGCTACAACCCGATGCCCGTGGCCGAGCAGGTCATCGCCATCTTCGCCGGCAACCAGGGCTTCCTGGACGACCTGCCGCTGGATGCCGTCGTGCGCTTCCGCACCGAGATGCTCGCCTCCATCCGCGCCTCCAAGCCGGAGATCATCGAGACGATCAACACGGAGAAGAAGCTGACCGACGCGACCGAGACCGCCCTGAAGGAGGCCATCGCCGCCTTCAAGCAGTCCTTCGACGCCGCAGCGTAAGGTAGGTAGACCATGCCCAACCTACATGACATCGAACGGCGAATCAAATCCGTCAACTCGACGAAGCAGATCACGCGCACCATGGAAATGGTCGCCGCTGCCAAGATTCGCCGTGCTTCGGAGCGCGTCGAGAGCGCGCTTCCTTGGGCGGTCGCCATCTCAGACATGCTCATCAGCACGGCAAAGTACGCCCATCTGGACAACGAGCCGCTGCTGCAGGTCCACGACGAGGTGAAGCGGGTGCTCATCGTAGCCGTCACCTCCGACCGCGGGCTTGCCGGCGGCTTCAACACCAACGTGCTTCGCTATGTGGAGAAGCTCACGAAGGAAAAGCAGCGGGAAGGCGCCGAGGTCGAGGTGGCCGCCTGTGGCAAGAAGGCCATAGGATACTTCACCTACCGCGGCATCGATCCGGTGTTCTCCTTCGCGGGATACTCGGCCGACCCGGAGTTCTCCCAGGCCGCCGAGTTGTCCGGCTACGTGATGTCTGCCTACGCCGAGGGCAAGCTCGACGAGGTGTTCATCGTGTACAACCACGCGAAGAACGCCGCCGAGCAGACCTTGGTGGAGCAGCAGGTGCTGCCGGTCAAGGAGGAGTCCTACGCGGATCTTCTGGGCCTTACGGCCAAGCAGGAGGACATCTTCAAGTCCTTCCGCGAACGGGACGATTCCGCCATCCCGGGCGACATCGACTTCGAGCCGAGCACGGAGTCGGTCATGTCCTACATGATGAACGCCTACCTGAACAACGCGTTCTACTACGCGATGCTCGATTCCGCAGCGGGCGAACAAGGCGCCCGCCGCAACGCGATGAAATCGGCTACCGACAACGCGAACGAGATGGTCTCCACCCTGGAGCGCGTGTACAACACCGTGCGCCAGGGCGCCATTACCACGGAGATCACCGAGATCGTCGGCGGTGCCGCAGCTTTGGAGGATTAAATGGCTGATAACACTTCTACTGAAGCGGCCAAGGGAGGCGCGACCGGACGCATCGTCCGTATCGTCGGCGCCGTTGTGGATGTGGAGTTCCCGGCAGACGCCATGCCGGCCATCTACAACGCCCTGACCGTGAAGGCACAAACCCCTTCGGGCGAAGTGTCCACCGTGCTCGAGGTGCAGACGCACCTGCCCGGTGACATCGTCCGTACCGTCGCTATGACGTCCACCGACGGCATGGTGCGCGGCCTGGAGGCCACCGACACTGGCTCTCCCATCATGATGCCCGTGGGCCAGGCGACCCTCGGCCGCATCTGGAACGTGCTGGGCGAGCCTGTCGACGGCAAGCCCATGCCCGCCGACGTCGAGTGGCGCCCGATCCATCATCCGGCCCCGCCGTTCGACACCCTGGTCACCTCCACGGAGACCTTCGAGACCGGCATCAAGGTCGTCGACCTCATCGAGCCTTACGTCAAGGGCGGCAAGACGGGTCTCTTCGGCGGCGCCGGCGTGGGCAAGACGGTCTGCATCCAGGAGCTCATCAACAACCTGGCCCAGGAGCACGGCGGCACGTCGGTGTTCACGGGCGTGGGCGAGCGCACCCGCGAGGGTACCGACCTGTACCTGGAGATGACCGACTCCGGCGTTATCGAGAAGACCTGCCTGGTCTACGGCCAGATGAACGAGCCTCCGGGAGCCCGTCTGCGCGTGGGCCTCGCCGGCCTGACCGAGGCGGAGTACTTCCGCGATCAGGGCCAGGACGTGCTGTTGTTCATCGACAACATCTTCCGTTTCACCCAGGCCGGTTCCGAGGTGTCCGCACTTCTCGGCCGTATGCCCTCCGCTGTGGGCTACCAGCCGACGCTGGCCACCGAGATGGGCGACTTGCAGGAGCGCATCTGCTCCACGCAGACCGGCTCCATCACCTCCGTGCAGGCCGTGTACGTGCCCGCCGACGACCTGACTGACCCGGCTCCGGCCACCACGTTCACCCACTTGGACGCCAAGACCGTTCTGTCCCGCTCCATCGCCGAGCTGGGCATCTACCCGGCCGTGGATCCGCTGGAGTCCACCTCCCGAGCGCTGGATCCCGAGATCGTCGGCCAGGAGCACTACGACGTGGCCATGGGCGTGCAGCAGATCCTGCAGCAGTACAAGGACCTGCAGGATATCATCGCCATTCTGGGTATGGACGAGCTGTCCGAGGATCAGAAGCTGACCGTGAACCGCGCCCGTAAGGTGCAGAAGTTCCTGGGCCAGCCGTTCCATGTGGCCGAGGTCTTCACGGGCCTGCCCGGCGTGTACGTGAAGGTCGAGGACACCGTGCGCTCCTTCAAGGAGATTCTCGATGGCAAGTGCGACCACATTCCGGAGCAGTGCTTCGTGAACAAGGGCGCCATCGAGCAGGTGTACGAGGCCTACGACGCCATGCAGAAGGAAGGTAACTAATGGCCTCCATGGGCTGCATCGTGGCTCTTCCCGACAAGGCCCTGTTCCAGGGCGAGATCACCTACGCCAACATCCCGGGCACCGACGGCTACTTCGGCGTGCTGCCCGGGCACGAGCTGACGGTGTCGCTGAACCGCGAGGGCGGCCTGGTGACGCTGACCATCGACGATAACGAGAAGCGCGAGTTCCTCGTGATGGGCGGTGCCACCTCCGTGCTCGACGACAAGGTGACGGTGCTGGCTCGTTTCGGAGCGGCCGTCGAGGATATCGACGCCGAGGCCGTGCGCGCCGAGGCCGACGAGTGTAAGAGCGCCATCGCCGAGCTGGAGCAGAAGAACGATCCTCAGGATCAGGCCACGCTTATGACCTGGCAGAAGAAGCTCGAGTGGTGCGAGGCCCAGCTCAAGCAGGTGGGTCAGGCCGCGTAAGGCGAAAGAGTCAGAAGGGGAGCCCCGCAAGAGCAGCCCCAAATTTTGAGCCTGTTTCGAGAGGCGCCCACCCGGGCGCCTCTCGTCGTTTAAAGGAGCATTCCGTTCGGAACGCCCCTATTTAGGTTTCAGGAGGAACTGAGCCGCTTGCTAAAGAGCAGCGGCGATTTTTGAGGCTTTCTCAACGGCTACTCCTCGCGGTCAACGAACACCCCCGTTTTTGCATGAAATCTCGAGTTGTTAGCGTCTAGGGTCACTGCACGAGAAGATCGGGAAGATACGCGCCAAACGCTCTCTCGCAAAACACCAGGTCAGGATCTTGCTCCTAAGAGATACCTCCAAGCTCGCCATTCGTCCGCACCCCCGAGACGCTAACAACTCGAGATTTCATGCGATTTCGGGGTAGTTCGTCGACCGAACAAGTGATAAACAGTAGTCTTGACTTTCTCAAAGGTTGTACTCAAAATGTTGTACATCGGAAAGGAGGTCACTGTGACCGATGCGATGGTGACGGGGCGGATGCCGGAGCGGAAGAAGCAGCAGGGGCTTCGTGTGCTCAAGCGAGATGGAATGAACGCCTCCCAGGCGGTGAACCTCTTGTTCGACCGGCTGATCGAGGAGGGGAGCGCCGACTTCCTTTTGCAAGATGGCGATACGTCTGCGGGCGAGCGGTGGGCATCGGCGGCGCACTTTGTCGACAGCCTCTCGCGCAAGCGCTCAACACGGTTCGACGATATGACGAAGGCCGAGATCAAGCTTGACCGTCTCGCCGCCAAGAGGCTGGTGTGACATGGCCCAAGCCAAGCTACTTCTCGACACCAACGTGGTTGTGGACTACCTGAATGAACGCGAGCCGTTCTACGAGAAGGCTCGGCTGCTGATGATTGGCGGTCGGGTGGGGGAGTTCGAGCTGTGGATCTCCTCGTCTCAGGTGACCGACCTCGTGTACATCCTTTCCAACGGAGGACGAACGAGCGAGATGGAAGTCGTCATGGGGCAACTGCGGGGCTTGCGCACCTTCGTCAACGTGTTTGCAGCGAGCGAGAGGGAAGTCGACCTGATGCTTGCCGCCTCGTGGCACGACCCAGAGGACTACCTCCTTTACGAAATCGCCCTGGTACTTAGGGCCGACGCCCTCATCACGCGAAATCAGCCCGACTTCCCCCAAGGCCTCGTCCCCGTTCTCGATTGCGACGAGTTCTTCGCTCGCATGAAAACCGAGCGCGGCCTCGACTACGGCAAGATCGAGTTCTGACTCGTTGAGGAGGACGATAACCTTCTTCGTCGATTCCCCTTCAGGGACGCAAGATTAATCGCGACACCGCCGGGCTGCTTATGAACTACATCCTCCTGAAGCTGAACAGCGCTCCCTGCATCATCAGCGCCGACGATCGCCTGGCCTATTTCGGAGCTCTGGATGCCTTCCACCAGGAAGGCGGACTCGCCCCCTTCATCGACTCCTGCCGCATCCAGACCCTGAATACCTGGGAGCACTTGCTGCAAGTTGGTCCGTCGCAATTACTACCGCTTTTTTTGGCGAAAGTTGCGATTGTTAGCACGTTGGGATGAGACCAACTGATCGGAAGGGTCGCTCAGAGCGAAAGAGTCCCCCTAAATCTAACGTAAATCGAGTATTTTGATGGACATGTGCAGAATATGCGATGGTTGCAGGTTGTCTGGAAGAAAGTCAAGAACCCCCCGATGCTAACAAACGCAATTTTTGCAGAATTATGGAAGGGTAAATGATCTGAACGGCTTGTAATGTTTTCTCATGATGGGAGCTTCATCGGGGGAGGGGCAGTTTCGAGGCCGTTTGCAATTCTTTGTTTGCGCGTGGGCGGATGGCCTGTTGCTTCTGCGGTTAGATGGTCGCCCGTGCCCTCCGCACTCTCCGCGCGAGGGGCATTCCATGCAAAACTCACTGTTTGTTCGCACACCGTGGGGCGAGGGGCTGGTATCATGGCAGCCGAGAAAATGACGGAACGGAAGAGCGGTCGGAAGGGAAGCGGCGCGGCGAGCTGGGCTCGCGTCTGCCGCGCGCTTTCGACCAAGCATGACACGGCACAGCGCGCATAACCACACCACAACTGAAATCCGTGCGCCGCCGACCTTATCGAAGGGGCTGACGATGGCATTTGTCCATTTGCACAACCATACGGAATACTCGCTGCTCGACGGGCTCACCCATATCAAGGACATGGTGCGCCGCGCCGCCGAGCTGGACATGCCGGCGGTGGCCGTCACCGACCATGGCGTTATGTCCGGCATGGTGGAGCTGTCGGATGCCTGCGATGCCGTGGAGAAGGAGACGGGCAAGCGCGTGAAGCCCATCTTCGGCTGCGAGGTGTACTTCACTCCCGACGAGTCACTGCGCAAGGACGTGAAGCCGAAGCTGTACCACCTGCTGCTTCTGGCGAAGAACAACGAGGGCTACCACAACCTGCTGAAACTCGTCAGCGAGTCCCACGTGGACAACTTCTACTACAAGCCGCGCACCACCTTCTCCATGCTGCAGAAGTACGGCCACGGCATCATCGGCTCGTCGGCCTGCATCGCCGGCGTTATCCCGAAGCTGCTCGACGAGCGCCGTTTCGACGACGCCGTGGAATGGGCCCGTAAGTTCGCCAGCTGCTTCGACGAGGGCGACTTCTACATCGAGCTGCAGAACCAGGGCATCCGCACCGACGCCGGCTTCACCCAGACCGAGCTGAACCACGAGCTCACCCGTGTGGCGAAGGCCGCGGGCTTAAAGACCATCGCCACCAACGACTTCCACTACCTGCTGAAGGAAGACGCCGAGGCCCAGGACATCATGCTGTGCATCGGCACCGGTTCCACGGTCAACCAGACGAACCGCATGAAGTTCGAGAACGACCAGTTCTATATGAAGACCGAAGAGGAAATGCGCGAGGCCATGAAGGACTTCCCCGAGGCCTGCGACAACACCGTGGAAGTGGCGGCGAAGTGCGACGTCACCCTGGAGCGCGAGCCCATCCTGCCGAAGTTCCCCCTGCCTGCGGGCGAGACCGAGGAATCGTGGTTCCGCAAGCGCGTGCAGGAGGGTCTGGAGAAGCGCTACGGCAGCCCGGTGCCCGAGCGCGAGCAGAAGCAGGCCGACTACGAGATGGGCATCATCATCCAACAGGGCTTCCCGGCCTACTTCCTCATCGTGCAGGAGTACATCGAATGGGCGCGCAGCCAGGGCATCGGCGTGGGCCCGGGCCGCGGCTCGGCCGCCGGCGCCATCGTGGCCTACGCTATGGGCATCACCGACCTTGACCCCATGCCCAACGGCCTCATGTTCGAGCGATTCCTCTCGCCCGAGCGCGTGGAGATGCCCGATATCGACGTCGACTTCGAGCAGGGGCGCCGCGAAGAGGTCATCAACCACATCAAGGACGTCTACGGCGAGGACCACGTCTCCCAGGTGATCACCTTCGGCACGCTGCAGGCCAAAAACGCCGTGCGCGACTCGGCCCGCGTGCTGGACTACCCCTACGGGGTGGGCGACCGCATCTGCAAGATGATCGGCGACGAGCTGGGCATCACCATCGACAAGGCGCTGGAGACCAATCCCGACCTGAAGAAGGCCTACGATACCGAAGAGGACGTCAAGCGCATCATCGACGCCGCGAAGTCCATCGAGGGCCACGTGCGCGGCGAGGGCGTGCACGCCTGCGCCACCATCATCTGCCGCGACCCCATGAGCGATCACGTGCCCATGAAGCGCGACACCAAGGGCGGCGGCATCATCACCCAGTACGACGGCCACTACACGCCGGACCTGGGCCTGCTCAAGATGGACTTCCTGGGTCTGCGCACCTTGGACGTGCTCTCCATCGCCTGCCGCAACATCGAGGAGCGCACGGGCACGAAGATCGTGCCCGAGGAGATTCCCACCGATGACGAACTTGCCTTCAAACTCATGCAGTCTGGCAACATGGACGGCCTGTTCCAGGTGGAGGGCTCTCTGTACGTGAGCCTGTTCAAGCGCTTGCCTCCCAAGCAGTTCTCCGACGTCGTCGCTTCCATCGCCCTGAACCGCCCGGGCCCGTTGGAGTCCGGCATGGTGGACGACTACGTGGCCGCCGCAAAGAACCCGGCGGCCGTGCACTACTACGACGACCGCCTGCGCCCCATTCTGGAAGAGACCCACGGCACCATGGTCTACCAAGAGCAGATCATGCAGATCTCCATGGCCATGTCCGGTTTCTCCGCCGGCAAGTCCGACAAGCTGCGCAAGGCCATGGGCAAGAAGAAGCTCGACATCATGCGCCAGCTGCAGGCCGACTGGGACGAGGGCGCCGTGGCCAACGGCTACCCGCTCGAGATTGCCCAGCAGATCTGGGCCGACGCCGAGAAGTTCGCGAAGTACGCCTTCAACAAGTCGCACTCGGCAGCCTACGCCATCCTCGTGATGCGCACGGCCTACCTGAAGGCGCACTACCCGAACGATTTCATGGCCGCCGTGCTCACCAGTTACATGGGCAACACCGACCGCCTCATCCGCTATATCGCCAGCTGCAACAAGAACGGCACGCCGGTACTGCCGCCGGACATCAACGCCTCTCGCGCCGAGTTCACCCCGGTCGAGGGTGGCATCCGCTTCGGTTTGGTGGGCGTGCGCGGCGTGGGCAAGAACGTCGCCGACGAGATCATCGCCGAGCGCGAGGCCAACGGCCCGTTCACCTCACTGCACGATTTCGTGAACCGGCTCGACGCGAAGTGCTACAACCGTAAGACGCTCGAGGCCCTCATCAAGGGCGGTGCCTTCGACTCCACCGGCTACACCCGCAAGCAGCTCATGTTCTTCGTGGAGGAGACGCCGCTGCTCGAAGGCGCGGCCAAGCGCCAGAAGGACCGCGACGCCGGCCAGGTGTCGATGTTCGACATGTTCGCCGACGACGCCGACTCCGGCTTCCAGGAGGACGTGCCCGCCCCCGACGGCGTGGAGTGGGACAAGCGCACCAAGCTCGCCTACGAGAAGGAGATCATGAAGATCTACGTGAGCGAGCACCCGCTGGCCCCCTTCGAGGGCACGCTGCGCCGTATGTCCCGCTACGACATGGGCATGCTCTCCGAACAGACCAAGGAGATCAAGAACGGCGTGTTCGTGGGCATGATCTCGAATGTGGCGACGAAGCTCACGAAGCGCGGCACGAAGATGGCCACGTTCACCCTGGAGGACACCACCGGCTCCATCGAGTGCATCTGCTTCAAGTACGACGACTTTGCCGAGGTCATCCAGGAGGACGTCATCGCGAAGATCAAGGGCAAGTTCGAGAGCGGTGACCGCGGTAACCAGATCATGGCCTTCGAGCTGGAGGCGCTGGAGCTTGACGAGGAAGATGCGCGGCCGAGCCACTTGGAGCTGCGGGTGCCCTCGCGCTCCTTCGACCAGAACCGCTCGGCGCACCTGAGTCGCATCCTGAACTCGTACCCGGGTCGCGACGGCGTGGTGCTCTTCGTGCAGCAGGCCGACGGCCGCCGTTTCCGCGCCGAGCTGCCAGTGTCGGTAGATGCCCAGTCCACGGTGCTGAAGGCCGAGATCCGCGACCTCTTCGGGCCAGAAGCGATGATTGCCTAATGGAAATCTCGCGACCGAGCTTGGAAGAGCGGGCGGCCGAGTGCGCGTGGGAGCTCACGTTCTCGGCGACGGTGGCTTATGACGGGGCGCCGTTTGCGGGGTTCGCTAAGCAGCCGGGGCAGCTCACCGTGCAAGGGGAGTTGGAGCAGGCGCTGTCGTTGTTGTTCCGCCGGCCGGTGGACGTGGTCTGCGCCGGGCGCACCGATGCCGGCGTGCACGCCCGCGGGCAGGTGGTCTCCTTCGATGTCGACGCGTGCGAGTTGCGCGACCGCACGCCCTACAACCTGCGGCGCTCGCTGAACGCGCTCACATGCGAGGGCATCGTGGTGCGTGCGGTGGAGGAGCGGCCGCGGGGCTTCTCGGCCCGCTTCGACGCCCAGTGGCGCGAGTACAAGTACTTCCTCGCCACGGGGGATACGCCTCCGGTGTTCACCGATCGCACCGCCTGGTATGTGGGTCCGAACTTGGACATCGCCGCCATGGAACGGGGCGCTACGCACCTCATCGGCGAGCACGACTTCAAGAGCTTTTGCATGGCCGCTTCGGCCGTCGGCAAGCCGACCTGCCGCAATGTGGAGGAGATCTCCATTGCCTCCGAGGAGATTCTGGGCGAGCCGCACCGCGTCATCACCGTGCGGGGAAACGCCTTCCTCCATTCCATGGTGCGCACCATCGTGGGCACGCTGGTCATGGTGGGCCGCGGCCAGCGCGACACCGACTGGGTCGCTGAGGTCCTTGCTGCCCGCGACCGCCAAGCCGCCGGCGAAAACGCCCCCGCCCGCGGCCTCATCTTCTGGTCAGTAGGGTACTAACCTGCTATGATAAGCTCATCGGTAATTTTTGCGCGTGCGCACAAGAAAAGGGGAGTGCCATGGAGACTGCAGGGAAGTTGGCTCCGCTCGGGTTCGGGTTCATGCGGCTGCCGCTTAAGGACGCGGACGATCCGACGTCCATCGATATCGATAAATGCTGCGAGCTGGTGGACATCTTCATGGACGCCGGGTTCACCTATTTCGACTCGGCCCGCGGCTACCACGGCTGCAAGTCGGAGTGGGCCCTTCGCAAGGCCCTTGTGGAGCGCTACCCGCGCGACTCGTTCACCATCGCCACGAAGCTGCCGGCGTGGCTTGCGAAGGACGCCGACGAGGCCCGCGCCATGTTCGACACCTCCCTTGAGGAGTGCGGCATTGACTACTTCGACTATTACCTGCTACACAACCTGGGCGAGACCCTCACGCCGCCCTTCGACGAGTACGGCCTGTGGGAGTTCTGCGCCGAGAAGAAGGCCGAGGGGAAGATCAAGAAGTTCGGCTTCTCTATCCACGACAACGCCGAGGAGCTTGAGCGCGTGCTGGACGCCCACCCCGAGGTGGACTTCGTGCAGCTGCAGATCAACTACGTGGACTGGGAGAGCGATATCATCCAGTCGCGCAAATGCTATGAGGTATGCCAGGAGCGCGGGCTTCCCGTGGTCATCATGGAGCCGGTGAAGGGCGGCACGCTGGTGAAGCTGCCCGATTCGGTGGCCGATATCCTGCGCGCGGCCGAGCCCGGCGCCCCGCTCGCCTCCTGGGCGCTTCGCTTCACCGGCTCGCTGCCGAACGTGATCGCCGTGCTCTCGGGCATGAACACGCCGGAAATGGTGGCCGAGAACGCCGCCATCATGCGCGATGGGGTGCCGCTGACGCCGGCCGAGTACGAGGTGATCGAGGCGGCGCGCGACACCCTGGCCGCATTGCCGGGCGTGCCGTGCACCGATTGCCGCTACTGCGTGAAGGGCTGCCCCGAGGGCGTGCACATCAACAACATCATGCAGTCGCTCAACATCTACGACCAGATGGGCGACGCCTACCGCGCCCAGGAGAACTACGACTGGAACACCGGCGACGGGAAGGCGAGCGCGTGTATCCAGTGCGGCGCCTGCGAGAGCGTCTGCCCCCAGCATATCGAAATCGTGAGCCAGCTTGAGCGCGCGGTGAAGCTGTTCGAGTAGCGCCCCGCACCCTCGTCCCCAGCGCCCCGCGCTCTCCGTTTCTCGGAAACACGGGGTGTTCAGGTCAATTTCACGCTATAATCACACAGTTTCAACGGGCGGCTGCACCGTGCGCGACGCAGCCGCCCGTTCCTTAAAGCTAGGCGAGGGCGCGCGGGCGCCTTGGAAATGGGAAAGGAAGACTATGGCAGGAGAGATTAAGAAGCAGCGCGCTTCCTGGTCGGGGAAGTGGGCGTTTATTTTGGCCGCGGCCGCCTCGGCGGTGGGCCTGGGGAACATGTGGCGCTTCCCCTATCTGGCGGCGAAGTACGGCGGGGGCACCTTCCTGCTCACCTACGTGGTGCTGGTGTTCACCTTCGGCGTGTCGCTCCTGTTGTTGGAGACGGCGCTTGGCCGCAAGACGGGCCAGTCCGCTATCGGCGCCTTCAAGGCCTTCGGCAAGAAGTACGCCTTCATCGGCATCCTGGCTTCGGCCGTGCCCTTCATCATCACGCCCTACTACTGCATCATCGGCGGCTGGGTGACAAAGTACACGGCGGCCTACCTGGTGAACGGCCCGGCCGCCCTCGCTGATGGCGGCGACTTCTTCACCGGCTTCATCACCTCCAACGCCGAGAGCTACATCTGGATGCTCGTGTTCATGGCCATCGTGTTCGTCATCGTGGGCCTGGGCGTGAAGGGCGGCATCGAGAAGGCGAACCTGTTCATGATGCCCGCGCTCATCATTATGGCCGTCGCCATCGCCATTTACACGCTCACCATGCCGGGTGCCGTGGAGGGCGCGCTGTACTACCTCACGCCGGACTTCAGCAAGTTCTCGCCGGAGCTCGTGATCGGCGCGTTGGGGCAGATGTTCTACAGCCTGTCGCTGGCCATGGGCATCATGATCACCTACGGCTCCTACATGCGCAAGCAGGATAGCCTCACCTCATCGGTCGTGCGTATCGGCGGCTTCGATTTGGGCGTCTCCTTCATCGCCGGCCTGCTCATCGTGTCTGCGGCCTTCGTGGCCATGGGCTCCGGCGACGCGGTGGCCGCCAAGGCGGGTCCCTCGCTCATGTTCGTGACGCTGCCGACAGTGTTCGTCGACATGGGCGGCATGGCCACCATCATCGGCTTTTTGTTCTTCCTGCTGGTGCTGTTCGCCGCGCTGACGAGCGCCATCTCGCTGGTGGAGACGCTCGTCTCCATTGTGCACGACGGCCTTCAGTGCACGCGCGCCAAGGCCCTCGGCATCGTCATCGCGTTCGTGGTCATCGCCGGAGCTATCATCAATGCGGGCTACAACGGGCTGTCGTTCATCGAGCCGCTCGGGGCCGGTTCCTCGATCCTCGATTTCGCCGACTTCATCTCCAACTCGGTGCTCATGCCCATCGTGGCGCTGCTTACCTGCGTGTTCGTCGGCTGGATCGTGAAGCCCAAGACCATCATCGACGAGGTGCGCATCTCCAGCAAGTTCTCCGCCGCCGGCGCTTGGACGATCATGATCAAGTACATCGCCCCGGTGCTCGTGATCATCATCCTGGTGGCCTACGTGGCAGCCCAGTTCGGCTTCTTTTCCATGTAAACCGCGCTGGTCAACGAGATTTCCATGGCGAAGGGCGTCCTTGTGGGCGCTCTTCGTTGTTTTGCGGTAGGATAGTCAACTACTGAAACATTAGTTAGATCGAAGGATTTTCATGGCTCTCTCAATCGGTATCGTGGGGCTGCCGAATGTCGGCAAGTCCACGCTGTTCACGGCGATGACCAACAAGGGCGGTCTGGCCGCCAATTACCCGTTCGCCACCATCGAGCCCAACGTGGGCATCGTGCCGGTGCCCGACGACCGCCTGCAGGCGCTGGCCGAGATCGACCATCCGGCGAAGATCGTGCCCGCCACGGTCGAGTTCGTCGACATCGCGGGTTTGGTGGCCGGAGCGAGCCAGGGGGAGGGCCTCGGCAACCAGTTCCTCGCGAACATCCGCGAGACCGACGCTATCGCGGAGGTGGTGCGCTTCTTCGGCGACCCAGACGTGACCCACGTGGCCGGCAAGGTGGACCCGCCCTCCGATGTGGACACCATCAAGACCGAGCTCATCTTGGCCGACATTGCCACGGTGGAGAAGGCCATTCCGCGGCTTGAGAAAGAGGCCAAGCGCGACAAGGCCGGTATCGCGAAGCTGGAGACGGCGAAGAAGGTACTCGCGGGGCTGAACGAGGGCCACCGCGCCCGCACCCTGGGGCTGACCGAGGACGAGGTCGCGGCCATCTACGAGCTGCACCTGCTCACTATGAAGCCGATGCTCTACATCGCGAACGTGGACGAGGACGCCGTGGACGCCGAGCTGCCCGAGATCGACGGCTGCACTCCGGTGCCGATTTCCGCGAAGGTGGAGGCCGACATCGCCGAGCTGGCCGAGATGGATCCGGACGAGGCCAAGGAGTACATGGAAGCGCTGGGGCTCACCGACAGCGGTCTGGCGCGGCTCATCCGCGAGGCCTACCACCTGCTCGGCCTGCAGAGCTACTTCACGAGCGGCGAGACCGAGACCCGCGCCTGGACCATCCCCGTGGGCGCGAAGGCTCCCCAGGCCGCCGGCGTCATCCACAGCGACTTCGAGCGCGGCTTCATCAAGGCCGAGACGGCCTCCTTCGAGGACTACGTGGCCTTGGGTGGCGAGAAGGGCTGCCGCGACGCGGGGAAGTTGCGTCAAGAGGGCAAGGACTACGTCGTCCAAGACGGCGACGTCATGCACTTCAAGTTCAACGTGTAATACGTCGCATTCTGGAAAAGATGCAGGCTGATACCGAACAACGGAAAGGGCGCGACTCCGTTTGGAGTGCGCCCTTTGTCATTCTGATGGCGGTGAACTTCTTCCAGTCCATGGCGGCGTTCATGGCCAATGCCACGTTGCCGGTGTTCGCCGACTCGCTGGGGGCGACGGCCTCGATGGTGGGCGTCGTCGTGAGCTCGTTCACGTTGTCGGCGCTGCTCGTGCGGCCCTTCGCCGGCCCCGCCTTCGACAGCTTCTCGCGCAAGCGGCTCCTGCTTATCGCTCAGGGTATCATCTGCCTGTCTTTTTTCGCCTACGGGTTCGTCGATTCGCTGGGCGTGCTCATCGCCATTCGGCTCTTCCACGGCGTGGGCATCGGGTGCAGCGGGCCTCTGGCGATGTCGCTTGTGTCCGAGTACCTGCCGGCGGCGAAGTTCGCCAGCGGCATCAGCATCTACGCGCTGGCGCAGTCCTTCGCCCAGGTCATCGGGCCGGCGACGGGCCTGTACCTGGTGGGTGCCGTCGGCTTCTCGGCGGCGTACTTTTTGGCGGCAGCGCTTCTGGTGGTGGCCATGGGCGGCATCCTCGCCATCCGCGAGCCCTATCGCGAGCGCCTGCCCTATCAGCTGAAACTCTCCCGCATGTTCGCCCGCGAGGCCGTGGGCAAGGCGGCCGCCCTCATGCTCATCGCCGTTTCGTTCTCGTGCATGGGCTCCTACGTGGTGCTCTACGGCTATGGGCGCGGCGTGGCGGACATGGGGCTGTTCTTCGTGGTGTACGCGCTGTGCCTGGTGGTGACGCGGCCGGCTTTGGGCGGCCTTGCCGACAGGGTGGGAACGCCCCGGGTGCTCGTCTTCGGGACGATCTGCTTCGCTGCCTCCTATGTAGCGCTCTTCTACGCGCAGGGCTTGCCCGGCTTTCTGCTCGCCGCCGTCATCGGCTCGGCGGGGTTCGGCTGCTGCGCGCCGCTTCTTCAGTCCATGGGGCTCGCCTCGGTGGGCATCGACCGGCGCGGGGCGGCCAGCAACACCATGTTCACGGGCCTCGATTTGGGAATGCTTGTGGGGCCGGTGGCCGGGGGCGCGGTGGCCGAGGCTCTGGCGCCTGCGGCCGGCGGCATCACGGGCGGCTACGGGCTCATGTGGCTCGTCATGATCGTGCCCGCCCTGGGCACGCTGGCCATCGCTCTGGGATGGAGCCTGCGGGGGAGAGTCCAGCGCCGCTAAAAGATGCGCGAGACGCGGAATTGCATTATCATGGCGAGCGGATCATTTGAATGGAAGGAGAGCGGTATGGCGGAGTTCAACGAGCACGATGGGCGTGGCGGTCGCGAACGAGGGCGCGGCGGTCGCGATATGCGTCGTCCGAATCGGGACGAGCAGCGGGAGGAGCGGCGGCGCGAGGCGGCGCGGCATACGGGCCTCATGAAGGCCGCCTTCGGGCGCGAGACGGACGAGGCCATCGAGAACGCGCGCATCTACGAGGAAGGGGAGGGCCGCGCGCTACTGTGGGGCGCCGAGGCGGCCGCAGTGGCCGCCGAGGCGGCGAGACGCGCGGCGGAAATGGCCGAGGCGGATGCCGATGGCGCCCAAGCGGGCAATGAGGAAGCCCGCGAGGCCGCCGAGATTGCCGAGGAAGCCGCCGAGGCTGCGGAAGCCGAGGGGGCGGCGGATCCCGATGGAGCTGCGGGCGCTGCACCGACCGCCACGGAGACGACCGTCAAGGTCGTGACCTCCTTCGCTCCCGAGGCGCTCTACCGCGACGCCACGGGCAAGACGATGATCGTGGATCCCGGCGCCTTCACCCGCCCCGGCGGCGCCTATGAGGACGGAGCCTTTGGCCCGGAGCAGATCCTGTGCTCCGAGAGCAACCTGTACCCGATCCTTGTAGCCCACAAGCGCGACTTCTACGACAAGAACCGTGACTACCGCCGAGGCTCGCTGTTCACCGACCGGGCTCTGTACGTGCCCGAGGTGCTGTTCTCCCGCGGGGGCGATGTGCGCCGCGCCGACGTGCTGGTCATCGCCGAACCCGTCCGTGCCTTCGCCCTGGAGAACCACCGTTCCGAACGCGAGTGCGACAAGGCGCTCGCCGACCGCATCGAGGCCATCTTCCGCATCGCCGCCGCCAACGGCACCGAGACGCTCATCGTGGGCGCCTTCGGCTGCGGTCGCAACGGCTACCCCGTCGAGCAGGTGATCGAGCTCATCCAGAACTGGATCGCGGAACACCCCGGCGCCGTGCCGAACGTGGTGTTCGCCGTGCCGCGCATGCACGCCGATGCCTTCCGCGAGGCCTTCGGCACCCCGGAGCCCGAGCGCCCCGCGCCGGTGGTCGTCGCCGAGGACGAGGGCGACCGCGAAGGCGATGACGAGGACTGGCGCAACGTGGAACTGCCCGAGGGCATCACGCTGCGCTAAGGATGGCTGCTCCTTGAGGGGCAGGGCATAGAGGAAAGAGAATCGGGCGGTGCGCGGCGTCGGCGCGTCGCCCGATGTAGTACAGAAGGCGAGTATGGAAGTAACGAAAATCGCAGAGATCGAGGAAAAGAGCACGGAAGCGGCGGTGGATTTCGAAAGCGTTGTCGCCGAGGACACTGAGGATGTGGGGCCCGGTCAGCACCTGTTCGGCGAGCCTTTGGAGATGTACCTTCTGCGCGAGCCCAAGTTGGCCGTGGCCTTCTCGGGCGGCTGCGACTCGGCGCTGCTTCTGGCCGCGGCAAAGCTGGCGGGGTGCGAGGTGCATGCCTACCTGGTGAAGACCGCCTTCCAACCCGACTTCGAGCTTGATGACGCCCGAACTGTGGCGGCGGCGCTGGAAGTGCCCCTCACGGTGGTGGAAGCGGACGTGCTCGCCCAGGCCGACATCTGCGCGAACCCCGCCGACCGCTGCTACCTCTGCAAGCGCTTCATCTTCGACGAAGTGCGTCGGACGGCGGCGGCCGATGGGTTCACGGTCATCGTGGACGGCACCAACGCTACCGACGATCCCGAACGGCGCCCCGGTTTCAAGGCGCTGGCCGAGGCGGGGGTGGTGTCGCCTTTGCGCCGTGCCGGTATGACCAAGGCCAACGTGCGCCATGTGCTTGCCAGCTTGGAGGAGCGCTTCGGCTTGGCTCCGGGCGCGCTCATGTCCGCCAAGCCGAGCTTTCCCTGCCTGGCCGTTTACGTGCCCCAAGGCGAGTCGATCACGGAAGCGTCCCTGAAGGAGGCCGCCCGAATGCGCGGACTGTGAGTCGCCCGCTCTGTTAAATCTTCGCGCTCGGTGGGCACGGGGAGCGTGGGCGGCGCGGCTTTTGCTATCATGGAGCGGTTGACTTAACGAACCGGGAGTGCCGGGCGCAACGGCGCGGCCGTTCCCGGAGAAGGAGCGCGATTCATGACGCAGCATCTTTCTGAGACCGACGTGCGGGGCATCGCCGAGTACGCCCGCATCGGTCTTACGGCCGAGGAGGTCGTCACCATGACGGCCGACCTGAACGCCATCATCGACAGCTTGAAGCCCATCACCGAGTTCGAGCTCGACGGCGTGGAGCCCACGTTCCATCCCATCGGCGACCTCTCCAACGTGATGCGCGAGGACAAGATTCGCGGAAGCTTCACCCAGGAAGTGGCGCTTGAGAATGCCCCGAAGCAAGCTGACGGCAGCTTCCTCATCCCGTCCATTTTGGGAGAGGGGGGTGACCGCTAATGGCGCGTGCTTTCGGAGAAATGGGCATTCGCGAGCTTCAGGCGGGTCTTGCCGCCAAGGAGTTCTCGGCCTCGGAAGTGGCCAAGGCCACCTTTGCGCGCATCGCCGCCGCCGATGAGACGGTGCATGCGTTTCTGGAAACCACCGAGGCTCTGGCGATTGACACCGCGGCCCGCATCGATAAAGCCATCGCCGAGGGGCGCCTCGCCGAGATGGGGCCGCTTGCCGGCGTTCCGGTGGGCTACAAGGACAACCTGAACCTCACGGGCACCCACACCACCTGCGCTTCGAACATGCTGCGCGACTACGTGTCGCCCTACACGGCCACCTGCGTGGAGAACACCCTGCGCGCCGGCGCCATTCCCATCGGCAAGCTGAACATGGACGAGTTTGCCTTCGGCGGCTCCACCGAGACCTCCGCCTTCGGCCCCACGCGCAATCCGTGGGATTTAGAACGGGTGCCGGGCGGCTCCTCGGGAGGAAGCGCCGCGGCTGTGGCAGCGGGGTTTGCGCCCGTGGCGCTCGGGTCGGACACCGGCGGCTCCATCCGCCAGCCCGGCTCGTTCTGCGGGCTCGTGGCCGTTAAGCCCACCTACGGCGTGGTGTCGCGCTACGGTGTGGTGGCCTTCGGCAGCTCACTGGACCAGGTGGGTCCTTTCGCCCGCTCGGTCGAGGACGCGGCGCTCGCGCTGAACGCAATCTCGGGCCGCGATGAGCTGGACTGCACGAGCCAGCCGTGCGACGTGGACTTCGCAGCCAACCTCGCGCAAGGCGTCCGCGGCATGAAAATTGGCATCGTGCCGGCCTTCATGGAAGCGGCCGGCCTCGCCCCCGAGGTAAAGGCGAAGGTGGAGGAAGCCGCCTCGGCCTTGGAGAAGATGGGTGCCCAGCTGGTGGAAGTGGAGCTGCCCCACGCCCAGGCGGCCATGAGCGCCTACTACGTGCTCGGCCCCTGCGAGGCCTTCAGCAACCTGGCCCGCTTCGATTCGGTGCGCTACGGCTACTGCGATCCGGGCCACAAGGACTTGGGCGGCCAGTACGAGGCCAGCCGCGCCGCCGGCTTCGGCGCCGAGGCCAAGCGCCGCATCCTGCTTGGCAGCTATCTCCTCTCTTCCGGCGTTTACGACACCTACTACTACCCGGCTCAGCAGGTGCGTACCCTCATCACGGGCGACTATGCGGCGGCTTACGAGAAGGTGGACGTCATCCTCGCGCCGGTGGCGCCGCGCACGGCCTACAAGCTGGGCGAGATCGGCGACCCCACTGAGATGTATCTGGGCGACATGTTCACCATCTCCATCAACATCGCCGGCAACGGCGGCCTGTCCTTTCCCGTGGGCCTCGGCGCCGACACGGGGCTTCCCGTGGGCGTGCAGCTGATCGCCCCCCCATTTAGGGACGCGAACATGTTCCGCGCGGCCGCTGCTTTGGAGGCGGTCTACGGTCCGGCTCCGGTCGCCCCCGATTTTGCCGACGGAAAGGTGGGTGCGTAAATGAAGACCCTCGAAGAGGTATTCGAGACCTGGGAGGCCGTCATCGGTCTGGAGATCCACGCGGAGCTGACCACGCTGGAAACCAAGATGTTCTGCGGCTGCAAGTTGGAGTTCGGCGCGGCCCCCAACACCCACACCTGCCCGGTGTGCCTGGGGTTGCCCGGGGCGCTTCCCGTGCCCAACCGCGCGGCCATCGAGTCCATCGTGCTGGCCGGTCTTGCCACCAACTGCGACATCGAGAAGCACTCGATGTTCTACCGTAAGAACTACATGTACCCCGACATGGCCAAGAACTTCCAGACCACCCAGGGCCCCATCGCGTTCTGCATGCGGGGCCACCTCGACCTGGACGTGGACGGCCGGGGCGCGACCGAGCGCTACCGCCTGGACGCGCTCGCCCCCGGCGAGAGCGACGGCAACATCACCCGCACCGAGGACGGCTACGTGGCCCACGTGGGCATCACCCGCATCCACATGGAGGAGGACGCCGGCAAGATGGTGCACCTCGGCGGCGGTGAGGGCCGCATCGCCGGGGCCACCCAGTCGCTCGTGGACTACAACCGCGCCGGCACGCCGCTCATCGAGCTGGTGACCGAGCCGGATCTGCGCACGCCGGAGGAGGCGCGCCTGTTCATGCAGAAGCTGCGCCAGATTTACCTGGCTCTGGGCATATCCGACTGCTCCATGGAGGAAGGTTCCCTGCGCTGCGACGGCAACGTGTCGCTGCGCCGCCGCGGCACCGAGGCCTTCGGCACCAAGACCGAGCTGAAGAACATGAACTCCTTCAAGAACCTGCACGACGGGCTGGCCTACGAGATCTGCCGCCAGGCCGAGGTGCTCGAGGAGGGCGGCGTCATCTACCAGGAGACGCGCCATTGGGATCCCTCTGCTAAGCGCACCATCGTCATGCGCGTGAAGGAGACGGCCGACGACTACCGCCTGTTCCCCGAGCCGGACTTGGCGCCCTACGACTTGTCCGACGAGTTCATCGAGGGCGTGCGCGCCAAGCTGCCGGAGCTGCCCGACCAGAAGGCCGCGCGCTTCGCCGCCGATTTCGGGCTCACCTCCTACGATGCGCGGCATTTGGTGGACCACCGCGCCACGGCCGACTTCTTCGACGAGTGCATGGCGCTCGCGAAAGCCGAGGCGGACGGCAGCAAGTTCGCCAAACCGCTCGCGAACCTCATCATCAACGACGTGGCCGCGTGGCTGAACGCCCACGAGGGCACGCTGCTCGCCGACACGCCGCTGACGGCGGCCCGGGCGCTTTCGCTTGTGAAGATGCTTGCGGATGACACTATCTCCTCGAAGCAGGCCAAGGAGGTGTTCGCGGCCATCATGGACGAGGACAAGGATCCCGAGGCCATCGTGGAGGCCCGCGGCATGAAGCAGGTGTCGGACACCGGCGCCATCGAGGCCGTGGTGGACGAGGTCATCGCCGCCAACCCCGATGAGGTGGCCCGCTACCGTGACGGCAACACCAAGGTTATCGGCTTTTTCGTCGGCCAGTGCATGAAGGCCATGCGTGGCCAGGGCAACCCCAAGATCATCAACGAGCTTCTGGCGAAGAAGCTCGCCGAATAGGAGCAACCATGGGCATCTTCAAAGACGAGAACGGCAACAGCTACGGCGACTGGACGCATCGCGGTCAGGGCCGCACGCGCGATGCCGCCAACAGCATCGTGACAACGGGCGATGAGAAGAAGTGGTACGACCAGACCTTCTGGATCATCTTCTTCCTCGTGGTGCTGTGGCCCGTGGGCCTCGTGCTCATGTGGAGGGGCGCCTGCACCTGGCACGTGACGGTGAAGATCGTCGTGACCATCGTGCTCATAGGCGTGGTGGCGCTGTCGTATCAGATGTCCCAGGCTGTTATTGCAGCTCAAGGGACGATGGGGGCGTAACGTATTCCGCCGGAGGCGATTGCGGAACAACCCTCCGTGCTCAAGCAATGGCTCGCTCGGCGGAACAGTCCACTGGACTGTTCCGTTTGCTGCGCAACCTGCGCGCGAAGACCTGCCCGCAACCGCACCCTGCATTGTTCGAGTATGGCGGAACAGTCCATTGGGCTGTTCCGTTTGCTTTCGCGCCTGCGTGCGAATGCCCGTCCCGCAGCTGCGTCCTATTTAGCTAAACGCTGTATATGCATAAACAAGATATTCGACCTTTTTCAGATAACCAAGCTGATTACCACATAATGGCCTTTATGTATCAAGAGGTATGGTCTGCAAGGGCCATTTCGAACATTTATATGAGGGGGTAATTGAGGGTCAGCCTTGCTTCTTTGTAGAGTTTGAACCGCAGAATCCCAGGAGAAGGGGTTCGAACTATGAGTGTTCGCCAAGTGGCGAACGACGAGAAAGAAGGAGCAACGGTTATGAAGCATGAGCACTACATGGACATGAATCGTTTGAGCGATTGGAGCGTAGAGCAGATCAACGAACTGCTTGATACGTGCTTGCTGCTCAAGGAGATGGAAGAAAAGGGTGTTCGTCTTCCTCTGCTCAAGGACGTTGTCCTTGCAATGATGTTCGACCAGCAGTCTACCCGTACGCGTGTGAGCTTCGAAACAGCCATGACCCAACTTGGCGGCCATGCCATGTTCCTGGATGGCAGCTCTTTGCATGCCGGTTCTGGCCAAGAGGATATCGCTGAGACGGCTGCCATCATTTCTAGCATGGCTGATGCCATCATGATCCGCAGCCTCAGCCAGCGCGTCATCGATGAGGTTGTTGCAAACTCCACCGTACCGGTAATCAGCGGTATGAGCTGCGCCTTGTTCCAGGAGGATGGCTTCGGCAGCCAGGAGCAGCATCATCCCACGCAGGTTATCGCTGACCTCATCACGATGATCGAGCGCAAGCCGGCGGGCAAGAAGCTTTCCGACCTCACCTTTATGTGGCTGGGTGATGGCGCCGACGGGTTCGACTGCGTGTTCATGGACCATCTGTCCTTGTTCCCTCGTTTGGGCATTCGCGTTATTTGCGCAGCGCCCAAGAAGTTCTGGCCGAGCGACGAGCTGCTTGCCAAGTGCCGCGCTCAGGCTGCTGAAGATGGTAATGGAGAGATCATCTGCACTGAGGATCCGCTGGAGTACGCTGGAGAGACCGACTTCTTCTACACTGGCGTGGTTAACTACCACAACTACGGCGTGAGTGAGGAAGAGGCCTTCAAGGTCTTCTATCCGAAGTACCAGATCAATGCTGATCTGATGGCACATGCTCCTAAGAGCGCCTGGGTGCTGCATTACCTGCCCGGCAACCGCAATTGGGAGTTGACCGATGAGGTTTGGGATGGTCCGCAGTCCGCGCTGCTTCCTCTGGGCGAAAATCGTCTTTATGCCCAGCGCGGCATTCTGGTGTACATTCTGTGGCCGCTTCGCCGCAACACCAGCGAGTACTTGAAGGACTACTACCGCGGTAAAGTTGAGGACCTCCTTACCCCGCGTATTCGCAACTACGATTTCTAAGAGGATCGATTGCGTCCGTCGCTTTGCGTGAAAGCTCGCGACGGACGCTTCGCTTTCTGCGCAGAATCGTTTTGATTCTACCCACTTTTGTTCAGTCGAACTGGAGGTATTGTAATGCGTCAGATTACTGAATCCGAATCTACTCCTCAAGCAGATGGCTTCTATATGCCGGCTGAATTCGCTCCTCAGGAGCGAGTCTGGATGGGCTGGCCCAATCGTCCCGATACTTTTGCCTTTGGTGCCGTACCTGCTCAGCGTACCTATGCGGGAATTGCGAATGCAATTTCCGAGTTCACTCCGGTGGTGATGTGCTGCAACGAGGATGATTATGCCAACTGCAAGGCGGTATTTGCAGACAACGAGCGCGTAACTGTTCTCGAAATGAGCATCAATGATGCTTGGTTCCGTGATACGGGTGCAACTTTTCTCATTGATGGCAAGGGCAATAAGGCGGCTACGGATTGGCATTTCAACGCCTATGGTGGCTTGGTTGACGGCCTGTATTTCCCGTGGGAGAAGGACTCTCAGATTGCTGGGAAAATGGCCGACTACTCTGGCGTTCGCACGTATCGCCCTGATCATGTGATTCTCGAAGGTGGCTCCATTACCGTTGACGGTGAGGGAACCCTGATCGTCACCGATTCCTGTCTCCTGTCTGCTGGTCGTACTGCCTCGGTGCTTGTCGCCGATGAGCCGGATGCAGGCGATTGGCCGCAATACGCTCGCAAGTATGCGGCCTTCAGCGAGGAGCTGCGTGAGTATATGACCCAAGAGCTCGAGAAATACCTCGGTGTTGAGAAAGTTATTTGGGTCAAGGAAGGTATTGACCCTGAGGTGACCAACGGCCATATCGACGACTGCGCTACGTTTATTGCTCCTGGTGTCGTGGCATGCATTTGGACCGACGATCCGGACTATCCCTTCTATCGTCAGTGCCATGAGATTTATGAGACGCTTTCAAATGCGGTAGACGCGAAGGGTCGTAAGCTGAAGGTCTACAAGCTCCCGATGCCGGAAAAGCCGTGCTATATGTCTGAGGAAGAGGCTGCTTCGATTGACCTCGTCAATCCGCGTACGGCCCAGGATGAGCCGCAGATTGCCTCGTATATGAACTATCTCGTCACGAACAACGCCTGCATTGTTCCGCAGTACGGAGACAAGAACGATGCGCTTGCCGTTGAGACGCTTCAGAGTATCTATGACGAAGTGTGGGGCAAGGATGTTTTCAAATGTGTAGGCGTGGATTCCCGACAGGTGGTTTACGGCGGTGGAAACATCCACTGCATCACTCAGCAGGAGCCTTGCGCCTAGGGCGTAAAACGCGTTTTCCATATTGCATCTGATTTCAGGGTCCATTCGCCGTATCGACGATAAGTTGGGTCGAGTGAAGCTGCGAGAACGAAGGGCGCGGGGATGGCGAGGTTCGTGCTTCGCGCCCCTCTTCGAGCTGCGAGATGCGCAGGGAAAGTACCTGTTTGGAAAGTCGACAATGCGTAATTAAACGATACCTCCGATTGCTTTACGCAACTTCAACTCCACCAATCAAAAAGGGAGTAGTCTATGGATGATTTACAGCAAATCACTGCTGAGCTCAGCGGAAAAACGAATTTTGATGCAGAGCATGAAGGAGATCTTTTTGAGCGAATCGCGATTATCGAAAAGCAGGAAGCCGCGGGAGAGCTTATTCCGGGATTAAACAAAGTCGATCATATCTTGATTGCCGCAATGTTCATCGTGCTCGGTGTGTTGCCTGTGATCTGGTATGCGATTACGTACGCTTAAAGGAGGTGCATTATGGCTGAGGCAGATATCAATAGTGAGGCACAAAGCGAGTCCATGCCGGTCTTGAAAAGCGAGCGTATCTACGATTTCAAAGACTATACAGTGGTTATCACTGGTTTTGCGTGCGCGGCATGGTGCTTCATCACGGGAGGAACTTTAGCGCTTTACGTGGGCGTTCAGACAGCACTGGTCGCCTCGATTGCGGGCAATATCATTGCAGTGTTGCTTATGTCCCTTGCGACGCAGGTAATTTCTGGCAAGTATGGCGTCGATGCCTATACGTCTGTCAGAGGTGTGCTTGGCGGAAGGGGGACAAAGGTATTTCTAATCTTGATGTCGATTTTCGTCATCGCTTGGCTTATTATTCTCTGCATGATGGTGGCGAAAGCCGTCGGCAATATTGTGCTGGGATTTACCGGGATAGATATCACTACAGGTATCCCGATGTTCATTGTTTCAGTGCTTGCCGGTGCGGTTTGCTGGCTAGTTGCTTGGAAGGGCCCGGAGCTCCTGAAGAAGCTCAACATCTTCGTTGCGCCGGTTTTCGTCATCATCCTGATCTTCTTGTTCGCGGTGGTGTCCATGAATTACGGTTGGGACACGGTTCTATCCGCGGAGCCTCTTGCGCCGCTTGATAGCGAATGGCTGAACTTTCTCATTGCTTTCGAATTGAGCATGGGCGCCGGTTTTTCTTGGTGGCCGAACATGGGAGGCTTGGCGAAGCTGTGCAAGACAACGAGAGCGGCGTATTGGCCGAATATCATTGGCCTTGTTTTTGCTGCAACTTTGGGTACCGTGATGGGTGTGGCGGCGTCGCTGCTTGTGAACAGCTCTGATCCGACTGCTTGGATGATTCCCATGGGTGGGTTGGCGCTCGGCACCGCGGCTTTGGTTTTGGTAATTGCCGCTGACATTACGGCCTGCTCCGTCATGTTGTATAACTTGGGTATCGGCGTAAAGCAGGTAAGGAGCTTCCTGAAGCTTTCTTGGGGCAAGGTCACTGGCCTGATTACCCTTATCGCATTTATCGGAATGATTTGGGCAGAGCCGCTCTATGACAGCTTCTATATCATTCTGGGAATTTCTAGCATGAGCTGTGCTCCTATCGCCATGATGCAGCTTGTGGACTACTATGCATTTAGGAAAAAGCACATTTCGCTTCGTGATGCGTACAATAACAGCAAGAGCTCCAAGTACTATTTCTGGGGAGGCTTTAACTGGGTTGCCATTGGAGTATTCGCTGCTGCGATTGTGCTATACCTGCTTATCTTCGATCCGTTCTTGTGCGTGCCTCAGCCAGCTTTCGTGTATTGCGGAGCAACGGCCATAGTATGCGTTTTCGTTGCTGTGCTATACTACGTGCTCGGAAAGCTATTGCTGGTGAAGAGGGGAATCGGCGGCTTTTCTGAGTCTGCTGAAAAAGTAAGCACTGAGTCCGTCGGTGAAAATAACCTATGATTGACGGAGCGAAACATATGGTTATCGCACGAATAGTGCAGAAGAAAAACGATTAACGACGCGATGGGACCTTGTGTGTATTGACAATGCGATACGGGTCCCATCATTTTTGATACAGGAGGAACATCCATGCCTTACCAGAAAGGGCCCGGCAAGACCGTCGTCATCGCCCTGGGCGGCAACGCCCTCGGCAACACCCCGCAGGAGCAGCTCGAGCTCGTGCAGAACACCGCCAAGCACATCGTGGACATGATCCAGGACGGCACCAACGTCGTCGTCTCCCACGGCAACGGCCCGCAGGTCGGCATGATCAACAACGCCTTCGCCTACGCGGCGGCCAACGACGACAAGACCCCGGACATGCCCTTCCCCGAGGCCGGCGCCATGTCCC
>OLRK01000655.1_pt1 | contig 37706 bp, 41 predicted proteins | sample 1672911 | NCBI WGS metagenome assembly OLRK01 (sample SAMEA3136736, study PRJEB25190) | human gut metagenome | biome: human gut; feature: human-associated habitat; material: faeces | place: Austria | collected 2013 | reverse complement strand
TGGCGGTAACTACCTGTGGTTGGTTTATCTCCAACTGAATTCGTGCCATGCCCGGCACACATAAAAACAGCAGATGCTGCCGTTTTCTAACGGTCATCTGCTGTTTTTTTATCAATGAATCTGTGTTTTCAGATAGGCAAAGATGAAATCATCGAGATCTCCATCCATGACAGCCTGCACATTGCTTGTCTCATATCCGCTTCGATGATCCTTTACCATCGAATATGGATGCATGACATAGGAACGAATCTGGGAGCCCCATTCGTTTGCCTGCTGTTCTCCCTTGATGGCAGCGATCTTAGCCTCCTGTTCCTCGATCATTCGCTGATACAGCCGGCTTTTCAAGATGCGCAGTGCTTCTTCGCGGTTCTCATGCTGTGAGCGGCCGTTTTGGCAGGTAGCCACCAAACCGGTCGGTTTATGGACCATACGGACCGCCGAGTCGGTTTTATTGATATGCTGACCGCCGGCACCGCTGGCGCGTTTTGTCTCAACGATCAGATCTTCAGGCTTGATTTCGATTTCGATCTCATCATTGAACTGCGGCATGACATCCAGCGAAGCAAATGAAGTATGGCGTCTTCCGCCGGAATCAAAAGGAGATATGCGGACCAGACGATGAACGCCTTTTTCCGCTTTCAAATAACCGTAGGCTTTCTCTCCTTCCACAAGGAAAGTAACTGACTTGATTCCCGCTTCGTCGCCCGGCAGATAATCCAGAACGCTTACTTTGAATCCTTTATGTTCCGCATAGCGGACATACATGCGATACAGCATATCGCACCAGTCACAGGATTCGGTCCCGCCGGCTCCCGGATGAAGCTCAAGAATGGCATTGGAGCTGTCGTATTCGTGCGACAGCAGGATGCTGATCTCAAATGTTTCAAAATCAGCGGCCATCTGTGTATATTCCTCTTCGCACAGCGCAAAAAGTTCCTCATCCTGATCTTCTTTCAGCATCTCACAGGTTTCCTGCAGCCCGTCTAGGGTTTTCTGCAGTTTTTCATAGCTTTCCACAGTCTCACGGATACCGTTGAGACGACGGATGACGCCCTGTGCCTGAGTCGGGTCATTCCAGAATTGCTCCTCCATGGTCAAAGCCGTCAGTTCTTCGATCTTCAAACGTTTCTGATCGAGGTCAAAGTGACTCACCAAGCGCCTTCAGGCGTTCCTGATGAGTACTCACCCCCTGTCTGATCTCATATAGTTCCATTGTTATTCACCTTAATTTTCTTTCTTCTCGTTTTCTGCTTTTTCACGCGCCGCCTTTTCCTCGGCAAGCTGTTCCGGCGTCTTACGCTCGATGCGCATACGCAGCAGGAATACAACGATTTCACGGGCGATGCGCTGTGTCATTTCCTCAAACAGATCATAACCTTCGCTGACATAAGCCTGCAATGGATTATTCTGTGCATAAGAACGCAGATGAATGCCGTCACGCAGTTTGCTCATCGTATCGATATGTTCGATCCAGTTGCGGTCCATGATACGCAGCACGACATTTTTTTCAAACGGCAGGAACTGTTCGTGCACAGGTTCGATTTCTTTTTCGTAACTTCCATATACTTTGTCCATACAGAAGCTGACCACGCCTTCACGGTCCTTGCCCTGAATTTCCTCTTCTTCGATATGTTTTTCCTCACGCATGCCAAGCATAGAGAGGCTCTCGCAGATGCCTTTGTAATTAATTTTGTCTTCATGATGGCTGACTTCCAGATTGGCGGCAATCGTATCACTGACAACACGTTCGAACATGCCTTTCACCATATCATGAACATCTTCATGTTCCAGGATATAGTTGCGCTGTTCATACATGATCTCACGCTGTTTACGGAGAACATCATCATATTCAAGCAACTGTTTGCGGGCATCGAAGTTATATCCTTCCACGCGTTTCTGTGCCTGTGTAATTGACTTCGTGATCATTTTTGATTCGATCTGCTGATCACCGATCTGATTGAACAGACCGTTCAGTTTTTCACCGCCGAAACGAACCATCAATGAATCTTCCAGAGAAACATAGAAACGTGAGAATCCCGGATCTCCCTGACGGCCGCTTCGTCCGCGTAGCTGATTATCAATACGTCTGGATTCATGGCGCTCGCTGCCCAGTACGGCAAGACCGCCCAAGGCACGTGATTCCTCGCTTAATTTGATATCGGTACCACGGCCCGCCATATTGGTGGCAATCGTTACTGAACCGACCTGTCCGGCCTTTGCGATGATTTCCGCCTCGCGTGCGTGGTTCTTCGCATTGAGAACTTCATGCGGGATACGCTCTTTCTTCAGCATCTTGCTGATCAGTTCACTGGTTTCCACCGCGATGGTACCAACCAGCACCGGCTGTCCCTTTTCATGCAGCTGCTTCACTTCGTTGACCAGTGCCTCGAATTTCAGTTTCTTCGTGCCGAAGATCGCATCCGGATAATCGATGCGGGCAATCGGTCGGTTTGTCGGAATTTCAATGACACGCATATTGTAAGTGGACAGGAATTCCTCTTCTTCTGTCTTTGCCGTACCTGTCATACCGGAAAGTTTTGTATAAAGACGGAAGAAGTTCTGGTATGTGATCGTTGCCAGCGTGCTGCTCTCCTCTTTGATCGGCACACCTTCTTTTGCCTCGATCGCCTGATGCAGTCCGTCTGAATACTCACGGCCTTTCATCAGTCGTCCGGTAAACTGATCGACGATGACGATTTCCTGATCTTCACTGACGACATATTCCACTTCGTTTTTCATGATATAGTTGGCGCGCAGAGCCTGAATGATATGGTGTACGAGCTGTGTATGTTCCACGTCATACAGGTTCTTGACACGGAAGAAACGTTCTGCCGCTTTTACACCGTCTTCGCTCAGCATGATCTGACGTGTCTTCTCATCAATTTCATAACCGCCGCTGATCAGCTTTTTCTCTTTTGTACGGCTGTCTTCTTCATAAACAGGTGCCTTCAGACGTTTGACGAACTGATCCGCCTGAATATAAAGGTTCGCTGTTTTTTTCTTTCCGCCGGAAATGATCAAAGGTGTTCTGGACTCATCGATCAGGATCGAATCGACCTCATCGATGACCGCCATCCACAGCGGACGCTGTGTACGGTCTTTTACGTTCGTCACCATGTTGTCGCGCAGATAGTCGAAGCCCAGCTCCGAGTTGGTCGTATATGTAATGTCACAGTTATATGCTTCACGTTTGTTGACCGGAAGCAGCTCGCGCTTGTTGACGCCTACAGTCAGGCCCAGATAGCGATAGACTTCCCCCATCCACTGCGCATCACGCTCAGCCAGATATTCATTGACGGTAACGACATGAACGCCTTTTTGTGCCAGGGCATTCAGGTAGACACACATTGTTGCAGTCAATGTCTTACCTTCACCTGTTTTCATTTCTGCAATATCGCCCTGGTGCATAGCTGCCGCACCCATGATCTGTACCTTATATGGATGCTCCCCCAGTACACGGCGTGCCGCCTCACGGGCTGCCGCAAATGCTTCCGGCAGCAAATCGTCCAGTGTTTCTCCGTTTTGGTAGCGTTCTTTGAATGCATTGGTCTGTTCGATCATCTGTTCCTGACTCAGGTTGCGCATCTTTTCATCCAATGCCATGACTTGTTCTGCCTTTTTTTCCAGCTTTGCCAGGGTACGCTTATCCCCGCTGACAAGTCGCTCCAGAAAGTTTGCCATGATATTCCTCCATTCTCTATATTTATTTGTTTTACATGAGCTTTCCTTCATAAAAAACTGTTTCTGATGTTGGTTTTATGCAAAAACACTATCGTTGTTATTGTAACACAAGTCACTTTCAACGCAAAACAGAAATACGACTTTTCTGCTTTTTCTTGGCAGCTCTGTCTTATTTTTCCGCTTTCCCCCTGGTCAGGTTTGTTTTTCAGACAAAAAAAGTCTTTTTCCGCATACGGAAAAAGACTGAATATCTCTATTATTTTGTACCGAAGATACGGTCTCCGCAGTCGCCCAGGCCCGGAAGGATATAGCCGTTTTCATCCAGACGTTCATCCAGGGCTGCCAGGTAGATGGCAACATCCGGATGCATGTGCTCCACCGCCTGTACGCCTTCCGGTGCGGCAACGATATTAGCTAAGCGAATATCATTGGCTCCCTGTTTTTTTACCATGTCAATGGCCGCAATGGCACTTCCTCCGGTTGCCAGCATCGGATCGACAATGATCACGGTCGCAGCATCAATATTTTTCGGATACTTCTCGAAATACGTATGCGGTTCGAGCGTTTCTTCATCACGATACAATCCGATATGAGCCACTTTGGCCGTCGGGATCAGATTGCAGATACCGTTCACCATTCCTAATCCCGCCCGCAGGATCGGCACCAGGATGATCGGTTTTTCCAGTTCATAAGTATCACATGAAGCAAGCGGAGTCTGGATCTTAACCGGCTTCAGCGGCAGATCCCGCGTAATTTCATAGGCCATCAGTCCGGCCACTTCGTCCAGATTCTGACGAAAGTCTTTTGTTCCTGTTTCCGCTTTCCGCATTTGTGTCAGTTTGTGTGTGATCAACGGATGTTTAATAACTGTATACATTTTATTCTCCTTTGCAGTGCTGTGCTTTATTACTGACATTATAACAAACCCTTGCAAAAGTAATAATACATTTTTGTCATAAAAAAGGCAGTCGTTTCCAACTGCCTGCTGCTTCAGCGCTGCGTATCATTTTTTCCCAAAAGATGGATCCCGAACTGCTGGGCGGGATACAGATCCAGCCCATCGTGCAGAAACTGCCGACGGCCAAGCTCCTGTTCAAGGACCTGATAGGCCTGTGCCCTCGTATTTCCTTCCTGCGAAATATGGGCAAGCACAATTTCTTTGGTCTTATCCCCAATCACTTCCGAGAGAATACGGGCACTGTCCTCATTATTAAGGTGACCGTAATCGTTGATAATACGCTGTTTGATATAAATCGGACGACTTGTCTGCATAAGCATTTCCACATCATGATTGCTTTCGAAAATATAATAGTCCGCATTGACGATCCTTTCTTTCACGTCGTTGCGCACATAGCCGGTATCTGTCACATAGACGAGTTTTTCTCCGTCCGCCTCCAATACATAACCGACCGTATTCTTTGCATCATGGCTCAGCGGGAGCACCTGTATGCGAATATCCTTTACCCAGAATGTTTCGAACGGCTCCACCTTTTTTTGCGTTTCACTTTCCAGATCCGCCCAAGCATAACAAGGCAGATGACGAAAGGAATTAAGCTGTGAAACATGATCTTTATGGGTATGCGTCACCAGCAGGGCATCCGTATTTGCCACATCAACCTGCAGCCGGCCAAAGCATTCGTTCAGATAGCGCTTCGTCGATCCGCAGTCAATGATCAGCTGGGTATCCTTATGTTTGATGAGACAGCAGTTTCCTTTGGAACCGCTCGCCAGCAATGCTGCTTTCATATCAATATCCCCCTTCGTCAATATGATTGTAGAAGGCAGAAATAGATTTGTTGAATACCAGTGATACATGTCCGACACTGCCGTTTCGATGTTTTGCCAGATTCAGATCGACAACTTCGTTGATATCGGAACGTTCTTCCTGTTCACTGGTTTTCTTGTAATAATCTTCACGATACAGGAACATGACGATATCGGCATCCTGTTCGATCGCCCCCGATTCACGCAAATCCGAAAGCATCGGCTGCTTATCCGTACGCTGTTCCACGCTTCGTGATAACTGAGACAGCGCAATCACCGGGCAATTCATCTCTTTTGCCAGAATTTTAAGGTTTCTTGAAATTTCGCTGACTTCCTGCTGGCGGTTGTCACCGCCGCCTCTGCCGCTGCCGCTGATCAGCTGCAGATAGTCGATCACGATGAGCGAAAGTCCGTATTCGCTCATCAGCTTGCGGCATTTCGAAAAGATCTGCGACACTTTGATGCTGGCAGAATCATCAATGAAAATTTTAGCGGCTCCCAGTTCATTGCCGGCTTCGTTGAGACGATTCAGTTCGTCATCGCTGATATTACCGCCGCGCAGCTTATTTCCTTCTACCTGGCTTTTGGCACTCAGCAATCGTTTCATCAGCGACTCTGCCGGCATTTCCAGTGAGAAAAAGGCTACAGCACCAGGATTGCGCAGTGCGGTATACATTCCCAGATTCAAGGCCAGCGCTGTTTTTCCCATGGCCGGACGGGCAGCCAAAATGATCAGATCGCCGCGCTGAAAACCGTTCGTCATGCGATCCAGATCCTGATAGCCGGTTCGTACGCCGGTGATGTGATTATCACTTTCCCGAAGAGCGACAAGCTCTTTAATGACGCGGCTGACAACTTCCTTACTGCTTTGAAACTCGCTGGCACGGCGGCTGCGGGTCACTTCCAGGATTTCTTTTTCCGCATGATCCAAAACATCATCCAGTGAACTGCTGCTGTCAAAACCTTCTTCCGCGATCTTTTCAGCCGTTTCGATCAGACGGCGCAGATGATAACGCTGTTTGATGATGTCGATGTAGAAGACGCCGTTGGCACTGGATACTGCACTGTCGCTCAGCTTGATCACATAATCCGCTCCTCCTACCAGCGCCAGCTGCGAGGTATCGTTCAGTCTTGTGATCAGCGTCGTCACATCCACATTCTGACCGTTTTCATGCAGATCCATCATGCATCCGAAGATCCGCTGATGAGCTTCCACATAAAACTCTTCCGCATGAAGATCCTGATCCACGACCGTACGGACAAGAGAAGGATAAACAAGCATCGCTCCAAGAATGGACTGTTCTGCTTCTATGCTATGCGGCATCTCTTTTGCCATTACGCATACCTCCCGTCTATTTTGCGCTTACATGGACATGAATGACCCCGATCACCTGGTTTTTATACAGATCCACTTTCAGATCTGTGTCACCCAGTGAAGAAATGGAATCATGTCCCAGGATCTTGCGACGGTCAATCGCAATGCCGTGCTCTTTGGCAAGCTGTTCCGCAATCTGTTTTGTTGAGACGGAACCAAAAGAGCGTCCGCTGTTGCCGGTCTTGATCTGAAACTGCAAAACAATGCCTTCCAGACGTTTTTTTACCGCTTCCGCTTCCTGCTTCTTTTGTTCTTCCAGTTTTTTTGCCTCTTCCTGCTGTTGATGCAGAACCTTCATGCTGCCCTGTGTCTGAGCTACTGCCAGGTTACGTTTCAGCAGAAAATTGCGGGCATATCCGTCAGATACTTCAACAACCTGATCTTTCTTACCTACGTTTTTTACATCACTCAACAGTATTACTTTCATTTTCGTTTTCCTCCTCGATCTTATCTATCGTCGCTTTCAGTTCTTTTTCAATTGCATCCACATCGCCATGCTCACGCTGTAAAGCGGCAGCGGTGAAATGGCCTCCGCCCTGCATCTGTTCCATGATTGTCTGAACATTGACCAGACCACGGCTGCGGCTGCTGATCGCAACGACATCGTTTTCCCTGGATGTCTTGGCGATAACAAAGCTTGCCTCAACGCCCCGTATGGTTAACAGCATGTCAGCCACCTGCGCCATCAGCGTCCGGCTCGGATACATATCTTCTTTTACTGCGGCTATCATAAACTTGCCGCGATATAGTTTGGCGTATTTTGATATACTTGTTTTTTCTTCAAACTGCTCATATCGTTCACTCAGGATCGTTTCCGTTACGATCGGATCGGCACCAAGCTTCTTCAGTGCTGCCGCAGCTTCAAATGTACGTGATCCCGTACGCATCTTGAAACGATTCGTATCCACGACGATGCCGAGATACATGATCGTCGCTTCTTCGTCACTGATATCTACACGGTTTGGCTGATACGACAGCATTTCTGTCATCAGCTCACAGGCCGAACTTGCCCCGCTTTCCAGATAAGTGATCAGCGGACCATCCACAAATCCCTCACTGCGGCGGTGATGATCGATCACAATGATCTTTCCCGCTGCTTCGATCAGTTTCGATCCGGTGCTTTGCGCCGGCACATGATGATCCACCATGATGACAAGATCGTTCTCATGCAGTTGAGCCAAAGCGGCTTCTTCGCTCAAAAAGGCATGACGATGATGCAGCGGCACCTCATAAAGCTTCAACGCATCTTCCAGCTGGCTGTCTTTGCTGCACTGTTGAGAAACGATAAAAGTCTTACGCTCACATCGCTGTGCAATGCGCGACATGCACAAAGCCGCCCCCATGCAGTCAAAATCCATCATCTGATGACCGACGATAAAGATCTGATCACTGTCGATGATCGCCTCTCTGATCGTCTGCGACATGACACGGACACGAACTTTGGAACGGTTGGATTTCGACTCGGAATTACCGCCGTAATAATGTACGCTGTGCCCGTAAGAACGCACTGCCACCTGGTCGCCGCCCCTGCTTTGTGCCAGCTCGATCAGTTCATTGATCATGCCGTCCAAAACGACATAATCGCTTGTTCCTTTTGCGAATGCTATGCTCAGCGTAATGGATACATCCATTTCTTCTGCAGCTGAGCGGACCGTATTGAGAATAGAGAACTTGGATTCTTTCACCTGTTCATAGATCTGCTCATCCAGTAGCACCAGGATCCTGTCACTGCGCAGACGGCGGGTGAACATGCCCATCTCACGGGCCCATTCAAACAGCGGCTGCCGAATGCGGGTATTGATATTTGACATGACGGTCTCATCTTCATACTGCTGGTATTCCGAATAATTATCCAGCTGCAGCAGACCGACAACGATCCCGTTGTTGTGATATTTCTCCTCCAGCCTGCGCATGTCTGTGATGTCACGCACATAGAGTACCTGCGTGTCTTCTCTGCGTTCGATCTCATAAATGCGATCATCGCAACGGCCGACAACGATTTCCCTTGCCTCATCATTGAACAGTTCGGCAATGGCCGCGATCCATCCTGTCAGCTTGCGGCCGACCAGATCAGGATAGCGTTCCTCCAGAAAATCACTCACCCATGTTGCGCAATACTGATCATCGAACGTGATAATGCCGATCTTGCCGAAGATCATCGCTTCTTTGGCATCTTTTCCCAATACCCTGGAAATATCCAGGTCCATTGTTTTTTTCTCTTTCTCCATATACATCATGATCCAGATGACAATCAGCATATTGACGATGATGACAGCCAGGCTGACCAGGGCCGACTGCTGCAGCCCGATGGAAAACAAGACAACGGACGCAATGACCTGTGTAGCCATGACAATGATCAGCTGTATTTTAAAATTTTCTAAACGTTTCATGAATAACACCTCGCAGCATTCTCTGGCGCAGATGAAGCAGGAGATCCGCTTCTCCTAACAGCGCAAAGAATAAGTTAACGATCGGGACAAAAGCCAGCAGCATACAGCCGACGACCAGAAACCTGCAGCCGGAACGCAAGGTCAGCCAGCCAAGTGCCGTAATGATCCCGTACACGACAGCCGCCGCAACCGTGCAAAGTGCACACAGCTGCAGCACTGATCGTGTATCTGCATTTAATTTTAGCATACTTTGCGCAAAATATAGAACCCAAATCACCATGATGAAGATTCCCAAAGAGCGCGGTGCTTTTATCTGCAGCATATTTTTCATCTTTTTGTTTTTGATCTGCATTTTGTGCAGGAGCACTGACGCCCCGGCATGGATGCTGATTGTCTGCAAAAAAGAAAGCAGCACCGCGAAAAAATACAGCAGCGTGACTGCATGCAAATGCAGCGCGATCCCGTTTGCATCAAAGAAATGCAGCACTTCGGCATACATTGCAAGATCCTGCGAAACATCATAGCCGAACACCGCCGCCAGCAGCACCATCGAAATCAGATTCGAAAATGTCGTGATGACAAACAAAACCAACAGCTTCCATATATTTTCACTTTCATCATGCACCAATGTTCCATATATTAATCCTGCCAGCAAGGCAAAGAACAAAAAATACTGTGTTGTCCATGCCGTAAAGAAAAAGGCAAGCAATACCGAAGCGAACATGGTCAAAGCTCCCGCACGAAGACCGCGGCGCGCAGAAAAAACAAGAATCGGAAAGGCATACACCCAGGGAAACGCCATTGTGATCATACCGCCGCAGAGACTGTCCATCATCACCACAGCAATCGTTACGGCGCTTATCATTGCGCCTTCGCTCAGGATCCGTGTCGACTTCATTGCTTCACACCTTTCAATAAAAAACAAAAGTCCCCGTTCGGGGACTTGATTACTCAGCTACGTAAGGCAGCAGAGCCATCTGACGTGCACGTTTGATTGCAGTAGCCAGCATTCTCTGGTATTTTGCACGTGTTCCTGTTACACGTCTAGGAATGATCTTTCCATTTGCACTGATGAAACGTTTCAACAGTTCAACATCTTTGTAGTCGATGTATTCGATTTTATTCTTAGTAAAGTAGCAGACTTTTCTGCGACCCATACGCTGTTTCTTGAATGCCATATTGATCTCCTTTCTTAAAACGGTAAATCATCGCTTGCGATGTCAAGGGTATCCCCTGCATCAAAATCGTTGGAGAAAGAATCGGTGCTGACATTGCTCTGGTAAGAATTATTTCCTCCGGCATATCCTCCCTCAGGCGCTCCGTATGAAGGCTGCTGATAGGACGGCTGATAACCCGGCTGTGCATTCGCTGAAGCACTTTTCGGCTCCAGGAACTGGACATTTTCCGCAACGACTTCAGTCACATAAACACGTTTGCCGCTGGCATCATCGTAATTACGCGTCTGAATGCGTCCTTCCACACCGACCAGGGACCCTTTGTGCAGATACTGCGCCATCAGATCGGCCACCTTATTCCAGGCAACACAACTGATAAAGTCAGCATCCGGCTGTCCCGGTGACTTGAATCGTCGGTCACAGGCTACCGTAAAGGAAACGACAGATGCACCGGAAGCAGTTTTGCGAAGCTCCGGATCGCGTGTCAAACGACCTACCAATACCACTCTGTTAATCATCGTCTTTCCTCCTTATATTTTTATTTTTCGTCTTCTGTCTTGATCACCATGAAACGTACAACGTTGCTGTTGATGCGTGCCAGACGCTGGAATTCTTCAATACCTGCGTTGTTTGCAGTCACATTAATTACAACATAGTAACCTTTGTTCATGTGTTCGATCTCATACGCGAACTCTTTTACTCCCCATTCATCAATCTTGTCGATGCTGCCTTCATGGTCAGTAATGATGGCATGCAGCTTGTCCATTACGTTCTTGCGAGCTGCGTCATCCAGGGATGCGTTCACGATGTACATGATCTCGTATTTTTTCATTTCTGTACACCTCCTCTTGGTCTAACGGCTTCCTCATGGAAGCAAGGAACAGATATTTCTGCTCGATTTAAGATTATAGCATTGTTTCGCTGTGAAGTAAAGTGCTTTTATTATTCTTTTCTTCTGAATTACCAAGCAAATCTTACTTTGTTTCTTTCATGTTCTGACCGCTCTTTCCGCTCTGTAATGTTCATCCCGTATTATAATGAAATCAGGTGATAAAACATGAACTTTATGACTTTTGCTGCAGTATGCCTCCCCCTGCTCTGCCTGATCATTTACCTTAAGATTCTTGCAAAAGTGCTCGATGACATTTTTGCAAAGCAGATCTTTCGCTATGGCAGCCGCAGCTTATGGATCGCGGCCGTCATTCTTTTCAATATTGTCGGAATAACTGCATACCTGCATCTCGAACAAAGAAATGAACACTCATGAAGAACGGCTTTGTCATGCCGATATCTTCCGCCATAATCAATTAAGACACCCGATCATTTGCTCACCACTGCACGTGCCCCTTGTTACTGATCAGCGGCAATCTCCAGAAAATGCTTTTGCTTATATTGCCAGATAAGAAATCATATTATTGAGAAAATGTATGCCGGCACTTGATGCGATCCCTTCATAATGCTCATAATACCATGCATTTGCCGCTCCGATGCCGGCATAAACAAGCAAAAAGATCACGTCAGACCAATTGCCGGCAATTATCGAATCCATGACATGAATCGCACCGAAAGCCAGGGCGCTGATCATGGCCGACCAGAAAAAGCCGAGATATTTGCGGCAGTAAGCAAAAATGCCGCCGCGAAATACACTCTCTTCAACGATGGGAGCAAATACCATGGTCGTAAACATCATATAAAAGGGAGCAGCCGTAACATTATCACGAATGACTTCCTGATTCACACTGTTGACCTGTCCGCTTAACATGGAGCAAATCATGCTGAGCACGACATTGAGCAGCAGTACGCAGACCGCTCCAAACAAAATCTTAAAGACAGATGAAACAGGCTTTTTTAAAATTTTTCGCAAGGATTCTTTCCACTGTCGTTTGGTCAGCAACAAGCTTAAGATAATGATGACCGCATACAGGCAGGACAAAACATATGTGTTGATCAGTTCCGCCTGCGGATCGATTGCCAGGGTGAGAATGACGGCCAGTCGGGGAACCAGCCAGAGATAACCGATAAAGTAAAGTGCCAGCAGACCTGCCAGCCGCAAAAATGTTCCATGTTCCATTGATTGCATGCAATCCCTCCTTATTCAGCATATGCATAGCAAGCCCATTCTCGATCCCTGAAAACAAAAGAAAAGAGCACACAGCCCCTTTCCCTTGTCTTTCATTATATAAGAAAATGCAGAAATTTCAAACACCCTTTTTACGAAGATAGTGCGCCGCATTCTGTGCCGCAATTGCCCCGTCGCTACAGGCAGTAACGACCTGACGAAGATCCTTCACATTGCAGTCACCGGCACCGTAAATTCTCGATACAGGTGTTTCCATGCTTGCATTTACCAGAATATAGCCTTGCGGATTCAATATATCAAGCCCCTGCAGAAAGCCGGTATGCGGATCTAAGCCAATGTACTCAAATACACCGGCACACGGAATGACCTGTTTTTTTCCTGATTTTTTATCCAGTGTAAGCACGCCGCTGAGCTGCTGCGTTCCTTCAAAACCGCAGATCTGCTGATGTGTCAGGATCTTTACGTTTGTTTTTTTGTAAAGCTGACGAAGGGATACTTCATCCGCTGTCATTTCAAAATCCGTCAAAATGGTCAGGGAATGTACGATATTGGAAAGAAAGAGCGATTCTTTTACGCCTGAATTTCCTCCCCCGATCACGACAACATCCTTGCCGGCATACTGGGCACCGTCGCAGATCGCACACCAGCTGATACCGTTGCGGACAAACTTTTCTTCATTTTCCACATGCAGGGACTTAGGAGTCGTTCCGACCGCCAGTATGATGCTGCGCGTCTGCAGAGGCTCCTCTTCTCCCTGTACATAAACTTTATGGCAAGGTTCCCCGGCTTCGACCCGGATCACTTTTTTCTGCTGAAAAGGGACGCCCAGCTGACGGGTATGTTCGAACATCCGATACCCCAGTGCAGATCCGCTGATCGAACCGACACCGATATAGTTCTGAACCACATTCGTATTGAGGATCTGTCCTCCCGGTTCCCCCGCATCCAGCAGCAGTGTCTTCAGTTCCGCACGGGCGGCATAGACGGCTGCGCTCATTCCGGCAGGTCCCGCACCGATAATGATCACATCATATTGTTTCATTTTGTTACCTCCATGATAAAATGAGATATCATTCTTTCTGTTTTTATCATATCATTGCATGAATGTCCCTTTCAATCATTTTGACTATCCCGCCCGCTTTAACGTCCCTTTTTTTTATGCAGCAGAAAACGATGCTTATAGACAAGATGATAAAACATCAGTCCCCACAAAAATACAACAGCACCGTAAACCAGATAGGAGCGGATCGGGACCCCTTTTTTACCGTCTGTCCTGCTTTCAGCCGCCATGACACTGCGTGTTCCCTGTGCCATTTCCATCTGATCTTCATAACGGTAATTCGGATTATGCACCTCGACATAGGCCTTTTCTTTTTCCAACAGTGTGACCTGTACCATCACGCCGTCCGCAAACAAATAGATTGGCAGAGGTTCCTGCAGCGTAACCGCATCATCGATCTCAAAGCGGATCTCATCCGCTTCTTCCAACAGGGCACATGTTTCCTTCCATCCCTCTTCCTGCCGATATCCGATATTAAACAGTGTCGCCTCAAAGCGCTCCCCCTGCGATTCCAAAAGGATGGACTGCGCATCACAGCCCTTTACCTCTGCCTCATAGCTTGTTTCATGAAGAAAAGGAAGCAGTGAGGCAAGAAAAACAAGTGTCCATTTCATTGATTTCACCCGTTTTTATTGTTCACTGCTTCCCTTTTTTTATTCATCCAAAGAACTGTTTCGCAGCTGATCTGCCATTTCGCGCAGTTTTGCCAGCCGATGTTTCATCCCGGATTTACTGATCTCCTCTCCGAATTTTTCATAGCAGAGATCACATAGCTCATTCATGCTGGCTTCCGGATGTGCTTTGCGGACCTCGATGACATGCTGGAGCTTGACGGACAATGTCTCTAAAGGACGATAGTTTTCGATCCATTCGATATCCTCCAGCTGCCTGCGAGCCGCGGAAATGCTTTTCATCTCATTCGCCAGTTCGCAATTATCCAGCCGTGTCAAAGAATTGACAAAATCACGCTGAATGCGGCTGTCTTCAAATTCAAACAAAGCATCATTCGCTTTGCAAAGCCGCAGAAAGTCCGCGATCTTATCACTGACTTTCAGATAAACGACGAACTGTGCACGGCGTTTGATGACCTTGGCCGGCAGATCAAAGCGGTTCATCAGCCGGCAGAGAAATTTAGCCATTGACTCTTCGCTGCTGCTGATTTCCAAATGATAGTTTGTCGTCTGCGGAGCATTGACACTTCCTCCCGCTAAAAAAGCACCGGCCAGATAACTCTGTGCACAGCAGTCTCTTCGCAGCAGGCGGGCACTGATATGGGTCTGCAGCCCCTGCTCTGTATAGATACCAAGATCTTTCAATATCTCCAATGCCTTTGTATTGACACGAATGACATAAATATTGTTCTTTTTCAGCTTGATCTTGCGCAGAACTGAAAGCTGAGGCTCTACATGATAATTCTCCTTCAACAGTTTCCATACATGCTTTGCGGTGTTGGCATGTTCGCACTGAATGCGGATATGCATGCCCTGTGACGTGATGTTCATAGTGGAACACATTTGTATCAGTGATGCAAGCTGTGCCTTGCGGCAGCATTCCTTCCAATCGGCGTTACAGATCTGTGTCTTGACCTCGGCTGTAAATGACATATTTTTCTCCCCTTACATACGGAAACCAGCGCTTGCCCCATCCGACATGCGGCAGCGCTGGTCTTATTACGGCATTCGTAAAATTTCTTCCACGACTTCTTTTACTTTCTGCGAATCATGACGGACCAGCTGCTGTTGCGTATTGATCAGATCTCTTTCCATCACGATATAAGGATGACGCTTTTCGCGCAGCACGACCGGCGTACTTCCCATCGCATTGTATTTGTCCAGTATAGACTGACTGAAACAGCAGTTATTGGCAACCACGATATCCACCGCATCCGCAAAGGCATGATGACAGATCGCATCCACATGATCTTCAACAGAGTAATGATCTGTTTCTCCCGGCTGTGTCATCGCATTGCAGAAATAGACTTTGCGGCACGGATTGGCAATCAGTTCATTTCGGATCTCGTCAATGATCAAGTTCGGCATGATGCTGGTATACAGCGAACCGATACCATATATGATCAAATCGGCCTCTCTGATAGCCGTCAATGATTCCTCCGTCGCTTTAATGTCCCGTTGATAAAATACACGGTCAATATGATTACGGAATTTCGGAATGTTGTCCTCACCGCGGACAATCGTTCCGTCTTCCATCATCGCAAACAAAGTGACCACTTCCAGCGTGGAAGGGATGATCCTGCCCTTTACCTTCAAAACTCTGGAAAAAGTACGGATCGCCTCCATGAAACTTCCCGTTGTCTGTGACAAAGCTAACAGCAGCAGATTGCCCAGATTATGGCCGGCAATGTCTCCCTCTCCGCCAAAGCGGTAATTCATCAGTTCCGCAAAAAGTCCTTCTTCTTCCGCCATCGCGCACATGACATTGCGGATATCGCCCATGGCGGGAATATTGTACGCATCGCGGATACGCCCGGTACTGCCGCCGTCATCCGCCACAGTCACGACTGCCGATAACTGTACATCCTTGATATTTTTCATTCCTCTCAGCATAACGGACAAACCGGTTCCGCCGCCGATGATTACTACATTTTTCATTATTTACACCTTGATGTCCCTGTGCGAAAGAAAGCACTGGTAACGGTCTTTATACAGGCCATGGAGCCAGTTGGCGATCGTAACGCTTCGATGATGGCCTCCGGTACAGCCAACAGCGATCGTCAGATGACTGCGTTTCTGTTTTTCGTATTGGGTCAGCACATAATCAATATAATCATGCAGACGACGACAGAATTCTTTTGTTTCATCAAACTTCATCACGTAGTCATACACCTCCTGATCATCTCCTGTTTTCTCTTTCAGTTCATCGATATAGTATGGATTCGGGAGAAAACGCACATCACAGACAATATCCGCATCGATCGGAAGCCCGTGTTTAAAGCCGAAAGACATAAAACTGATTGTAAATTCCGGCTTCACTTTAAAGGAAAGACGTGAATACAGCAGCGTCCTCAGTTGCTGAAGTCCCATCTTTGTCGTATCAATATGCAAAACAGCTCTTTCATTCAGACGATTGAACAGATCCCGCTCCACCTCGATCGCCTCTTCCAGCGTTTTTGCTCTGGAAAACAGCAGCATCGGATGATGGCGGCGCGTAAAACGATAGCGCAGCAGCAGTTCTTCATTGCTTGCATCGAGAAAAACAACATTTACTGTCATATCGATATTCTCAAAATAATTAAGGAACTGCATATAGTCTACCGCATTGGTTGCCAGGGCAATATTGCTGTAACGCTGATCGTTTTGTTCATTGATCAGGTGACCCAATGATGAAATCAGCTGTACAGGGAAATTATCAATGCAGTGATATCCCATATCTTCCAAAATATTCATGGCACTTGTTTTTCCTGCACCGCTCATACCGGTCACCAGCACGATATTCTTTCTGGTTTCGCTCATGGTATTCCCCCATTTCTATCATTTCTATTGTATCATAAAGCAAATCATAGGAAATGACAAGAGGAGGATGATCTATGTCAGGACATCATGTCCTGCTGCAGTTTCTCTACAAAGAAGACATTTTCCGCCAGCGAATCTGCGAGCGATCTGTTGTCTGTCTGATCCTGCACAAACACCACAAGCGTCTGACGAAGATCCGCCTTCTTGTCCTGCCAGCGAAGCTCGCCGCAGCAAAGGGAATGAAGAAGCATGCTCTGCAGTTCCTCCATCAGATCTTCCAGATGAACGATGCACAGTATGGAAAAAGGACAGCGATGCAGTTCGTTCAGCACATCATCAAGCATAAAAGGGTAGGCATTCATATCCATCATGATCAGCTGTTTTTGATCGAAAAACGATTCGCTGACCGTCTGCAGCATTTCCCTGCATACAGACAGGGAGCCGATCAGCTTCCAGCATCTGAACATACCAAAAGAAGGACGATGTCCTTTTAACAACATCAGCTCTTTTGCCAACCGTGTTTCATTATACCGTATGTGCTTTTCAGACAATCGTGCCAGTGTTTTTTCCCGTCTTTCATCCATGTCGAGAGGAATGTGCGCAATAGCGGAAATGACTTCCCTTACACACTGTCTGCTGACCACTGAACAGTTATTCGCACGTGCATGCGCACAGCAAAGATCAAGCACATCCAGCGCCTTGTCAGGATAATGTCCCGGAACCAGCGCATGTTCTGTCTGATCGACAAGGAAGGCAATGACAGATTCCTCTATTTCAACATGATGAAACTGACTGTATGACTCACGGCATGCATTCACGATCTGCACGCTCTGCACCCAGTCCGGTTCTTTCAGCCATATGCACTGGAATCTGCGTTTGAGAGCCTTGTCTTTTTCGATATAACGCTCATATTCATTCAGTGTGGTTGCCCCGATACAGCGCAGTTCGCGTCTGGCCAGACAAGGTTTGATCACACCTGCCACATCAATGCTTCCCTCCGATTTCCCGGCACCGATCATCTGATGCAGCTCATCAATGAACAGGACTGCATTCGGATGATCTCGAAACAACTCAATCACCTTCTGGATCCTTTCTTCAAAATCACCGCGGTATCGTGTGCCCGCCACCAGCGCATTAATATCGAGAGAATAAATATAAAGACCCTTCAAGGCTTCGATTTCGTTTGACTGGATCTTATGAGCCAATGCTTCGACCAGAGCACTTTTGCCTACGCCCGCCTCTCCGATCAGCAGCGGATTCGCCTTTTCCTTACGCAGCAGGATCTCGACCAGCTGCGCCAGCTCTTCCTCTCTTTGCGCAAACGGTCTGGGCGGATCAAAATTCATGCAGTGCAGCGCCGTTATTTCGTCCAGTGCCGCTATCCCGGATGACTGCCGTTTCTCCTTCAGCCTGTCAAAGGCGACATTATATCGCCGAAGCAGTTCCATCGCTACCGAAGCAGGATGGTCCAGCAGCGTTTCTCCCATACATTCTTCATAACTGATGTCTCTTTTCTGCGCATAACGCTGATTGCATTGCTCGAAAAGCGAAGCGGCAACAGCAGTGACCTGGCTGCCTTGATTTTTCTTGTCTCTTAGGCCAAACAAAATACCGATATCATCACGCACCTGAAAATAATAGATGCCCTGTGCCGACAGTTCTTTGGCAAGTCTGGTCTGATTTGCATGCAGCAATGCCAGCAGAATATGTTCACTGCCGATATAATCGTTTCCCATGATCCGGGCCTCATCCTTTGCCTGATCATACAACATCTGCTCTTTCAGATTCATCATTGGCTATTCCTCAACTTTCTCTATGTTCCAACTCTAGTATGGACACGCCTTTTTTATTCTATGAGAACACTTTTGACAATAAGAACCGCAAGGCAAAATACGACATGCTTCATGACAAAAATCTGACAGAACTGTTACTTTTCCGTGAAGATGATTTCATATATAATAAAACCAGAAATAGAAAGAGGGATCGTTATGTATCGAATCTTAATTGTTGAGGACAATGAAAAAATACGTATGGAATTATGCGATTTTTTAAGCAAAAACGGTTATCTGAGCGAAGGGTGCAGTAATTTTCAGCATATTCTCGAAGATATTACCTCCCGAAAACCCGATTTGATCCTGCTGGATCTGAATCTTCCTTTCACAGACGGGCACTTTATCTGCAAAGAGCTGCGCAAAACCAGCAATGTCCCGATCATCATCGTGACCAGCCGCAATTCCGAGATCGATGAGCTGCAAAGCATGCATCTGGGGGCAGATGATTATGTCACAAAGCCTTATAACCTGCAGATCCTTTTAGCCCGGATCGCACGGGTCCTGCAGCGTGTCTATGAGTCCAAAGACTCCAATCACATGAAGGTGGGAAAAGTAACGATGGACATTTCCAAAAGTACTTTGTCTTATCTGAATAAAAGTGTAGATCTGACGAAAAACGAACTGCGGATCCTGCATTGCCTGATGCAGAACAAAAATACGATCGTCTCCAGAGAAAAACTGATGAAGCACATGTGGGACTGCGATGCTTTCGTGGATGACAATACATTAACGGTCAATATCAACCGCCTGCGCAAAAAGCTGGAATATATCGGTCTGCTCGATTTTATCGAGACAAAACGCGGTCTGGGCTATATCATTTATGAAAATCAGTGAATTTATCAGCGATAAGCTGTATGTCATCCTGATTTCTCTGTTCATCAGCATCGTTCTGGCCTTGTTTCTGTATTCTCTGCAGATTTCTTTCGCGGTATGCATCATGCTTTTGATCTTGTACTGGATCCTGCCTTGCAGCTTTCTGATCGTAGAATACACCAGACGTTACGCCTATTATCAAAATCTTCTTGAAACTATGCAGCAGCTGGATCAGAAATATCTGATCGCGGATATCGTGAGCGAGCCTCATTTTCTAGATGGTCAGATCCTTTATTCCATCCTTCGCGAAAACGGCCGCTCGATGCAGGAAAACGTCAAACAGTACCGGCTGGCGGAAAATGAATACCGGGATTATATCGAGATGTGGGTCCATGAAATCAAGACCCCTTTGGCGGCAGCCAAACTGATTGCCGACAATAATCCCAGCAGCGCCTCTTCTTCGATCAGCGAAGAGATCGATCATGTCCAGAGCTTTGTGGAACAGGCACTGTTTTATGCGCGAAGCGCAAACGTGGAAAACGATTATATCATCAAAGAAGTCGAGCTTTCACTGATTGTCCACAATGTCATCAAAAAGCATTCCAATGATTTTATATACAAAAAGATCAAGATCGAGCTGGAAGATCTGGAGGAAATCGTTTATACCGATCAAAAATGGATCGAATTCATTCTCGATCAGATCATCACCAACGCATTGACTTATACACCTTCACAAACAGGAGTGATCCGTATTTATACAAAGAAAAAGGAAAACAGCATTCAGCTGCTGATCGCCGACAACGGCGTCGGCATCGATCCAAAGGATATCCGCCGCATCTTCCAGAAAGGATTTACCGGCATGAACCGGCCGCATAATGAAAAAGCCACCGGTATCGGTCTATATCTCTGCCGCAACCTGTGCCGCAAACTGTATTTGGACATTGATGTGCAGTCTATCCTGCATCAGGGAACAACGATGATCATCACATTCCCGCTGTCCAATCTGCTGCTGTTGAAATGAGCCGTATCGTATTTTTGGATATCGACGGTGTCCTGAATCCTGTTTCCCTTCGATCGCTGCCGCAGCTCGATCCGTATCTGAATCAGAAAATTGCCGAAAAAAGCGGTAATAACGCCTATCTCGAACTTTCCTCAAGCACGCTTCATCTGGTCTGTAAGTGCTGGGACAAGGAAGCTGTCCGTCTGTTAGACCATTTTTGCAGAGAAGAAAACATGCAGATCGTCATCAGTTCTTCCTGGGGCATTTTTTATTCTCTTGCCAAGCTGAAACTGCTGTTTGCCATTCACAAAATGGATGATCTTCTTATTGACACGACTCCTTACATCGGACGTCGGCATGAGAATATTCTCGGCTATGTTCATGCCCATCAGGAAATCAGTGCCTGGGTCACGCTGGATGACCTGGACATGTCCCATTATCTGAAGAATCATTGTGTCACGACAAAGCGCGTGCTTCAAAAAGAAGATATCATGAAAGCAAAGCAACTGCTTTCCATACAGTCGTAGCTTACAAAACCGTTTGTTTTTGTCATCAAAAACGATGTCTGTTCTCTTTCATGTTTACTATAATGAAACCACCAACCGCGAAGGAGAACACTTGATATGAAAAAGTTTTTGATCCGCCATTACTATGGCTTCAGCATCGTGATGATCGGGCTGCTGGAAGCTGCCTGTCTGTTTTTACCGCAGCATTTCCATGCACCTATTGCATATTTGCTTTTATTTTGTTTAATATCCATTATTCTCAACCGTAATCTCACCAGAATGCAGAAATATCTGCGCCGACATTCGAAAGGAGGGAACCTGACATGAGCACATTGTTAAATGTGTCTATGATCGAAAAATACTATGGCAACAAAGACAGCATCACAAAGGCCTTGGACAATATCAGCTTTGAAGTGGAAGAAGGAGAGTTTATCGGTGTGATGGGTCCCAGCGGCAGCGGCAAGACAACACTGCTCAACTGCATTTCAACCATCGACAGTGTATCGACCGGTCATATCTATCTGCACGGGCAGGACATCACGCATATGAAAAAAAGAGCACTGGAACGCTTTCGAAGAGAACAGCTCGGTTTTATTTTTCAGGATTTTAATCTGCTGCCGACACTGACCGGCTACGAGAATATCGCGCTGGCTCTGACGATACAGGGGTTCGATCCTGCATACATAAACAATGAGATCAATGTCATTGCAGACAAAATGAAGATTTCCTCCTTTCTCAATAAATATACGGCACAAATGTCAGGTGGTGAACGGCAGCGTATTGCCTGTGCGAGAGCCATCATAACGCACCCTTCCCTTATTCTGGCGGATGAACCCACAGGAGCCCTTGACTCCAAAAATTCACGGCTTTTGCTGGAAATAATGGAACAGGTCAACGAAGAATATCAGACAACGATCATGATGGTCACGCATGATCCTTTTTCTGCATCCTACGCCAAGCGGATCCTGTTCATCAAGGACGGTAAGATCTTTAATGAACTGATTCGGGGAAGTGACGACCGCAAGGAGTTTTTCCAAAGAATCATCGATGTAACGACACTGCTGGGAGGTGACAACGTTGTATATTAAGCTGGCTTATAAAAACGTACGCGCCGGTTCCCATGACTATCTTTTATATTTTCTCACACTGGCTTTGACAATCGGTCTTTTCTACTGTTTCAACACAAGCGGTACTTTACAGCTGCTGAACATTAACGATTTGACCTCATCGATTCCTGGTCTTCTTACCACTTTGAATAATATGATGCGCTTCCTTTCTTTTTTTATAGCAGTGCTCTTGGGAGCCATGGTCCTTTATGCCAATCGTCTTTTTCTTTTCAGACGCCGGCAGGAATTTTCTTTATATTATGTGCTTGGCATGCGGCAGTCACACCTGCTGCTGATCTTATTGCTGGAAACGCTGTTTATCGCGCTGATTGCATTTGCAGTGGGACTCTTGTTCGGCATCCTGCTTTCTCAGCTGATCTGTACTTTTACCGCATCTTTATTTGTATCTCATGTATCATATCATTTTGTGTTTTCCTTTCAGGCCTTATTCCTGACTTTAGGCGCATTCTGCGCAATCTTTTTCCTGACTACATTTGCCAATATTTTATTGCTGATCTTCCGCCCGATCCGCAATTCACATATACAACAGAAAGAATCACTTTTTCAATTAACGAAAAAAGGTTCGATCTTACATTTGACCGGAAGTATCTTATGCTTTTCAACAGCTCTGTTTCTTATCTTCCGTAAAACAGAAGGAGTCACTTTTGCAGCTGCTTTAATTCTGTTTTTTCTTTCAGATCTGCTGTTTTTTCCTTGTATCTGCACCCTTCTCAATGAATACTCCAAAACGACAAATTCGCTTCGCTTTCATTCTTTGAACATGATCACACTGCGGCAGATCTACCTTCAGATCAGCCGCAATCTGATATCTCTGTGCATCCTTACGATCATGCTGACACTTGGCATATCCTCTCTATTTGCCGGTCTTTGTATCAGCAACAATCTGAACAGACAGGTCGACAGCCTGACTCCCTACAGTTTTTCGCTTATTCATCAGTATTCCTTTGACAATAAGCAGAATGACTATAACGGTCTCATGTTTGAGTCGGATATAAAAAAGCTGGTTTATACAGATCCTGTATTGTATCAGCGCACTATCCATACCTATGCGAGTGAATTCACGCTCGGTTCCTTGATCCGGCTATTGGATGATGAACAAAACGATCTTCCTCATGAATTTGAAAAGCTAAATCAGCCAATCGAAATTCTTCCTTTATCCGCATATAACCAGCTGCGTATCGACCAGGGATATGAAAAAATCAAGATGAAAGTCGGTGAGGTTTTTTTATATACCTGCAATCCCCGTGTCAAAGAAACGATCAATGCAGTCTTAAAGCAGCAGCCGCAGATACAGGTATTCTCCAATCCGGTCCAGATTTCAAAAAAACATATTACGCCTCTGCGGCCATGCACCGTTTTGGATAATGTATCTTCTGCTTCCATTTTTCTTGTCGTCCCCGATGTCCTTGTACCTGTAAACGCAAGGTCTTATGCCGATTACTGGAACGTTCAGCTCGCTGCACCGGTATCGACCCGCGCTTTTGCCGTATCAATTGCCGATCAGCTGACCAACGGTGATGACATACTGATGCCGGAACAAAATATTTATATCGCAGACAGTGATCTCTGCCATGAAAACAGTATCGGATCTTCCGTTCTGTTTACTTACATTTCCTTATATGCCGGCATCATACTTATCATTTGTGCCGCAATCATTTTATCCTTAAAACAGCTTTCGCCTTTATTTAATGTCCGGTGCAGTTCAAAACTGCTCGAGCATATCGGCGCCCCTTTATCAATGAGACGCCGTACCATTTTCGTTCAGACTTTTGTCTTTTTCCTGCCTCCCCTGGCAATTGCCTGTCTGCAGAGCCTCTTTATCGTCAAAGGCCTGGCAAATGTTCTATATGAAGTTGGATTTGACGGTTATCCCGTTTCTTTCCTGCAGACATTCCTTATCGTGATCTTCGTTTACACTTGTTATTTTTCCATTACTTATTATTCGAGACTTTCTGTCGCGGAGATGAAAAAGTGAACATCGATCCATAAAAAAACGTTTGTGCTATAGTTGGCACAAACGTTTTTCTTATTCTTCAAACGGTTTAAAATACTGCAGCGCCTGACAGCCGCGGCCGGTATGAACGCCGACTACGCTGACCAGCTTGATTACGTTGACCTGCGCTCCCTGAATCGCAGCCTCAATTTTCTTTTTGTAAACCTCTGCCTGTTCCGGTGCATCCGCGTGTGCTACCGTGATGGAGAAACCGGCATCCACTCCGGCCTGTTTCATCCGTTCGATCACGGTATCCATTGCCCTGGTCATTGTACGCACCTTACCGGCCACATCAATTTTTCCTTTTGTCTGCTCATTGATTGCAAGCACCGGTTTGATTTTCAGCAGCCCTCCCAATGTTGCGGCAAGCGGAGTCAAACGTCCTCCTCGCTTCAGATGCATCAGATCATCCGGCAGCAGCAATGTATCAGTCGTGTGAATCACCTTGGCACAGGCTTCCTTGATCATTTCCATGCTCTTGCCCTCTTCATAAAGACGTTTTGCCAGACGGATCAAATATCCCTGAACAACGGCTGTTACATGACAATCGACATATTCGAACATCAATCCCAGTTCTTTGGCTGTCATTTCCATCGCATTGATCGTTCCTGACAATCCACTGCAGATCGGTACTGCAAAAATACGCTCGTATCCCTGATTTTTCAATGAACTGAACAACTCTTCGATTTTTCCCAGTGAAGGCAATGATGTGCTCAGCATTTTCCCTTCACGCATTTTTTCATAAACTTCATTGATCGTGATATCCAGCGCATCATTAAAATTCAGATGATCATAGCTTACCTGCAAAGGTACACTGTAAACACCGTCCTTAGACAGCTGCTCAATTGTTTCACCTGTTCCGCTGTCTGTTACAAATGCTGTCTTCATCTCTCATCGCTCCTTTTCGTTCTTATTCTATGCCTTCTACTTTTTTCTGATATTGGATAGCAACCACACCCAGACCGGTATGAGCCGCAATGACCGGGCATACCGTACTGCGCTGGATCGTACATCCTTCAAAATTTTCTTCCAGCAGCTTCGTAAGCTGTTCCACGCTGTCGCCGCCTTCACTGTCCAGCAGTCTCAGTTCATAGCTCTGCGGATCAAATCCGTCCTGTTTTGCGACATCCACCATACGGGAAAGTGCTTTTGTCATTGTACGAACCTTATCCAAAACATCGACCTTTCCTTCGGTCCCCTTATTCAGCTGCAGGATCGGTTTGATTTTCAGCATGCTTCCCAGTGTGGCCGCAAGCGGAGTCAGACGTCCTCCGCGCTTCAAATGCATCAGATCATCCGGAACCAGAAGGGTATTTCCGCTTTCTGCGCTCGCTACCAGACGTCGCTCGATTTCTGCCGGCTCCAGGCCCTGCTGTGCCAGCTTATAGGCACATTCAGCCAAATATCCCTGCGTATTCACCGTAGTATATGGATCGATCACTGTAATACCCAGTTCGGCACGTTTTGCGGCAGCCTCGATCATACTGGCGGTTGATGAGATACCCGCAGACAAAGGAACAGCAATGACATATTCGTATCCCTGCTCTTTCAGCTGCGCAAACATTGCTTCCACACGGCCTACCGGCGGCATGGACGTAGAAGGCATTTCGCCCTGTCTCAAACGCTCATACAGCTCTTCCACTGTAATATTGATTCCATCCAGGAATTCCTCTTCTCCGCATTTTACCTGCAGCGGCAGATAAAATAAACCGCGCTCCTGTGCCTGATGTTCATTCCAACCGGTACCGCTGTCCGTAATTACTGCAATTTTCATTTTTCCTTTTCCTCCTCGGCACTCCCCTAAACTTCATTCTTATCCTATCATGTTTTTTTTCTTTACTCAATATAAGACATATTTGAGTTTCGGTTAATTGCATTGAGGTTTACACAAGATGCGCATACAGTTCACTAATTTTGTTTCACCATTAGTTTTTTCTTGTTTTTTTATTTATTGGATACATCAAAACTGGCAATCATTTTTTGATTGCCCCGTTGTTTTTTACCGTACCGCTATATACTGAGCTGCAACTGCTTATACTTTCCTTTGCTTCGTATTCGCATCTGCTCTTTGATTCCTTTTTGGCTGAACTTCAGGATCTCATGAATCCCTGATTTGATCTTATAAAACCATAAGCTGTTATCCATGCGCAAGCTTTTGCTTCTTTCTACTATCTTGATCACCAACAGTTTTTTATTCACCTTGTCTGCCAGCACAGCAATATGTCCAAGATGTATCATCAACAGCGTGTTCAGCACATTCATTGAATGCAGTTTCCTTAACAGCATCTTTTCAAATCCGTATTCCGTCTTCTTGAATCGGAACCCTTCTTCAATTCGCCACCTTTTTATGTACTGCCTCACAACCTGATGTACGTCCCGCTTATCTTTTACCTTTTTGTTCGTCAGCAGCATCATCGCTTTTTCTTCACTTAACCCGTATACCAACACCAATGTCAGCTCATCCTTGTATTTTGGCAGCTTCACTCGTGTATGAGAGACATAAGCTTCTTTATCCCCTTCTCGGAAATACATGTTCATGCGGATTTTTCCTTTCCGTTGTGCTGCAACTTCCTCAATTTTTTTGGATTTCCCTTTGAATAGAAGCATTCTCTTTCCTGTTAAACGAACGATGAAATCATCTTTCCCTTCGTTTTCTTTCAGAAAATAATGATAAAACACGTCCGCATCAAAACCGCGATCCATTACAAACGTGCATCTTCTCTTCAGAAACTTCTTTATCGATCTGATGCATTTCAACATCTCATCGTTCATTGATTTGAAGCCATCTGATTTCGTTGAATAGATCTTGGTGTAAAGAGATAGTGGCTGTGACTCTTCCTTTGTCACTACCGATCCTTCGCAAATATGATAACCTGGCTGTATGTCTCCGCTTTTCACGCTGCTTGCATCCAGGACCATATCCAGATCTTCTAATTTTCGCGCATACCTTTTTACGATCTCAGAGTTGTCGAGATTGACGAGCGGCTCATCTGGAATGTAATTTTCAATGGCAGAACGAAAATTATCCATGATCCGTTCAAGATCTGCTTCAGAAAGCGAGGCAAGATTTGCACTGAGACGATCGATGACATTGATCAGTTTTGACTTTTCGTCCAAAGCTCTGGCAATATCACTTAAATGACAGGACTGATTCTTAGCGAAGCCATAGATCATATCATGAATGAACTTGTATACAGGACGAGGAAGGCCACTGGCAACCTTATCAGCGAAAGTCAAAATTTCACGTTTTGTTTCAAACACATCTGTGGTAAAATAAGACATGGAAAAACCTCCTTATGATTTTGTTTTTGTTGCAAATTTATTTTAACATTTTCAAGAAGGTTTTTCCTCTAAAAAATACGATAAAAAGGACGTTTTCAGCACTAAGCCGGACGTCCTTTTCTCATTGTGGAAAATTTTCCCCGAAACTCAAAAAGACATAAAACACACCAGTAGATGTATTTTTATGTAATACATATCATTGTATCGATCATGTTGTAATACTGTAATACAATGATTGTTTACCTGTATATACTATCATATTTTTACACTCTTTTGCACGGAAGAAGATACATGATTTTTCTTTTGTTTTTTTTCGGTTTATATTATAATGCATCTGGTGATGTTATGTATCGTATCAAGGAAGACAGTGTATCTGAATTAGAAATCAAAAAAAGCAGATTTATCACATATCTGCATCGTACGGTTGATGAAGAAGACGCCAAAGCGTTCATTGCTTCGATCCGCCGTCTTCATCCTAATGCCACACACCACTGTTATGCTTTTCTGATTGGAGAACAAAGCGAGATACGAAGAAGCAATGATGACGGAGAACCTTCGGGTACAGCAGGTGTACCGATGCTGGAATGCCTGGACAGATCTCATATCCAGGATATTACAGCGGTCACGGTCCGTTATTTCGGCGGCATCAAATTAGGTGCCGGAGGCTTGATTCGTGCCTATTCGAAAAGTGTATCACACGCATTGAGCGAAGTCATTCTCGTAAAGAAACAATGGATGAAACGCCTGCAGCTTCACTTTGATTATGCTATGATCGGAAAGATCGATCATTATTTTCGCGAGCATGATCTTACGATCACTGATAAACAATATGAAGAGGACGTTGTTTATACATATTTATGTGCATATAATAATGAAGAGGATCTTTCTTCACTGACAAACGGCGCTTATCTACCACAGGAAATTGATCAGGTTCTGACCGAAGTAGAGATAAAACAATAAACCCATCTTTACGATAAAAGTAAAGATGGGTTTTCTCTTTGTTGCATGGTTCTTAATCAACAAGATCCCCTGCTTCATTAAGCTTATTTTCAATTATTTCTACATTACGACGGGATAGCTCCATATAAATCGCATGCGGAGCAAAGCACTGCATAGCTGTCTTATAATATTCCAATGCTTCTTCTAATTCACCGTCATTCTGTAGCTGAAAAGCAATCAAATACAGAACAACGCCCAAGTTGAAGCCGCTGAATGCATTGGCATTGACCTGGTCTTCCATTTCATTCACAAGATCGTTGCGGTGTTCTGCAACAACCTGGTAACACCATTCACAGCATTGAACAAACGGCGCATTTCCCGTATCGCGAATATCTGCAAGCAGTTTTTTTGCATACTCTGCATCGTTATGATGCAAGAAATAATGAAAATACAGTTCCAGGATCTTTTCCAGATCCTTACCGCCATATAGCTGCACTGCGTTGTCAATGCTCTGTTTTAAATCATCGATGCGTCCCATTGAGCGAAATGCATTGAATTTATACAAATCGCAGGACAAATTGCCAAGCGCCTTTCGATAAGAAGGCTGCTCGCTTAGCTCCACGATCAGCTCATACTTTTTTTCTTTAATGGCGCGATTCAATACGCTGTATCGTCTGTATTTGATCAGCAGATATCCGAGTCCGCCTACCATAACGACTACTACGATGATCCAGACCATCAGCATGTTTCCTTGATTTCCCATTGTATCACTATCTCCATTTATTGTTATTCCGTCCTATCCATCATAAATGACAGATCACAATATTGCAACAGAATTCTATATTTAATATAAAAGCTGCCCGAAGGCAGCTTTTATGATAGTCGGGTTGAGAGAGTATAATCCAACTATTTAGGCAACGATGTCCCAAGGTACTGGTACTAATGGCTTGTATCCACCAGCCTGGAACCAGATACCGAAAGCACATCCTACAATACCAATCAGCAAGAGCAACAGAATCAGTTTAACTGGAGTAAAGTTTTTCTTGATGATCAGGAAGTAGCACATCAAAGTCATCAGCAATGGCAGCATGCAAGGCAGGATGCTGTTCAGATAAGTCTGAAGTACGATTGGAGATTCACCGTTAGGGATAGAGATACCCAGCTGAGTTCCTCCACCATAGTTAGCGATGAGGGCACCGATAACGAATACACCCAATACAGAAGCAGCATGAGTAATTTCTTTTGCATGAGCAGTCATCATTGCAACTGCTTTAGTACCCATGTTGTAAGACCAATACAGCAGACCGAAACGCAATGCCATTTCAACACCGAATGCGATAACAAAGTACAGAATTGGACCTACCCAGCTGTGGTCAATAGCCATCTGAGCAGTCATACCAGCTACGATTGGAATCAATGTCATCCAGAACAATGCATCACCGATACCTCCTAATGGAGCGGCAACAGAGATACGTACAGAACGGATAGTCTGAATATCCATTTTCTGCTGTTCCATTGACAATACCATACCCATAACGAATGTACATGCGAATGGGTGAGTATTCAAGAAGTCAAGGTTGTGTGTCATTGATGCAGCAAGGTCATCTTTGTTTGTATGAATTTTCTTCAGACCTGGCAGGATAGCCCACAACCAACCAGCTGACTGCATGCGCTCGTAGTTGAAGCAAGCCTGCAGCTGGCAAGAACGCCAAGCGATACTATTTAAAGTTTTATTATCCAGTCTAGGAGCAGGAGTTAAGTCCTTGTACTGTAACATTTCATTACTAGATGCCATCACTCATACCTCCTTCTGCAGTTTTAGCAAGAGAGTTGATTCTGAAATCCAACAGTGCGATTGCCAAACCAATGAAAGCAATCAGGATCAGAGCTGCAGATGCAGTAGCTTCTACGTTTCCAAACAGCAGTGCCATTGCGAAACCAGCCAGCAGCCAGCCCCACATATCAGCAGCCATCATGATCTTCATCAGGATAGAGAAACCGACGAAACGCATCATAGCACCAGCTGCACCAAGTCCAGCCATGAACCAGGTGTAGTTATCAGCAAAGCTCTGCAGAGCTGGAGAAACAGCAACACCACCAACGTAAGCAACGATAGCGATAACTGTGAACAGTGCACCCAAACCAACCATGTGGATGTTCAGACAAGCTGTGATTCCTTTCGGATTAGCTTCTTCAGCAGCCTTGTCAGCTTTAGCCATCAAAGCAGAAGTAGCTGTAAATACCAATGTTACAACATACTGACCGAAAGTAGCAAAGATCATACATGCACCAAGTGCAGTTTCGATTGGCATCTGAGCTTTAACAGCAAAGATCATGGCAACAACGCCACCCAATACAGCATTCGGAGGCTGAGCTCCACCGATTGGCATATTACCAACCATCATCAATTCGTAAGTTCCGCCGATAGCCAGACCTGTTTCAGGGGCACCCAGGATGATACCCATGATCGGGCAGGCGATCATTGGACGATAAATTAACTCTGTTAATGAGAACTGGTCAATAGCAAAGATGAAAGTTACAACTGCTAATAACACGAGTTCGATAGCATTAATATCTCCCATAATTTTCTCCTTTCATTATTTAATCGTTTATCTGATTAAATAACCCTTTCTTTTGAACTAACTATTTCCACAGTTTGTCCAGATCTTCAGCAGCAGTGTCTGGAACTCGACGAATTTCAAGTTCAACACCATGTTCCTGAAGTTTTTTGAAAGCTTCAACATCAGAATCATCTACAGCAACTGAAGTTGCAACCTGACGTTTACCGTCTGCCATATGCATGTTTCCGATGTTAACTTTCTTAATAGGCACGCCACCTTCTACCAGACGCAAAACGTCCTGCGGAGTTTCACAGATAATGAAAATTTTCTGAGCAGGGCTTGCTTTGCTAATGATTGCACATGTTTTTTCGATTGAAAAATAACGTGTCTGTGCATAAGATGGTGCAGCCATGTTCATCAATCCCTGACGGAACTGATCCTGCGCCACTGCATCATTTGCAACCAACAGCAAGTTAGCACCTAATACACCACTCCACTGTGTAGCGACCTGTCCGTGAATCAAACGGTTGTCGATTCGAGTTAATAAGATATTTGGCATTATTCTCTCTCCCTTCTATCTTGATAATGAACCAAACAAGCTGGTTTTTTTAATCGGACCAATTAAGAAAACCCTTTCATCAGCTCGGTTTCATTTTATGTGAATACGGCCCACTTTTCTTTACACTTTTTAAAAATTGATTTACACTTTTTAGTATTTACTGCATTTTTTTTAAAAAGAAAGACAAAAATTAACAAAATAATCCAGTTAAATGTAATTTTTGTCCAGTTATTATTTGAAGAAAAACTATGATTTTGGAGAATTATGTGATTTTTTTGTTTTTCATACATTTTGTAATGATTTCCTATATTTTTATTATTTTTGTTCTAAATTTACTACCAATTGCATTATAATAGTAAGGTAGAGAACTATTCTGAATCAAAGACGGAGGTGACTCTATGTTTAATCGTACGACAAGTTTTATCTTCAGCAAATATGGAGAAGTCTTTCGTTCTATGCCTGATGATGAGTCAAGTTTTATGAAGAATGCGCATGTATCCAACGTGCGTCTTCGTGATAAACAGATTCATTATTATATGAATTATGACCGACCCGTATATATACGTGCGCTCAGCGGTGTCATCATGCTGATCGTCGCCCCGAAAAGCGATCCCGCAAAGTATGAACGATTTATCATTCACCGCGTAGTAAAGATTCGCCCGGACACGCTCTTTAATTTTATTTCTGTTTCACAGAATGCCCGTTATGAAATTTGTTATTCAAATTCCAGCAAATACGAAGAGGTGGCAATTCCCGGCGGACAGCCGATCGTTTATGAACGACTGGTTCCGAAGATCAATGTACAGGAAATCCTCTCATGCTATTATCAGGTACGAAATTCTAATTATTTCTTTCCCGGTGAAAAGCACAATTACTTTGAGCTTACTTACATCGACAACGGTACCATGACGACTACCGTGGACGGTGAGCAATATGATCTGAATAAATTGGATCTTATGATTTACAGTCCCGGGCAGTTCCATACACAGGGCACCGGACCAAAGAACTCCTGCAGCTATCTAACCGTTATGTTTGAAATGGAATGTGAAAATCCTTATCTGCTGACCAATCGTGTTTACCATGCACATAAGGAGATTTACAATGCTCTGAGCAATTTCATAAAAGTCAGCAATATGGAAAATATGTATGATGATGAACTGATGCTTTGTTATCTTAAGGAAATTCTCGTCTATATTCTTCAGTATGATTTCAAGGATGATGCACAGGTATCCAGTTCTCCGATGCAGGAACGATTTGAAAGCGAACTTCTCAATGAGATCATCCAGTACATCAATGCTCATATTTACGAACAGTTTACCATCGAAGAAATCTGTCACCAGTTTTCAGTCTCCCGCTCCTCACTGCAGACACTGTTTAAAAAGAACCTGAAGGTTGCACCGAAACAGTACATCAGCAATCTGAAGCTGAACAAGGGAAAACTGCTGATCAAAGAAAGCACGCATACGATTTCCGAGATTTCTGCCATGCTGGGCTTTACCTCTGTTCATTATTTTTCACGTAAATTCAAGCAGGAATACGGCATTACTCCTAGTGATTATGCCAAATCGATTTATAACTGATGAGATGCTGATGCATCTCTTTTTCTTTTCACCGGATCTTATTGCAAGCATATAGAATAGATGTTAAAATAGTAACAGCCTTGTGTTTAAGTAGAGGTGCGTTGATTAATAGTAGTGCATGGGAGACCGGAAGTCAGCGATCATGCATGAAAGGATGATACGCCGAAGCAGAAGAGTCAAATCATCTGCTGGGGACATGTTTAACAGACTTGTCACTGTCCTTTTTATAAAGGATGCGCTCTTAAAACAACAAAGTCCTCATGAATGAACGCCTTTGCTTGTTTTGAGATGTGAGGTGCCCCCTTAAAGTTAGACTTTTGCGAGACGACTTCTGTCGTCTCATTTTTTTATGCAGCTAAAAGATAGAACCTGTATTGGACAGGACTCATCCATCTTAACTTTTCCTTTATTCTTTGTTCATTATAATACTTTATAAATCTTTCTATCTCTAATTTCAATTCATCAAAACTATAATAGACAACGCCGTAATAGATCTCTTGTTTAAGCAATCCAAAGAAATTCTCCATTATAGAGTTATCAAGGCAGTTACCTTTTCTAGACATGCTTTGAAATATTCGTTCCTCTTTCAGTCTGTGTGAATATGCCTTCATCTGGTAGGTCCAGCCTTGATTAGAATGAAAAGTTCTCCGGTAAGGACAATCGGAAGTAATCTTTATAGCTTTATCAAGAGCATCCATCACATTTTTTGCAGATGGTTTCTTGTCTATCCCATAACTAAGTATTTCTCCATTACACATATCCATAAATGGATCAAGATACAGTTTGTGCATGGTCATTTGACCTTTTGAATCCACTTCGTAATAGTTAAACTCAGTAGTATCGGTAGTGATCTTTTGATGCAGGATATTTGTATGAAATCTTCTTCTTATTCTATTAGGTGCAATAGTGCCGATCTTACCTTTGTAAGAACTGTATTTACGGCTTTTACGAGTATATGAAGTGACCTGCAGACCAAGTTTTTGCATAATTCGCTGAACTTTTTTCTTGTTGATACAATACCCTTGATTTTTTAATTCTCCCAGCATCGACGATAACCGTAATCTTTGTTGTTTTTGCGAATTTCCTGTATTTTTTCTTCAATTTCTTTATCGGGATTTTCTCTATGAAATCTTTTTTGCCAATACATATATGTCGCCTTTGGCATATCGGCATAAGAGAGAAGGTCTTTCAGTTTGAATTCTCCTCGGAGGCTGTTGATGACGAGCGCCGTTCTCTCATTTTTGCCTCGTCCTCTAAACGCAGCCTCCTCAGTTCTTTTAAAAATGCATTCTCAATTCTCAGCTTAAGGAGTTCATCTTCCAATTCTTTTACATATTCTGCACTTGTATCTACAATTCTTTCTTCTGTTTCTTGAGTTTTACTATTTGTCTTAGATTTATCCAATGTCTTCTTCCGACCTTTCTTTTGAGGTCTCAAAGCGTCAGGACCAGCTGCACGAAATCGACTGACCCAGTTTACGATCATACTTGGATTAGTGATTCCTTCTTGAATTGCCAGCTCCTGGTATGAAATCTCACTTGATAGATATAATTCTACAACAGAAATCTTTTTCTCAAAAGAATATATTTTGTGTTTACGAGAACGCATCAGACCTTCATCTCCGAACGAGTTATAATTACGAACCCACTCTTTGATACATGTATTTGATGGAATCTTATATAATTCAGCTAAATCCTTATAGCTACCCATGCCATTGAGATAGGACATGACAATTTTCTTTTTAAATTCATAGTTGTATTTAGACATAAATATACCGACCTCCATTCGTTAAACTTTTTGGTCTAACTTTTGGGGGGCGGTACAATGCAAAGGCTTTTTTAATTCAAAGGGGGATATTATGAAAACAAAAAAGAAGTTCAAAATGCCTCATGCGTATGTCATCATCTTCTCTATGACGATCCTGACTGCCATTCTGGCAAACATCGTACCTGCCGGCAGCTTTGACAGAGTTCTCGATGCAGACGGAAACGAAGTTGTTGTCGCAGGCAGCTATCATCTGGTCGAACGTGTCGGCTGCAGCAGCTTTGACATGTTCAAGTCGATCCAGCTTGGTTTTATCGACAGCGCCCAGATCATTTTCTTTATTGTATTTGCCTATGCATTTGTTTATGTAATGATCAAAAACGGAACATTTGATGCAGTCGTCGGTTATATTCTTCGCCGTGTCAGCAACCGTATTCATCTGATCATTCCTGTCTGTATGCTCTCCTTCGGCATCCTCGGTTCTACGATGGGCATGTTCGAGGAGACATACGGACTGCTTCCGGTCTTCATTTCCATCGCGGCTGTTATCGGTTATGATGCCATTGTCGGCGGCAGCATTATATATCTCGGTGTTGCCATCGGTTTTGCGACTGCAACCATTAACCCGTTCTCGATCGGAATCGCTCAGCCGGTTGCCGGTGTCCCGCTGTTTTCAGGTCTCGGTTATCGTATTTCCTGTTTTGTGATCTTTATGAGCATTGCCATCTGGTACGTAATGCACTATGCAAAAAAAGTAAAAAAAGATCCAACCAAATCATATCTCTACGGCATTCAGCTTGAAATGCAGGATGTCGGCTCCAAGGAAGAACTGATGGGAAAAAGTTTTACGAAAACCCACATTATCAGCTGTTTCCTCTTTGTTTTCACTATTGCCATGTTGTTGGTCGGTACGATTCATCTAAAATGATATATTGACGAAATTGCCACGCTGTTCATTATCATGACGATCGTTACCGGTCTGATTTCGGGATTTACACCAAGTCAGATCTGTTAATTCTTTATTGAATCCAGTAAAGAAATGATGTACGGTGCCCTGCTTGTCGGCATCAGCAGAAGTATCCCGCTCATCATGGAACAGTCTTACATCATTGATACGATCGTCAACTGGCTTGCCACAATGCTGCAGAACTTACACGGTGCTGCAAGTGCCGTCGGCATGCTGCTGGTGCAGAATATCATCAACTTCTTCATCCTAAGCGGTGTCGGACAGGCATTGGTAACTATGCCGATCTTAGCTCCGGTCGGAGAAATGGTCGGTGTCAGCCGTCAGGTCAGTGTTCTTGCTTATCAGTTCGGTGACGGATTCTCCAATATCTTCTGGCCGACTAGTGTATTTATGATGTGCGGCATCATGCGTCTTCCAATTAATAAGTGGTATAAATTTGTTACTCCGTTATTCGGCATGATCTTTGTTGCCGAAATCGTACTGCTGATCATCGCAATGCTCATCGGATATTAAAAAGGACGGTATCTTTATGAACGATCTTCATACATTATTGAAACAGGCAGAAGATTCAATCGCTGCCGAAGTAGAGGAAATCAGTGAATTTGTCTTTCAACACCCGGAACTCGGAATGGAAGAAAAAGCATCCAGTGATTACCTTGTCAAATGTCTCGAATCACACGGCTTTACTGTCACCGCCCCGTATCTGGGAATCGATACAGCCTTCCGTGCCGAGTTATGCTGCGGCAGCGGAAAATGCAAAGTTGCTTTTCTGCCCGAATATGCTGCTCTTCCCGGCTATGGTCCTGAAGGAAATGAGAATGCTCATGCCTGTGGTCACAACTGGATTGCGGCAAGCTCATTAGGAGCGGCAATCGCCCTTTCCAAACTGAGATATCATCTTGATGCCACGATCGTCGTTATCGGAACCCCGGCGGAAGAAACGATCGGCGGTAAATGCGATCTTGTGGAACGCGGCGCTTTTGACGACATTGATGCCGCTGTCCAAATGCATCTCGGTGCGGAAAATAATATTAATGTCATTACGCTTGCCATGGATTCGATCGAATTTAATTTTGAAGGAAAGGCGGCACATGCGGCAGCATACCCGCAGCTCGGCATCAATGCTCTGGATGCGGTTCAGCTGATGTTTACCGAAGTCAACGCTTTGCGTCAGCATATGCAAAGCGATGCCCGTGTTGCCGGCATCGTCACAAAAGGCGGTGCTGCCTGCCGCTATTATATCCGCGCTGCCAAAAGAGATTATCTCAAGGAGCTTACCGAAAAGATCATTAACTGCGCAAAAGGCGCTGCTCTGATGACAGGTGCAAAGCTGGAGTATCATAACTTTGAAAACTCCTATGACGATCTGGTCTATCATGAGGGTCTTCGCAGTCTGCTTCGCCGCCACCTCAGCGAACTGGGCGTTGAACATTTTGTAGATGAGGATGCTACGGCAAGCGGAAGCAGTGATATCGGAAACGTTTCTCAGGTATGTCCGTGTGTCTACTGCGAAATTGATACCGGTGCCGATCCGAAAGTGTATGCCCATAACGAGGACTTCCTACCTTATGTTCATGGTGAAAAGGCAAAGTGGACCCTCCACACCGCAACGAAGGCAATGGCACTGACTGCTCTTGATGTCTTCCTGGATCCGCCACTTTTAAATGCATAAACAAAAAAACAGGCAGTGCCTCAATGTCATTAAGTTAAGCTGAGAGGAACAGGAGACGCGGAGTCAATGTTCCTCTTATCTTTTTGCTGAACCATGACAAAAACTGCAGTATTGCC
>OLRK01000653.1_pt1 | contig 37748 bp, 33 predicted proteins | sample 1672911 | NCBI WGS metagenome assembly OLRK01 (sample SAMEA3136736, study PRJEB25190) | human gut metagenome | biome: human gut; feature: human-associated habitat; material: faeces | place: Austria | collected 2013 | reverse complement strand
CGTAATCCAGGTACTCGGACGTGATCGGGCGGTACTTCGGTCCCACCTGCTTTTTGGAAACCTCGTCCACACCGCCGTTGATGGCGTAGAGCAGGCATTTTGCCAGGTTGGCGCGGGCGCCGAAGAACTGCATTTCCTTGCCCACTCTCATGGAGGATACGCAGCAGGCGATGGCGTAGTCGTCGCCGTGGGTCACTCTCATCAGGTCGTCGTTCTCATACTGGATGGAGGAGGACATGATGGAGGTCTTCGCGCAGAACCGTTTGAAGTTCATGGGCAGTCTGGTGGACCAGAGCACCGTCAGGTTCGGCTCCGGAGCCGTTCCCAGGTTCTCCAGGGTGTGCAGGTAGCGGAAGGACATCTTCGTTACCATGTGGCGTCCGTCGATTCCCACGCCGCCGATGGACTCGGTTACCCAGGTGGGGTCGCCGGAGAACAGGGCATTGTACTCCGGGGTGCGGGCGAATTTCACCAGACGCAGTTTCATGATGAAATGGTCCACAAACTCCTGGATCTGCTCCTCGGTGTAGCGTCCCTCTGCCAGGTCACGCTCCGCGTAAATGTCGATGAAGGTGGAGGTACGTCCCAGGGACATGGCCGCGCCGTTCTGCTCCTTTACGGCAGCCAGGTAGCCGAAGTAGGTCCACTGGATGGCCTCTTTTACGTCCGTCGCCGGTTTGGAAATGTCAAAGCCGTAGATCTCGCCCAGTTTCTTTAACTCCTTTAAGGCGCGGATCTGCTCGGACAGCTCCTCCCGCTCTCTGATTACGTCGGAGTACATGATGGTTCTGGTGGTGGCCTTCTGCTCCTCCTTGTCCTCAATCAGACGGTCCACGCCGTACAGGGCGATACGGCGGTAGTCGCCGATGATGCGTCCGCGGCCGTAAGCGTCCGGAAGTCCGGTGATGATGTGGCTGGAGCGGCAGGCTCTCATTTCCGGGGTGTAGGCGTCAAATACGCCGGCGTTGTGGGTCTTTCTGTGAACGGTGAAGAACTCGCTCACCTCCGGATCCACCTGATAGCCGTTGTCCGCGCAGGCCTTCTCCGCCATGCGGATTCCGCCGTAGGGCTGTAAGGAGCGCTTAAAGGGCTTGTCTGTCTGGAAACCTACGATGGTCTCCTTGTCTTTATTTAAGTAGCCGGGTCCGTGGGAGGTGATGGTGGAAATGATCTTCGTGTCCATATCCAGAACACCGCCCGCTTCCCTTTCCTGTTTTGTAAGGTCCATGACCTGGTCCCAGAGATCCTTCGTATTCTGGGTCGGGCCGGAAAGGAATTCCTCATTGCCGTCATAGGGAGTGTAGTTTTTCTGGATGAAATCTCTGACGTTGATCTCTCTCTCCCATACGCCGCCGTTGAATGTGCGCCATTCGTTTCTCATGATAGGGGTTCCTCCTTTAAAATGGTAAATGATAGTTGTAATGAAAGCTGAAATCATTATCAAAAAGTGACTTTTAATAACGATGGCATCATTATAAAAGAATACTGTATACAAGTCAAGGGGTTTTGTGTATTTTTTCACATACTTCTTCTTATAGTAAATTAGGAAAACCTAACTTATTTTAAGAATGGTCTTTGAGAGGGATCTTGGCGGGACATTGGAAAAAAGAAAGCCTTGCCAACCGCCGGGAAAAGTATTATAGTATTCATATCGACAAAAAGGAGGAATTGCGGTATGCAGATCAGCAAAGATATGTTGATCGGCGCTCTTGTCCAGATGGACGACTGCGTTGCGCCGGTTTTAATGCGTGCGGGAATGCACTGCTTAGGATGCCCGGCATCCCAGGCGGAATCCCTGGAGGAGGCCTGCATGGTACACGGCATTGACTGTGACGTGCTGGTAAGCCAGTTAAACGAGATCCTGGCGGATAAATAATCGAAAAATAATTGCAGAGGGCGCCGGAGATAAGTTCGGCGCCCTCGCGCTGTATATGGGGATTGGATGGAGAACGGGCTGATATGAGGAAGAAAACGATTGTGGTGGTGGGACTGGATCCCAGGGCCGCGGCATTTTACGCGGGACAGATCGAGGAATTGTTTGGAGAATACGCTGAGGTGCGCTGTTTCAGCGTGAAGGACGGCTCTGCTACGAGGCAGCTGCCGGAGGCGGATTTATTTGTCATTTCCACGGACGCCTACGGCTCGGCGGAGGAGGTGGCCCGCCACGTGCCCATTGACTCGGAGACCATGGGGATCGAGGTGTCCTACCGCTGGAGCACCCTGGAGGAGCTTTGGAGCATTCCGGAGGGGACGAAGGCGCTGTTTGTGAACATGACGGAGACCATGAGCCGGGAGGCGATTTCCCAGCTGGCCTCCCTGGGGGTGAACCACATCCATTTCATCCCCTTTTATCCAGGGGCGGAGTTAAAGGAGCCGGTGGAGCTGGCGGTGACGCCAGACGAGGAGCGGTATGTGCCCGCCGGGATCAAACGGGTGATCAACATCGGCCAGCGCCCCTGCACCTCCGGCATGATGATCGAGGTGGCCATACGTCTGGGGCTGGAGCAGCTTTTGGAGACGGAGCCGTTTCAGGCATACTTGCAGTCCATCGCCACCAGCAATTACAGCTTTGACCAGATGTACGCCAGATCCTGCCGCCTGGAGAGCCAGTTTCATATTTTAATGGAGATTCTGGGGGACGGCCTGGTGGGGGTAAATGAAAAAGGGGAAATCTTCGCCTGCAACCGCCAGGCCTGTCAGATCGCCAGGGTGGAGGAAAAGCTGGTGATGGGGCGGCGGGGAGAGGAGGTCTTTCCCTATATTCCATTTTACAGCGCCATGAAGGACAAGCAGGAAATCCCGGCGAAGATGACGAAACTCTACGGCATCAATGTGGGCATTTCCGTGATTCCGGTGCTGCGCCAGAAGGAGTGCATCGGCGCTTTTGCCGTATTGCAGCGATACAATGACCTGGAATCCAGACAGACCAGCCTGCGGAATCAGCTTCTTCAGAAGGGGCACATGGCAAAATATACCATTGACGATGTGCTGGGAGAGTCGGCCTGCATCCGGCGCACCAGAGAAATCCTGCTGAAAATGGCGGCTACGGAAAGCCCGGTGCTGCTCGTGGGAGAGACGGGAACGGGAAAGGAGCTTTTGGCCCACGCCGTCCACTGTGCCTCCCGCCGCGCCAAAGGGCCATTTATCGCCATCAACGTGGCCGCCATGCCGGAAAACCTTCTGGAAAGCGAGCTGTTCGGCTACGAGGAGGGGGCGTTTACCGGGGCGAAAAAGGGCGGCAGGCCGGGACTGTTTGAGTTTGCCCATGAGGGCACGCTGTTTTTGGACGAGGTAGAGGGCATGAGTCCGTCCATGCAGGTGAAACTCCTGCGGGTGCTCCAGGAAGGGGAGGTCATGCGGGTGGGCGGCGGCCGTATTGTCCGGGTGGACGTGCGGATTGTGGCAGCTACCAACGAGTCTCTGGAGCAGAAGGTGGAAGAAGGAAGCTTCCGCCGGGATCTCTACTACCGTCTCAACGCCCTGACCATTTTGGTGCCGCCCCTGCGGGAGCGGGATGGGGATATTCTGATCCTGTTGGACCACTTCCGCCGCCAGGTGGGCGGGGAATTTGATATTTCCCAGGAAGTGAGAGACTTTCTCCTCCGTTATCCGTGGCCGGGCAATATCCGGGAGCTGCGGAACGCGGTGGAATATTTCAACTACACCGGCAGCCGGGTCATTGGGATGGCGGATCTGCCGCCGACGATGATGGGGCGGCTGGCGGGAAAAAGCGGGGCTGGAACGGCCAATGGGACCGGGAAACTGCCGGAATCTTATGGGGATTCCGTTCCAGACGTTCCCCATATTTCCGCAGACGGAGACCTTTTCTGGTTTCTCCTGGGCGAACTGTATCAGGCGGAGGAGAAACGGGAGCTGATCGGACGGGAAAAGCTGCTGGAAATGGCCCGCAGCCGTCATCTGCCCGTCTCTCAGCGGGAAGTCCGTCTGGCGCTGGCGGAGCTGTCCGCCCGGGGATTGGTCAAAGTGGGCCGCGGCCGCGGCGGCAGCCGCATTACCCCAGCTGGGCGGGCACAGTGGGAACAGTACGCGGCCGGGGCAGCCGGAATACCGGAGGCATAGGAAGGCTTTGGGATATTCGGGGCATCCGGACATTTTCCAGAACAGTAAAAAATAATAAAAATGGTCTAATTGGTCAGAAAAATTTTCGAGATTTAAAACCAATTAGACCATTTTAATAAAAACCATTTAACCAATTTAACCAATAAATGCGAATTTTTCTTCAAAATCTATAATTATTTTCTCAATTCTATCCCTGGTTCGACCATTTTCTCCGTTTCATTTTCGACTATTTCTCATTTTTACCATTTTTTAACCCCTCTAAAACTCCTCTAAAATTCTTCTAAAACCCCCTAAGCCCCTGCAATTTTCCCGCCTCCCCCGCATATTTTGAAAAAAATTCAAAAAAATTCCGCCGTCAGCAAAAAACTTGGCACAGGAATTGCTTTATATATGGTCAGACGCCGGAAACGAGAGAACGAAAACCTTCCGGCAAAGAAAGGAAGCTTGCCATGAAGTATAATTTTGACGAAGTGATCGACAGAAGTCAGAACAGGTCATCAAAGTATGACGAGAGAATGAAAACCTTCGGCGACGGGAGCGTGATTCCGCTGTGGGTGGCAGATATGGATTTCAAGACGGCGCAGCCCATCATTGACGCCTGCAAAAAGAAGGCGGAGGAAGGAATCTGGGGCTACACTTCCCGCCCGGCCAGTTATTTCGAGGCCGTAAAAGAGTGGGAGAAAAAGCGGAACGGCTGGGACGTGGACACGAGCCTGATGAGCTGGTGCCTTGGCGTGGTGCCCGCCCTGTCTGCCCTGGTAAAGCTTTATACGGACGAGGGCGACAAGGTTATGATCCAGACTCCTGTGTATCCGGAGTTCTACGACGTGACAGAGGCCTGGGGCAGAGAAGTGGTGGAAAATCAGCTGGTGGAAAAGGACGGCTCCTGGGCCATTGACTTCGACGACTTTGAGAAGAAGGCGAAGGACGAGAGAGTAAAGGTATTCCTGCTTTGCAGCCCCCACAACCCCCTGGGAATCGTGTGGAAACCGGAGGAGCTGGAGCGGATGGCAAACATCTGCATCGACAACGGCGTGCTGCTGGTCTCCGACGAGATCCACTCCGACCTGATTTTCCACGGAAAGAAACACACGCCCACGGCTATGATTTCCGACCGGATCGCCGCAAACATCGTGACCTGCGTATCCGCCACCAAGACCTTCAACCTGGCGGGACTTCAGGCCTCCACCACCATTTTCCCCAACCAGGAGATGAAAGCGAAGTTTGACCGTTTCTGGATGAACATGGACATCCACAGAAACAACGCCTTCAGCTCCGTGGCCATGGAGGCGGCCTACCGGGAAGGTGAGGAGTGGCTGGAGCAGCTTTTGGAGTACCTGTCCGGCAACTTTGATTTCGTGAAGGAGTACTGTGAGAAATACATCCCGAAGATCAAGCCCAACGTGCCCGATGCCACCTATCTGGTGTGGCTGGACTGCCGGGAGCTAAACATGACCAACGAGGAGCTGAGGGATTTCATGGTGAAAAAAGCCGGTCTGGGCTTAAACGAGGGCTGGAAATTCGGCCGCAGCCTGACAGGATTTATGAGATTAAACACCGCCTGCCCACGTTCCGTCCTGGAAAAGGCGCTGGGACAGTTAAGAGACGCGGTGAACGCGCTGTAAAAGCCGCCGCGAGGGGATAAAACCGCAAAATACTGGAGAGGGGATTGTGATTATGGATAAGAAGAAAATTTGGGAGAGCTATCGTTTTCCGTTGATTTTGCTGGCAGGTATCATTATCGGCGCGGTAATCGGACTGATTTTTGGGGAAAAGGCGACGGTGCTGCAGCCGGTGGGCCAGATCTTTATCAACCTGATGTTTACCATCGTGGTGCCGATGGTGTTCGTTTCCATCACCACAGCGGTGGGAAGTATGTTAAACATGAAACGTCTGGGCAAAATCCTGGGCAGCCTGGTGCTGACCTTCGTGGCCACTGGCTGTGTGGCCGCGGTGCTGGTTCTGGTGACGGTGAATATCTGGCCGCCGGCTGCCAACACCAGCATTACCATGGGCGAGGCCGCCATGCAGGAGGCCACAGACATCAGCTCCATGATCGTGAGCACGCTGACGGTAGATGATTTCAGCGGTCTTATGAGCCGCAACAATATGCTGCCCATCATCGTATTCGCCATTATTTCCGGAATTGCCGTGGCTGCCTGCGGAGGCGAGGAAAGCCCGGTGGGAAAGGTTCTCACCAATTTAAACGACGTGATCATGAAGATCGTGGGAATGATTATGAAACTGGCTCCCATCGGACTGGGCGCGTATTTCGCTAACCTGGTGGGCGAGTTTGGTCCCCAGCTGATCGGTGATTACGGCCGCACCATGCTGATTTACTACCCGCTCTGCGCCGTGTACGGCATCGTGTTCTTCCCGGCCTACGCGTACTTCGCGGGCGGAAAGCTGGGAGTGAAGAAGATGGTTCAGAACATTTTCAACCCGGCGGTGACCGCCTTTGCCACCCAGAGCTCCGTGGCGGCTCTCCCGGTCAATATGGAGGCCTGCAAGGAAATCGGTGTGCCGGATGACATCAGCAACATCGTTCTTCCCATGGGAGCGACCATGCACATGGACGGCTCCGTGCTCTCCTCCATCACGAAGATCGCCTTCCTGTTCGGCGTGTTCCAGATGCCGTTTACGGGAGCGGGGACTTACGCTATGGCCATTGTGGTATCTATTTTGAGCGCGTTCGTGCTGTCCGGAGCGCCCGGCGGCGGCCTGGTGGGTGAAATGCTCATCGTGAGCCTGTTCGGTTTCCCGGGAGAGGCGTTCCCGCTGATCGCCACCATCGGATTTTTAGTAGACCCGGCCGCTACCTGCTTAAACTCCTCCGGCGACACCATCGCGTCCATGATCGTGGCCCGGATGGTAGAGGGAAAAGACTGGCTGGAAAAGGCAACCAAGAGAAAAGAAGCAGCTTAAATACTGTATAACAGGAGGAATGAATCATGAAAGTAACTGTAATCGGAAGTCATCTCTGCCCGGACACCCTGGCAGCGTTAAACAAATTATCTGCCGAGGGGGCGGAGATTGATTTTAAGGATATTTTATCCTGCCACAGCGACCTTAAGGCATACCTGGAGCTGCGGGACAACAGCCCGCTCTACGGGGAAATCAGAGGCACGGAGCGCCTGGGAATCCCCTGTTTCCTGTGCGAGGACGGACGGGTGACCCTGGAGCTGGGAGAGGTTTTAGGGCATAAGTAGGATTCGGAAAAACAGAGGACGGAGAACGGATGCGGCATGGTCATTTTTTTGGGCTGTGCCGCACTTTTTATTTAACAGGAAACTGTGTTTCCTGTTAAATAAAAATGCTCCGCAAGGAGGCGCACTCCGCGGGGAGGAATATGGCTGCTGGCGCAGCCGCGCTCCGGCGCGAGTGTGCGCTAAGCGCACACTTTTTATGGTTTCTATGACACACAAATGTGGTAGAATGAGGGGAAAGACCATATTTGCTTTTGTCAGGAGGATTCGGCGATGGATAAAATTGTGTTGGTAAGGCCCGCGGAGGAATACGCGGCGCAGGTCATGGAGTACAAAAGGGAAATGGAGCAGAACGGAGACAGCCTTGATGGCTGCGCTGGCCTGGAAGATGTGGAATCCTTTGAGGAATGGATCCGTTTTGAGGAGAGATTGAAGGCAAAGCATCAGGACGGTTACGTGCCGTCAGAGGTGTTTCTGGCGGTAAGGCGGGAGGATCGCCGTGTGGTGGGCATGATTGATTTCCGCCATGCTCTGTCCCCCTTTCTGCTGCGTTTTGGCGGAAATATCGGATACAGCGTGCGGCCGTCGGAGCGGCGGAAAGGCTACGCCTCGGAGATGCTGAAGGAGATTTTGCCTGTCTGTCAGAAAACCGGGGTGTGGCGGGTTTTGGTGACCTGCGATAAGGAAAACGAGGCGTCCCGGAGAACGATCATCAAAAACGGCGGGATTCTGGAGGAGGAAGTGGCGGATACGGCGGGGATAAGCAAAAGCGGAGTGATTCAGAGGTATTGGATCGCGGTTTAAGGAGGAAGACTGTGAAAATTCTGGAAGTCAGAGAGCGGACACCGGAGCAGATCCGGCAGCTTGTGGAGTTATGGGAAAAATCGGTCAGAGCGACCCATCTTTTTTTGTCGGAATGTGAGATTGAGGAGATCAGACAGTACGTTCCTCAGGCGCTGACCGAGGTGAAACATTTGGTGGCTGCCTGGGATGAAACGGGAGCACCCGCAGGTTTTATGGGGGCAGAGAACGGGATGCTGGAAATGCTGTTTCTTGCGCCGGAATACCGTGGAAACGGCCTGGGCAGGCGTCTGCTTACCTATGGCATGGAAACATACGGCGTCAGGCGATTGGCTGTAAACGAGCAGAATCCCCAGGCGAAGGAATTTTATGAGCATATGGGATTTCGGGTTTACAAGCGTACAGAGCGCGATGAACAGGGCAAACCGTACCCGCTGCTGTATATGGAGCGCTGATTTTCTGGCGGCACACGAAAGCCAAATATCAGGCGGGGCGCAGCGGCGGCAAAAAAACCATCCCCGCAGGGATCGGAACATTCCTTTTCAATGTCCCGGATCCCGATGGGATGGTCTTTATTCCATGGAAATTCGTATCTTTGCTGAAACGACGGTTTTAGCGTCCCTACGCCGCTTTATCCGCCCGCGCCCGTTGGAGCCAGTCTTTTCCTTCCACCACTCTGGCGATAATCATGGCCAGTCCCGTGTCTCCGGTGACGTTGATGGCGGTGGCCGGGGCGTCGGTGATGGTTCCGATCAGCACCATGATCGGGATGGACACCGTGGGGAACCCGAACACGGAGATGATAAAGATTTCAGCCACATATCCGCCGGCGGGGATGCCGCCCATGACCACGGAGGCGATCACTGCCACTACGATGGACATGATCAGGTTTCTGGGAGTGGCGTAATCAATGCCGAATACGGAGCAGAGCAGGGCGATCTTTAAGATCTGGATAATGCAGGCCCCGTCCTTGTGCAGGTTGGCGCCCAGAGGGATGGAAATATCCGCGATCTCGCTGGGGATTCCGATTTCCTTCGCGTGCATCATGTTCACCGGAAGGGATGCCGCGGAGGAACAGGTTCCCAGGGCAGTCAGAGTGGGAGCGGCCGCGCCTTTCCACCACACCCGAACGCCTTCTGCGCCGGCTCCGATATAGGCCATAACCGTCTGGGAAACCACGTAGTAGGCCAGCACAACCACCAGATACATGATGATTCCTCTGGACAGCGGTCCCACCACTTCCTTGCCGTACTGGCCGATCAGGATGGCGAAGTAGCAGCCCAGTCCCAGGGGAGCCAGTTTCATCACGATGCCGATAACCTTTACAATTACCTCCGTCAGGCAGTCCATGGTGGAAACGATGGGTTTTCCCTTTTCACCGGCCATGATAATGGCGATGGAGAAAATCACGGTGAACACGATGAGGGCCATCAGGTTCGACTTGGAAAACAGCAGCGGGAAGTCGCTGACGGTAAACATTCCAAGGAAATTCATGCTGCCGGAGGCGTCCGTCACGTCCTCTGTGAGGTTGAGGACCGCGCCTTTTCCGGGATCAAAAATCAGGGACGGGATCACCATAAACAGGCAGGCGATCACGCCGGTAACGATGGTTCCCACCAGGAAGGTGATCATAATCTTTCTCAGTTTCGCCAGGTCTTCCATTTTGGAGATGGCGGAGGTGAGGGAGCAGAAGATCAGAGGCACCACGCAGCAGTACAGAAGGTTTAAGAAAATATCCGCTACGGGCTGGAGGACTGACGCGCCCTCTCCCCAGAACAGCCCGACTACTCCGCCGACGACCATAGCTCCCAGGAGCATAAAGGATGATTTATAAGTATTCCATATACTTTTCATATAACATTCTCCTTTGCAGTTGAAATGGTTTAAACGGGAAACAGAATTATCTCTGATGAGCGTCCATAGCCTGTTTCAGCTGCCCAAAGGCCTGTTCTACGGTAGCGCGGGGGCAGGCCAGGTTGAAACGCTCAAACTGCGCCGTCTCCGGTCCGAAGATTTTGCCGGAATCCAGCCAGAGTTTCGCCTCCTCAGTCATGATGTGCTCCAGCTCCTCGTCGGTGAATCCGTATCCGGAAAAATCAATCCAGACCAGGTAGGTGCCTTCCGGCTCCACAAACGTAGCTTTCGGGAAGTTCTCCTTTACAAATTCCCGCACGTAAGCAATATTTCCGGAGATGTACTCCACCAGCTCGTCCACCCAGGCAGCGCCTTTGGTGTAGCAGGCCTTTACGGCCTCCATGCCCATGATGTTGCCCTGGCTGTAGCCGGCGGCGGCGTTTGCGTGACGGTATTTTGCCCGCAGGTCCGCGTCGGGAATGATCACGTTTGCCGGCTGGAATCCCGCTACGTTAAAGGTCTTGCTGGGAGAGGTATATAAAACCAGGTTTTTCCGGTATTTGGGATCCAGGTTCATAAAGCTGGTGAAATGGTTTTCTCCGTATACGAAATCGCAGTGGATCTCGTCGTCCATGATCACCACGCCGTGAGCCATGCAGATGTCTCCCAGATGCTCCAGCTCCTCTTTTGTCCACACGCGTCCTACCGGGTTGTGAGGATTGCAGAGGATGAACACTTTTACGTTGTTGTCTACGATTTTCTTCTCAAAATCCTCAAAATCAATGGTGTAGCGGCCGTTCTCGTAGTGGAGCTGGTTGTTGATGAATACGCGGCCATTGTCCTCGATTACCTCGCGGAAGGGGTAGTACACGGGCTGCTGGATGAGGATGGCGTCGCCCTCTTTCGTGAAGGCGTTTACTCCCGTAGCCAGGCCGTACACCACGCCGCAGCCCACCGTCACCGTCTCCGGGTCGATCTGGTAGCCGTGGCGTTCGGAAAACCACTTGTTCAGGGCGTCAAAATAGGAGCCGTCCGGATCGGTATATCCGAAAATTCCGTGATCAATGCGCTTGTGAAGGTCATCTAAGATCTCCTTTGGGAGGGCAAAATCCATGTCCGCCACCCAGAGGGGCAGCAGGTCGTCCCGGCCTTTCCGTTTCATGCCGAAGTCATATTTCAGGCAGCTGGTTCCGCGGCGGTTTACGATTGCATCGAAATTATACTGTTTGCTCATGTTTCGTGATCCTTTCTTTGGTGGAATGTTTTTTTGACTGTGGTTCCGTTTCTTTTGGGGAAATTCGCGCGCGATATAGTTTAATTATTAAACTAATTACTATGGCAATATCATATCACCGGAAAAATGGGATGTCAAGTGATTTTAGTTTAAAAATTAAACTATTTTTGAAGAAAATTATGCAGTATCACATAAAAATGTTGATTATACATGGGAATATGTTATAATAGTTAATGGAAAAACCATTTTATCATTGGAAATAATGATAGATATGGGAGAGAGGAGAATGAAAAATGTCTGAAATAGAGATGGAAAATGAAAGTTTAGTAATTAAACAAATGATGTCTATTTTGGCAGATATAAAAAAAGGGAAGGCAGAGGATTCACTGGCTGGCGGGGAACAGGAGAGACAGGAGGCCGCCGGGGCGGATTCGTCCGATCCGGAGAGCGGCTTTATCAATGAGACGTTCCAGGTGTTAAACGGCCGCCACAACATCATCTATGAATTTGTTATGCGCTATGACGACTATATTTACGCGGAGCACAGCTACGGCACCGGCTACCATTTAACCATGATTGAGGTGCACACCCTTACCTATATTGAGGACCATCCGGGGACGACGGTGACGGACCTCACTGGCTATTGGAAAAAGACGAAAGGGGCCGTTTCCCAGATTGTGAGCAAGCTGGAGGATCTGGGACTGGTGACAAAGGTCAAGCAGGAGGGAAACGCGAAGACCATCCATCTGTACGTGACGGAGACCGGCCTTCAGACCAGCCGCGCCCACAAGCTGTATGACATTCTGGACATCACAAAAACCCTCAGCCAGATTCAGCGGGAATGTACGTCCGCGGAGATTGATACCTTTTATAAGGTGCTGTCCGTGTACTACCGGGTGATCTGCAAGGATTTCGAGGAAAATAAGATTCCGAAACGGTATGGAAAACGGAGAAAACAGGATTTGGGAAACGAGAAACAGGCTGGCGGGAGCTGATGTAAAATAGGAGACGAGATGTTTTTTGTATCAGAGAATGGCGCGCGGCGCGTCTGAGCCGGGAGATTTTATGCTGGAAAAAGGATGCTTTCTATAGCGTAAATAAAGTATAAAACACGGCCGGGGCGCCGGAATCTCAGGAAGGGTCCGGCGCCCCGGCTTTTGCCGGCGCAGGGAATTGCCTTGGTTTTGCCTCGTCTTAAGCGGCGGGTCAGCGGATGAAGTTCGTGCTTACAGGCGCCTCTTTCTCCGGCAGGCCGTAAGCCTCTTTTCCCAGAGCGATGCTTTTCATCAGGAAAGTCATGTTCCTTGCCAGGGTGCGCATGGTGAGCAGGCCCTCCTCGTCCTGGGAGGCTTCTCCCGGCAGGCGGCCGTGGATGCTGTTCCAGTAACGGCTGGAGGCCACAGGCATTCCGCTGATGGTGAAGAACTTGTTCAGCTCGTCAAAGGTGGCGGAAAGGCCGCCTCTCCTGGCGCAGACCACGCTGGCGCCCACCTTCATGGTCTTGTCGAAGTGGGTGCTGTAAAACAGCCTGGTTAAAAAGGCCACAAGGGTGGCGTTGGCGGACGCGTAGTACACCGGACTTGCCACCACCAGACCGTCGCAGGCCTCAAATTTCGGCGCGGCCTCATTTACAATGTCATCAAACACACAGGCCCCCGTTTTGGCGCAGGAGCCGCAGGCCACACAGCTGCGGATGTCCTTGTTTCCGATCTGCAGGATTTCCGTTTCCACGCCCTCGGCGGCAAAGACCTTCTCCATCTCCTTCAGGGCGATGGACGTATTTCCGTTTGGCCGCGGGCTTCCGTTGATAATCAGTACCTTCAATGTTCTAACCTCCTCTCCAGGCATCCGTGCCTGAATACTATCAGTATAACACCGGAGGGGAGGGAGAGGTCAAGTGGGAAATCGGCAGGGGCGGTTTCGCAAAAAAGGTCAGCCCTGTCTTTGGAAACGGGAAAAATGGCCGAAAAAGGAGCCGGAACCTGGCTTTTTCAAACCATGTTCCGGCTCCCGTCCGTTTATACTAAGGCCAGGGACTGGAGGGCTTTATCCTTTACGATTACCTCGTAGTGCTCCTGAAAATACGCCTCGGTGGCATATTCAAATTTCTGTTTCGTTCCGTATTCCGCCAGGACGTTCAGCGCCCGGTTGAACTCTCTTTGGTCCTCTCCGGCATTTACCACCAGGTAATACTGGGAGGTGCCGGGTTTTTTGTAGAGGGTGTTCACCCCGGTGAAGTTTCCGCCCACGGCGTGGGCCGCTTCGGTGGCGCCGTCCAGGCTGTCAAAACGGTAGATGCGGACGGAGGGCTTAGGCTCCTCCTGCTTTGAGGCATCCGTCTGAGGCTGTTTGGGCACCGTCTCCTGATTCTGGGAAACCAGGCGGCCGAGAAGTCCGTCGGCTCCCTCCAAAAGCTCGCTCGCCAGGGATGCGAGCAAATCTTCACTCTCATCCTCCGGGGATGGGGAAAATTTGGAAAATCTGGTATCCAGTTCTTCAGGGTCCTCTATTTTTGTAATGATCAGCATAACACTCTCATTTGATAACGGAATCGCTTCAACCATCAGAGGAATGTCCTCCGCTTCAAAACCCACCTCGTTTGACGCCTTCTGGATCATTTCCCGAAACAGATTCCTGGCCTTTTCCGTACCGTAAGCAAGCTCCCGCAGGTTTAAGTTGCGGACGCTTAAGTCAAAGCTGCTAAGGGTACAGCGGATCTGATTTTCACTGACACGTTCGATCTTCATAGGCTCACTTCCTTTTGTAGGTATATGAAAAAGATACACTTCCTCAACATAACTATACTATATAATATATCAAAATATCAATCGGTATGTGAATAATTTATGAAAATTTAAGGTTTTCCGGGAAAAACAAGGGAAATCCAGGGGTTTAGAAAAAATTTAGAAATGTTTATGGATATTTTATTTGCCAAAACCGGATAATAGCCGTACAATGAACACAGGAAATGGCTCCTCCCGGAAAGGAGGAGATAGAGATCAAAGAATCTGTTCTGTTCGGAAAATACCGGCTGGAGCGCGTCCTTGGAAATGGCGGCACGGCTACGGTATATCTGGCTACCCATCTGGGCCTGCAGGAGGTACGGGCCATCAAGAGAATTTCCAAGGCATCCGAAGGCTACAGGCAGTTCCGGAAGGAAGGCCTGATTTTAAAATCCATCCGCCATCCGGGGATTCCTATTGTGTATGACCTGGAGGAGGATGAGGACTACGGTTATCTGATCGAAGAATATCTGGAAGGGGAAAACCTGTTTGAAATGGTAAAGGAGCAGGGCCCTCTGTCAACGGCAAGGACGGTTTCTATCGGAATCCAGATCTGCCATCTGGTTCATCATTTGCATTCCGCAAAAACGAATCCCATTCTTTATTTGGATTTGCAGCCAAAGAATCTTCTCTTGTGTCATGACACGGTAAAGCTGGTGGATTTTGGGCTGGCCGCGTTCCCCGGGGAGGAAGGAGGCGCTGCCGGGACTCCGGGCTTTGCGGCTCCGGAGCAGTATGCCGGGGAGCTGCCGGACGAGAGGACGGATATATACGGGATCGGGGCGGTCCTGTACTTTCTGTGCGAGGGAGAGAGCCCGCGGCAGGACGGGACATCTGCCGGTTTGCGGCGGATCCGGCAGAGAAGGCTTAGAAGGATCATCAGGAAATGCCTGGAAAGACGGCGGGAGAAACGGTATCCTTCCGCCTCTCAGCTGGAGATGGACCTGAAACGGGTGTGCGCCCTTCCCGCCGGAATCACGGGAGGAAAGCAGGGAGGAGAGCCATTTCCCATTGTAGTGGCATTTGCCGGAAACCGTCCGGGAGTGGGGACCACCCACCTGGCCGTGGGTCTGACAGCGTATTTGAGAGATCAGGGATTCCTGGCGCTTTACGCGGAACAAAACCGGAGCGGGGCAGTGAGAGAGCTTCTCAGAAACTCTCGGAAAAGCCTGGACCGCTTTGGGTCTGCCGCGGTGTTTGGCCTTTCGGTGCGGCCGTTTCTTGGAGAAAACGTGCGTCTGGACGAACGGAGCTGGCAGGTGATTGTAAAGGATCTGGGAGTCTGGAGCAGAGAGGCGGATGCGAAAGGGAAACAGGACTGGGACGTCCTTGTGGAGGTCCGGGGCGGAAAGCCATGGAATTCCCCGCTGGGAGCCTGTCCTTCGCCGGGAGTTGTGGTCTGGAATTTTTCTTTAAAAAGCGGCGCCGGGCGGAGAGAATTCGTCTGTGCCCCCTATTTTCCCGATCCGTTTTTTCCTGCCGGGCAGGCCAGGAGGTTTTATGCCCGTCTGTCCGGGCGGTGCGGGATTGAGAGAGGGGGCGTTTCCGGACGGGGATTGGAAGGCGCGCGGCAGCTTGTGAGGCGTGCGGGACGATAGGGGCTGGCGGAGCGTGCAGGGGAGTGGGAGTGACCCACTTCTGCGTAATGGCGGCGAACTATCTGACTGCGGTGGCTGGAGAGCGGGCCGCGGTGCTGGAATGGAACGAAAGCGGCGCGATGGAGCGGATGGAGCTGGCGTGTACGGGAAAGGTGCGGCCGGAAAAGCCGTTCCAGGTGCTGGGGACGGATTACTACAAGGCGGCGGGAGCCAGGGAACTGGCGTCCTGCCTGGACAGATACCGGTATGTCCTCGTGGACTTCGGGGTGATCGGGGACAGGAACCGGGATGAATTTTTGCGCTGTGAAAGAAGGGTGCTGATCGGTTCATTTTGCGAATGGCAGCCGGGAGCGTTCTGGGAATATGTAAGACAGGGAAAGAGAGCAGACAGGAGCTGGGAGTGTGCGGCTGCCTTTGGCAGCGGCGAGACCAGAAGGGAAGTGAGCAGAGGGCTTAGAGTCCCTGTTTTGGAGATTCCGCTTTCAGCAGACGCGTTCACGGTGACGCCCGGCACCCTGGAATTTTTTCAAGCGTTCTTTTTGCGGCAGTGAATGTGGATAACAGGTTGTCATGGAATCCTGCTTGTGGAAAACGCTGCGAAAAGGGAGGCCGTATGAGAGGCAGAAGATTATTAAACGAAAAAGAACGTCAGATGTATCTGGAAGGTCTGAAACGGTATCACAGAAAAGGGATACCCATCTACATTGACGACGAGGAGCTGGAGGAATCGGAATGGAGCCGTATTTTTGAGATCCAGGAGGATGGCAGCTTTTACATGAGCGACTATGTGGGGGCGGAAAGCGGGCAGCTGACGGAGATTCGGTTTGATAAGGTAAAATACAAATGATACAGAGCGTAAAAAGCCGTTATCAGCCTGGCTGTTTTGCGTAAACTCCTGCGGACGCCCGAAGGAAACAGGCCTCCGGGTGTCCGCAATAAAGATGGAACATAAGAGGCAGAGGGGTTCTGCCGTGGGAAAGGGCGCATGAGAGGGGAAATTGCTGTTGAAAGAATCGTGTGTGAGACGGGGAAAGATACGGATCTCTGCGGTTTTTCTTTCTGCGGCTTTTCCCATGGCGGAAAACCGGCTGGAGACTTTAAAAAGTAAAGAAAAATTAATGATTGAACCTCCTTTACCTATGGTATAATGTGAACACTTGGCGAGGTACTTAACGAGCCTAGTGAGAACATATGCCTGTGCACTTAATGAGGTAGTTCACGAATTTAGTGCACAGGTATAATGTGAACACTTGGCGAGGTATTTTCGCCAGCGTTATTTGCGGAGAAGATATTGACAAGCGCATACTATTTTTGAAGGAGGAACGGATGAAACGAGCAGCCAGAGCCGTATTTACGGTTATCATTGTCCTGATTCTCGCTGCCGCTGCGGTGGCAGGCGTCTGGATTGGGAGAAAATACATACCGTCCAAGGAGACGGCGGACATCTCGGAGCTGTTTCCGGCCCAGGGGAACCGGGTGTCCATTGTGTGGAACGACGAGGTGCAGGAGGAGGAAGGGATCTATGAGGAAAACCAGATCTATCTGCCCCTGGAATGGGTAAACGATCATATTAATGAGAGATTTTACTGGGACAGCGGGGAGAAACTGCTGGTTTACGCCCTGCCGGATACCATTGTCTACGCGGACGAGGAGACCATGGGGAATAACGGCCATCTGCTTTTGGTAAAGGAGGATGGGGTGTATCTATCCGCCGGTCTGGTTTCCAACTATACGAACATCCGGACCGTGTATTTTGACAGCCCTGCCGTCCACCAGAAGACAGAGGATGAAAAGGCGGCCCGGCGTATCTTTATCGACAGCGAGTGGGAGGAGCAGCAGGCCGCGGTGAGAGGAAAAGGCGCTCTCCGGGAGAAAGGCGGCGTGAAAAGCCCTGTGATCACTGAGGTGGCCTCTGGAACCGGTGTGAAGATTTTAGAGGAGATGGACAACTGGTCCTATGTGCGCACGGAGACGGGATTTATGGGCTATATTCAGAACTGGAGGCTGAAGGACAGGCAGAGCGTGGTCATGGACAGTGCCTTCCAGCCGCCGGTTTACGAGAGCCAGTCCATCGGCGAGCCGGTGCGCCTGGTATGGCATCAGGTGACCAATCAGACGGCCAACGGAAAGTTTGACGAGATGTTTGCCGGTGTGGAGGGCGTCAATGTGGTGGCCCCCACCTGGTTTGCCCTCACGGACAACGAGGGCAATTTCGACTCCCTGGCCAGCGCCGAGTATGTCCGCAAGGCCCATGACAAGGGACTTCAGGTCTGGGCGCTGCTGGACAATTTCAGTGGAAATGTGCAGACGGAGGTTCTGCTTTCCTCTACCTCCACCAGGAAGAAACTCATTGAGAATCTGATGGAGGAGGTGCTCCGGTACGGCATCGACGGGCTGAATCTGGATTTTGAGAGCCTGAAACCGGAGGCGGGAGTCCATTACATCCAGTTTATCCGGGAACTGTCCATTTCCTGCCGGAAGAACGGGATCATTTTGTCAGTGGACAATTACGTGCCCAGCGCCTATACGGAGTTTTACAACCGCAAAGAACAGGGCGTGGTGGCGGATTACGTGATCGTCATGTGCTACGACGAGCACTACGCGGGCGGAGAGATGGGGACGGTTTCCTCCCTGTCTTATGTAAAGAATGGGCTGGAGAATACCATGAAAGTGGTTCCAGAAGAAAAGGTAGTGGGTGCGCTCCCGTTTTATACCAGGATCTGGACGGTAAAAGACGGGGAGACCACGTCCAAGGCGGTGGGAATGACAGCAGCCCAGGAATGGATCGAAGAAAACCATGTGAGCCTGGAATGGCTGGAGGAAGAAGGCCAGTATTACGGAGAGCTGGAAGGCGAGGACGGCAGCGTTCAGTACATCTGGATGGAGGACGCGAAGTCTCTGGCCTTAAAGTCGGAGGCCGTGGAGGAGAGCGGAGCTGGCGGCACGGCGTTCTGGAAACTGGGCTTTGAGCCGGATACCATCTGGGATGTGGTGGCTCCATGAGAAAGGGACGGAAATGGGGCTGTGCCCTGAGTCTGGCGGTAGTGCTGTCCCTGGCGGCGGCGCTGGGCGGCTGTTCTCCCAGGGAGGAGACTGGCGGCAGCGAGGCGGTGACGGTGGAGGAAGTGACAATCCCGCCGGAAACCTTTCCGCCAGCGGAAACGGAGACGGTGGAGGCCCCGCCAGAGACGGAAACAGAAATGGAGGAGCGGGAACCGGGCTTTGAGAAACGGATCATTTTGGGTTCCGACATTCACTATCTGTCCCCTGATTTGACGGATTACGGAGAGGCGTTTCAGTATGATGTGGACCACGGGGACGGGCGCCTGGTCACCTACATTGATCAGATTACAGACGCGTTTCTGGAGGAAGTGGTGGAAAACGCTCCGGATGTGCTGATTCTTTGCGGAGATCTGAGCACCAATGGGGAGCGGAAAAGCCATCTGGAATTCGCGGAAAAGCTGCGCCGGGTGGAGGCCGCCGGGATTCCGGTGGTGGTGATACCCGGAAACCACGACATCAATAATCACCACGCCTGCGGCTATCGGGGAAGTGAAACGTATCCGGTGGAACGGACTTCCCCAGAGGATTTCCGGGAGATTTACCGGGAATTTGGATACGACGAGGCGGTGAGTGAGGATGAGACAACGCTCAGCTACGTCTACCAGCTGGATCCCATGACCAGACTGCTCATGCTGGACACCTGTCAGTACCGCCAGGGCTATGCGCAGGTGGGAGGGGCGATTCTCACAGAGACCTATGACTGGATTGAGGAGCAGCTGGAGGCGGCCTGGGAGGAAGGGATGAATGTGATCCCGGTGGCCCACCACAATCTGTTGGAGGAGAGCGAGGTTTATACCGTGGACTGCACCATTGAGCACAGCGAACAGCTGGTGGAAATCCTGGCGGCCTGGAATATCAACATTTTTCTCAGCGGCCACCTTCACGTGCAGCACTGGATGGAGGAGGAAGACAACAATCTTTACGAGATCGTCACCAGCTCCATGACTACGCCGGACTGCCGGTACGGGTTTCTCACGTACCGGGATGACTGCAGCTTTTCTTATCATACGAAGGAGCTGGATGTGGAAGGCTGGGCCAGGAAGAACGGCCGGACGGAGGAGGAACTGCTCCATTTCAACGATTTCCGGGAACCGTTTCTGGAGCAGGTGTTTAAAAATGACGCTTACGGTGTTTTGCAGCACATGGAGGAGATCACGGAGGAGGAACGGTTGCTCATGTGCGATTATTACGCGCGCCTGAACTATAAATATTATCAAGGGAAGGCGGTGGAAATCCGGGAGGATGCCCTGGTGGATGAGGCGTATGCCCTCTGGGATTCCAAGGGATATATCACGGTCCTTCGGGATTATGTGGTTTCCATATTAAATGACGCGGACAGAGATTATAACAGACTGGAAGTAGAATAATAGCCGCAGGCGGGCGCTGGACGGCGTGGGATTGACCACGGCCGTTTCCGGCGCCTTTTTTTGCTTAATAGGAAATTCCGCCCCTCTCAACCCTAAAAAAGAACACCTATTCATCGAACATACGTTAGATAAACAGGCGTTTGCGCATGACAAAAAGACGATAAGAGGTTTTAGAAAAGATAAAACCCTTCCACACCAACCTCGTCGTCTAATAAGTCATCTTCATTCAGGAAATAGTCCATATCCAGAAGGTCTTCCTCGCTCATGCGGCGAATGTCCTCGGATGTCATCCCTTCTGGCGGATGTTCCAGATACTTTTTGCGTAGTTTCTCTGTGTTTGGATTCATATGTGTGGCCTCCTTTGAAAGGAGTATACCACAAGCGTGGGAGAGAAGAAAGTCACGCGGACGACCTTCTTCCACGAGAACGGGACATGACGTTCTCGTACATTTCTTCCAGAGAAACCCGTTTGTGACGGTAATAGAGCTCCTGAAACAGCATGATTGCGCCGCATTCACATTTTAAAGGGTCGTAGCCAAAAGAAGAAAGGATGGCACTGCGCCATTTGTGAAAGCTCCTGTAAATGGAATGCTTTTCACGTGAGATGACCCTGTGGAGCTTTTTGTCAATCTCCCGATGCCGCGCGTAAATGCCGCCGTAGCGGAGCATTTTGTAATGCTTTTCCGGGATGTGTTGAATCAACCGCTGGATAAATTCCATGACGGGGAGTGTTTCTTCCACGTAAGCGTCATCCTCATGGCGGTTATAATGAAAGGTAACAAAATCGCCGTCATAGCAGTCAATCCGTGAGGAGGCGATTACAGGTCGTCCCAGATAGCGTCCAATGTATTTGATGGCGGTTTCCGGATTACATTTTTTCGGTTTGGCATAAACGTAAAACCCTTCTTTGTGCTCCCGGTAACAACGGGCTTTGACTTGTTTGAAAGAGGGGCCGAGTTTGGTTTCCATTTCATCGAGCAAAACGGTGCGGAAGGCGTTGCGGAGGAAGGAATAGGAAAAGTGGCGGATGTTGCGCCAGACCCCATTGTCACTGTAGCCGCCTTCGGAGATGAGACAATGGATGTGGGGATTCCATTTGAGGTCTCTGCCAAAGGTATGAAGAACCATAATAAAACCGGGGACAAAGTTCATGGCCTGATTCTGCTTGAAAAACATCCGTGAGACAACCTTGTTGACGGAGTGAAACAGGCAGTCCAGGAGAGAGCGGTCTTTGAGGAAGAACTCGCGGAGGTGAGAATCAATGGTGAAAACGCAGTGTCGGTGAGGGACATTAATCAGTTTAAAGGCCATGGAAGTAGTACGGCACATGGAGTAGAGGTTGCCGCAGGTGGGACAGAAGCGGCTGTGACAGCGGAAGGGGACGAATTTCAGTTTTCCGCAGTGCGGGCAGCCGAACATAGTACCGCCGAAGGCCGGATCCCCACAGTGGATCATTTTCTCCACGTTGTCAACGACAGCGGGACGTGGATGTAAAATATAGATTAATTCTTCATAATGGTCTTTAAGGATATTTTGTATGATGGTCATGAGACTATTATGAGGCAAAAGTGGAAAAAAGGGAACCCCTAATCCCCTCAAGATTGAGGGGTAGGGGAGTTGATGTGTCGAAGACACTTTTTTATCATAGAAACCTGCCCCCATCCACCCCGTCCCGGCCAAACCCGCCCATTCCCAGCCAAATCCCAGTCCAGAACCCCGTTTTCTCCCCTTCCCCGCAATTTCCCCGTTGCCACCAGCCGTAAGTTATAGTAAACTGACAGATGACAGAACGATTACAAGGGAGGAAGAAATGGATACACTGAAAAAGTTTATACGCTATTACAAACCGTATCAGGCGGTCTTTTTTATTGACCTTTTCTGCGCGGCGGTGATCAGCCTGGTGGATCTGGCCTATCCGCAGATTCTCCGGACGCTGACGAAAACCCTGTTTCGCGGGGACGGGGATACGGTGCTGCGGGCGTTGGCGCCTCTGGCGGCGGGACTGTTTCTCATGTACGCGGTGCAGTCCTTCTGCAAGTTTTATGTGAGCTATCAGGGCCACATGATGGGAGCCCACATGGAGCGGGATATGCGGCAGCAGCTCTTTGACCACTACGAGCGCCTGTCCTTCTCCTACTACGACAACAACAATTCCGGACAGATGATGAGCAAGCTGGTGTCTGACCTTTTTGACATCGCGGAGTTTGCCCACCACGGGCCGGAGAACCTGTTTATTTCCTTAATTAAGATCATCGGCTCCTTCATCTGCCTGTTCCTCATCAACGCCAGGCTGGCAGTGCCCCTTCTGGCGCTGGTGGTGGTGATGATCTTCTTTTCCGCCAGACAGAACACGCGGATGCAGGCCACCTTCATGGACAACCGCAGAAAGATCGGCGACGTAAACGCCAGCCTTCAGGACACCTTAGCGGGCATTCGGGTGGTGCAGTCCTTTGCCAACGAGGATGTGGAGCGGAAAAAATTCCGCAGGAGCAATGAGAATTTCCTCCAGTCCAAGGACAATAACTACCGCTGCATGGGCAGTTTCATGGGAGGAAATTTATTCTTCCAGGGAATGATGTACCTGGTGACCGTGGTCTACGGCGGCTGGCTCATCGCCAAGGGCCAGATGGCGGCGGAGGATCTGGCCATGTACGCTCTCTATATCGGCATTTTCATCAATCCCATCCAGATCCTCGTGGAGCTGGCGGAGATGATGCAGAAGGGACTTTCCGGATTCAAGCGGTTTGAGGCAGTGATGGAGACGGACCCGGAGATCGTAGACGCGCCGGGAGCGGTGGAGCTTGCGGACGTGAAAGGCCATGTGCGGTATGAGGATGTCAGTTTCCGCTACAACGACGAGGAGGAAGTGCTAAACCACGTCTCCTTCGACATTCCCGCAGGCCGCTCCGTAGCCCTGGTGGGGCCGTCCGGCGGCGGAAAGACCACCATCTGTTCCCTGCTGCCCCGGTTTTATGACGTGACCGGCGGACGGATCACCATAGACGGGACGGATGTGAGCCAGGTGCAGTTAAAGAGCCTGCGGAGCATGATCGGAATTGTGCAGCAGGACGTGTACCTGTTCTGCGGCACGGTGAAGGACAACATCGCCTACGGAAAGCCGGGGGCGTCCATGGAGGAGATCATGGAGGCGGCAAAGCAGGCCAACATCCATGACTTCATCATGAGCCTGCCCGACGGCTACGACACCTTCGTGGGAGAGCGGGGCACCCGCCTGTCCGGAGGCCAGAAACAGCGGATTTCCATCGCCCGCGTGTTCCTCAAAAACCCGCCCATCCTGATTCTGGACGAGGCCACCTCCGCCCTGGACAATGAGAGTGAGCGCCACATTCAAATGAGTCTGGAAAAGCTGTCGAAAAACCGCACCACCATCACCATCGCCCACCGCCTGTCCACCATCCGAAACGCCGACGAGATCATCGTCATTAACAACGAAGGCATTGCGGAGCGGGGAGATCACAGGGAGCTGATGGAACGGGACGGCATCTACGCCCACTACTATCAGATGCAGTTTGAGGGGCTGGAGACCGCCGGTTACAGCAAAGAGATGTCATAACAAAGAGACATCATAATAGTAAGAAATTTCTTCATACGCCTCTCTGACCCGGTTGATGAGCGCCTGCTCCGGCCGGGTCAGACGCTTTCCGGCGGGATGGATGAACAGCCGGTGGATCTTTGGATGGAAGGAAAAGGGGATCTGGGCGATGTTTCCGCCCTGGATGCGGCTCTCCGGCAGAATGCTGAAACTGTTTTCCATCATCATGGCCTGAAACATGAACTCGATGTCGATGAGCCCGCCCCGGTATTTGGGATGAAAGCCCAGGGCCGGAAAGACGAATTCCTCCATTCGCTGCTGCACCATGGTGTTCTTCCCCTGGAAGATGGGAAGTCCCTGGAGCAGGCAGTAGCTCTCCTCGTCCAGGCAGCCGTCTTTGAAACGCAGCAGGGGAAATACCGGGTTTTCCCTGGAAATCATGAGCATGAGCTCGTAGGTTTTCACCACAGTGTAGCTGGCCTTTGGAAAGACGGCGTGAAAGTCCGGATGGTAGGAGGTGACAAACCCCAGGTCGATGCGCCCTTCCGTCAGCTCGGAATAGATCTGTTCGGAGGAGAAGATCTGAGGCAGGAACACCGTGGCGGGAAACTCCTGTTTGAGGGCCTGAAAAGCCTCGTTGAAAATGGAAATGCTGGTCCGCAGGATCCCCAGGCGTACCACCGCCTCCCGCTCCGCAAACAGATCCCGGTACAGCTCGTCCCGGATCCCCAGGATGCGGCGGCAGGCGTCCACGTACTTAAGGCCCGCCTCCGTGGGGATCAGCTCGTTTTTCCTCCGCTCAAAGAGGCGCAGCCCCAGGGAGCGCTCCAGCTTGTTTAAATAAATGCTTAAGGTGGGCTGGGAAATGTGCAGATGTTCCGCCGCCCGCGAGATATTTCCCGTCTTCGCGATCTCCGCGATGTATTCCAGATGATACAAATTCATACCGTTTTCCTCCAGAGGTATAGCGTTTGACTATACCTCTATTTATAATGTAAAGTTTACTTTTTGACAATAGAAATTATAATAAAAAGTACAAAATACCTGGGTAATTTTTAAAGAGAACTGAACAAATCACACAATAAAAGGGGATAGCTATGATAAAAGTACAGGCAAATTGCTCCAGCAGAATGACCGATGAGGAAATGCAGTCTGTCAGGGGCATGGGAATTGAGTATCTGGCGGTGAATTTCCTGCCGGACGCGGTGGATTACGACAGCGTGATGCGGTTTAAAGAGCGGGCAGAGAAATTTGATCTGAGCATCGCCGACGCCGGCTGCCCGGCCCTTCAGAAATGCCCCCAGATCCATCTGGGAAAGCCGGACCGGGATGAATGGATCGGCAAATACAACGATTTCACAAGGGTGTTGGGAAAAGCAGGTATAAAAGTAAACTATATCGCCTGGCAGCCCAACGGCATTTTCCGCAGCCGCATCGGCGTGGGAGAGCACACCCGCGGGGAGAATGCCATGATCTGTGACATGGACGAGTTAAACGCCAGGCCCATCGCCAACGACCGGGTGTACGGGGAGAAAGAGATCTGGGACAATTTCAAATATTTCCTGGACCGGGCCCTGCCGGTGTGCGAGGAAGCGGACGTGCGCCTGGCCCTTCACCCCAATGACCCGCCGGTGGAGAGCGTGTGCGGCGTCCACAGCCTGATCTGGAACACGGAGTGCTTTAAGCGGGCCTTTGAGCTGGCGGGAAACAGCCCCTATCTGGGCATGAAAATGTGCGTGGGCTGCTGGCTGGAGAACCAGGCCTTCGGGGATCTCATGGAGGACATCCGCACCTTTACGGAGCAGAAAAAGATCTTCGTGGTCCACTTCCGCAACGTCAGCGCCACCATCCCTTATTTTGAGGAGACCCTCTTAGAGGACGGCTACGCCGATATGCACGCCATTTTAGAGCAGCTGGTGCGCTGCGGCTACGACGGACAGTTAAACATTGACCACCCCTTCTTCAATCCGGACGGAAAGGGAATGTCCAGGATGTCAGAGGCCTATTTTATGGGCTATATGAAGGGAATGCTGGCCTCCGTTGAGAGGCAGATCGGGAAAGAGAAGGAGAATGGAGGGACTGTCAGATGAATATGCCTTTAATTATCACTTTGGCTGTAACCATATTTTTGATTGTAGGATTTTTAAGCGGAAAATTTAAGCTGGGCCTGGTGGCCATGACCGCCGCCACCATTCTGTGCGTGACCGGCGTGCTCACTTTTAATGAGGCTTATGCCAACTTCTCAAACGGCAACGTGATCATGGTAGGCGCCATCTTCATCTTAAGCGGCGCCCTGGGAAAGACCAGTCTGGTTCCCACCTTAAAAGAGCTGATCATGAAAAATTCCAGCAAGAGCGGACTGATCATTTTCCTCTACCTGCTGGCAAACGCCATCCTGATCCAGTTCAGTATGCCCACGGCCCTGGTGGCTATGATGATCCCGTTTATGGCGGCCTTCGGCGAGGAGAGCAGAGTGCAGCCCTCCCACGTGCTGCTGCCCGGCGCGGTGGTGGCCCACTGCTGGCAGGGAATGTTCCCCGGCGCTTTCTTTGTGATGTTAAACTCCTATCTGGAGGCCAGCGGCGCCCCGGAGCGGATCGGGATGCTGGATTACAGCAAGGTGGTGGCCATCCCCGCCCTGTTCTCCCTGTTTTATATGGCCTTTATCGGCTGGAAAGGCTTTAAGGCAAACCGCCTGGTGCAGACGGACGCGGTGAAGGCCACGGCCAGCAAATCCAAGCTGACACCGGCCCAGGAAAAGCTGGTGTATGTGGTGTTTACCCTGACCTTCGTGGGAATCCTGTTTGCCAACTACCTTCCGGTGGATATGCAGGTGATCCCGGTGATCGCCGACCTGGTGCTGCTCTACTGCGGCGTCCTGGACATAAACGACGTAAAGAACTTTATGAACATTGATACCCTGTTCATGCTGGCCGGCGTGCTGCCCATGGCGACCGCCATGCAGAAGACGGGAGCCGGTACGGTGGTGGCGGACTTCATCCTCTCCATCTTAGGCGGAAACCCGGCGCCCATCACCATCCTCATCGCCTTCTACGTGGCCGGCGCGGTGCTGACCCAGTTTATGAGCAACACTGCCACCCAGAACATCTTCGTCTCCCTGGCAGTGGTGACGGCGGTGAACCTGGGGCTGGATCCCAGAGCCTTCTGTACCGCCATCTTCGCCGGCTGTACCGCCGCCATGATGACGCCTACGGCATCCCCGTCCATCGCCATCGCCTTCGGCGCTGGTCAGTATAAGATCAAAGAAGTGGTGAAGGTGTGCCTGCCTCTGTGGATCATCTACGGTGTGCTGGTGATCTTTATGTCCAACCTGGTATTCCCGCTGACGTAAACCGGTCCGCGGAATCGAAAAACTGAAAAAAGATTGACAACGCGGGGCGTTTCCAGGCCGAAAGACCGGCCGGGGGACGCCCCGTTTCCGCGCGGAAACGGAGATTTTACCTGTTTTCCGGGAAAAACGCCGGAAAAATGAGAGGCAAAAGGGTTTAAAAACTGTTAAGACCCCATTCACCCTCTGGACATCCGGGGGAAAAAGCCTTATACTATAATCTGGCGTAGTTTATGAAACGAAGGAAGCGGTATCCATGTATACATTTGACAGCCGTGTTCGATACAGTGAAATTGATGAAAACGGGACGCTGTCGGTGACGGCAGCCGTCAATTACCTTCAGGACTGTTCCACCTTCCAGTCAGAGGACATTGGAAGGGGCGTCCGGTATCTGACGGATCACGGGAAAGCCTGGTGGCTGTCCTCCTGGCAGATTGTGTTTGACCGCTGTCCGGGCCTGGGAGAGCCGGTGACCATAGCCACTTACCCCTACGATTTCAAGGGGATCTACGGCTACCGGAATTTTATGATCCTGGACCGGGAGGGAAATTACCTGGTGCGGGCCAATTCCGTCTGGTTCCTGTTTGACTTAAAGGCTGGCCGGCCTGTCCGGGTGACAGAGGAGGATGTGTCCTGCTACGGCGCCGTTCACGCGGAGCCGTTAAAGATGGAGTACGCGTCGGGAAAGATTGCTCCTTTGAAGAAGTACGAGGAGGGACGTGCCGTGGAGGTGGTCCGCCACCACATTGACACCAACCACCACGTCAATAACGCCAAATACGCAGAAATCGCCGCAGAATACCTGCCGGAGGGATTTCGGACAGGGGAGCTGCGCATAGAATATAGGAAGGCTGCGGTGCTGGGCGACTGGATTGTCCCCAGAATCGGACGGGATGACGGCGCGGTTACGGTCGAGCTGTCCAGCCCGGAGGGAGAGCGCTACGCGGCCGCATGGTTCCGGGAAAAGAAAGGGTAATTATGATCGAATTGGGTAAAATACAGAGGCTCCAGGTGCTGAGGGAAAAGACCTTCGGCGTCTATGTGGGGGAGCCGGACGGCGGGGAGGCAGCTGTGCTCCTGCCGAAAAAGCACGTGCCGGAGGGCACGAAAATCGGGGATGAGCTGGACGTGTTCATCTACAAGGATTCGGAGGATAGGCTGATCGCCACCACGGAGACTCCCCTTCTGCAGGTGGGGGAGACGGCGGTCCTGGAGGTAAAGGACGTTTCCAAAATCGGGGCCTTTTTAAACATGGGCCTGGAAAAGGACCTGCTCCTGCCGTTTAAAGAGCAGAATCACAAGGTAAAGGCCGGGGAGAAATGCCTGGTGGCCCTCTACGTGGACAAGAGCCACCGTCTGGCCGCCACCATGAAGGTGTATTCCTACATGAGCAATCAGTCCCCTTACCGGAAGGACGACTGGGTCACCGGCACCATCTACGAGATCAATGAGCGGCTGGGCGCCTTTGTGGCGGTGGACAACCGCTATTACGGGCTGATCCCCAGAGGAGAGATGTTCGGGGAGTACCAGGTGGGAGAAGTGGTGGAGGCCAGGGTTTCCAAGGTGAGAAACGACGGCAAGCTGGACTTAAATCCCAAGGCAAAGGCCTATCAGCAGATGGAGACGGACGCGGAAATGGTGTTAAAAGCCATGGACGAGCTGGACGGAGTGCTGCCCTTCAATGACCGGGTGGCCCCGGAGGTGATAAAGAAACAGTTCGGCCTGAGCAAGAACGCGTTTAAGCGGGCGGTTGGCCGCCTGTTAAAAGAAGGCAAGATCACGATCACGGAAAATACCATAGAAAGAGTATAGGAGGGGCGTTTTGGACGCGATAGATTATTATAATAAGTACGCTGCGAAAATTTTCGAGGAGACTGTGGAGGAGGAAGTCACAGAGGAAGTCCGGGAGGAGTTCCTGTCCCATTTGGACGAGGGGGACACCATTCTGGATTTAGGCTGCGGCTCCGGCCGGGACAGCCTGGACTTCTATGAGCGGGGGTACGACGTGACTCCTCTGGACGGGGCAGTGGAAATGTGCAGGCTTGCCGAGGTACATACGGACCTGGAGGTGCTCTGCGAGAAGTACGAGGATATGGACTTCGACGACGCCTTTGACGGCGTATGGGCCAAGGAGGCATTTATTCACGTGCCGAAAAACGAGATGGAGGACATTCTGGACCGGGTGAGAAATGCCCTGACCAGAAAAGGCGTGCTCTATACCTCCGTCTGCGAGGGAGAGTTCGAGGGATTCAGCGGAGAGCTCTACTTCAGCGACTACGAAAAAGGGGAGCTGGAGGAGCTTTTGGAGGACTGCGGATTCCAGATCTTAAAGACCTGGACCACGAAGGAAGGAGAATTCCGCCGCGGCTATGAAGGCAGCGGCTGGATCCACGTGCTGGCTCGGAGAAAATAAGGGAGAGTGTACGTCTGCCGCGGACAAAGAGGGCGAAGAAGCATGGTTGAAAAGCGTTCGGCTGTCCGGGATTATCTCATCATAATCCTGGGCGCCTTTATTGTGGGATTTTCTATTAAAAATATTTATGATCCCCAGGGCCTGGTGACGGGAGGCGTATCCGGCATCGCCATCATTTTAAAGGAAAAGGTAGGGCTGCCGCTGTGGGTGACGAACCTGGCGGTAAACGGCCCCCTGTTTTTGCTGTCCCTGAAACTGAAGGGCTGGAAATTTGTGAAACGGGTGCTGGTGGCGGAGGCGGCGCTGACGGTGTCCTTAGCGGTGCTGCCGGAGTACGCGTTTTTAAAGGACGATCTCCTTTTGACCGCCCTGTTTGGCGGCGTGTTCTGCGGCGTGGGGACAGGCATGATGCTGCTGTGCCATGCCACCACCGGAGGGACGGACACCATGGCGGCCCTGATTCACACCAGGCTGCGCCACTACTCCATCAACCAGATTTTGCAGGTGTTAGACGGGATTGTGGTGATCCTGGGCGCGACGGTGTTCGGGGTGCACTACGCTTTCTACGCGGTGATCGCCGTGGCGGCTCTGGCAAAGACCTCCGACGGGATCATTGAAGGAATGCACTACGCGAAGGCGGCTTATATTATCACGGACAAAAAGGAGCGGGTGGCCCAGGAGATCATGGACATGAACCGAGGTGTCACCCTGATCGACGCCAGAGGCGCTTACACCGGGGAGCGCAGGGACATGGTGTTCTGCGTGGTCTCCAAAAAGGAGATCGTGGAGGTGAAAGAGCTGGTGCGGCGGATTGATCCCAGGGCTTTTGTGATCGTCAGCGACGTGAGAGAGGTGCTGGGAGAGGGCTTTATGGAATATAGACAGTAAAATGAACGGGACGGCGGAGAGTTTTCCATGTTTGGGAAAACTTTCCGCCGTCTCTGTACAAATTAGCTAAAGAAACGAAAAAGGATTTGGCTACTTGCGCCATAACATTTCCGGGGGATCTTTTGTATAATGATAGACAGCATATTAGGCAGAAATACATAGGCAAATGGAGGAGACAGATAACAGATGGCAGGTTTATTGCTGAAGAATGTGGCGAAATTGTATCCCAACGGAGGCGTGGGTGTAAAAGACATCAGTATGGAGATCGCGGACGGAGAATTCGCGGTCCTGGCGGGCCCGGCGGGCAGCGGGAAATCCACCCTGCTGCGGATGATCGGCGGCCTGGAGGACATTTCCCAGGGGGACATTTACATCGGCGGAGTCCGGGTCAACGACCTGGAGCCCAGGGACCGGGGTGTGGCGATGATTTTCAGAAACTACATCCTGTATCCGCAGATGACGGTATACGAGAACCTGGCGTTTGGACTGAGGCTTTCCGGGTGCGGAAAGGACGAGATTCACGAACGGGTGACGGAGACGGCAAAGCTTTTGGAGATCACGGAGCTTTTGGACCTTCCCTCCGAGCAGGTGACGGGAATCGACCGCTACAAGGTGGCGGTGGGACGGGCAGTGGCCCGCAAGCCGAAGGTGCTCCTCATGGATGATCCCATGCTCTGTGTGGGCGGCGAGCTGCGCAGAGAGATGCGGGAGGGACTGGCAGAGCTGTACCGCCATCTGGGAGTGACGGTGATCTACGTGACGGAGGACGCCGGAGAGGCCATGGCCCTGGGAACGCGGCTGGTGGTGATCCGGGACGGAGCGCTGGAGCAGACGGGAACCCCCGAGGAGGTGTACGAGAAACCCATCAACCGGTTTGTGGCGGAGTATTTCGGCGATCCCGCCATCAATGTGCTGGAGGCCATGGTGGGAGAGGAGAACGGCAGGGCCGGGCTGACGGTGGCCGGTTCCCACGGCGTATTTTCCGAGGAGAACAGCAGAAGGCTTTTGGCAGCCGGATACGCGGGAAAGGAAATCACTGTAGGTGTGCGTCCGGAGGACATCCACTGCGAGCCGGAGTGCCTGGAGCGTTTCAGCGACAATCTCATCGACGCCTGCGCCGATGTGTATGAGACCGCGGGAGACGCGGCCTACATGAGTTTCCGCGTCGGCAGCTATACCATGAAGGCAAAGGTGCCCCAGAGCGCCGGCATTCGTCCGGGGGACGAGGTGAAATTGGCGGTGGATCCCTCCAGGGTATACATTTTTGACAAAGATACGCAGAAAGCGATCTGACGGAGAGTTATATTTTTGTAAAAATTGTGCAAGCGGGTGCAATACTCGCTTGCTTTTTTTTCCTTTTTGAATTAAGATACAATTAGGGCAAATTACAAAAAGGAGAGTGCAGCAAATGATATCAAATCAGATTTTACAGTCTACGATTGAGGGGTTAAAGGGGATCACCCGGATAGATTTCTGCATCTGCGACACGGAAGGAAAGGTGCTGGCATCTACCTTTTCGGAGGCAGAGGAGTACGAAAATTCCATACTTGCATTTGTAGATTCTCCGGCAGACAGTCAGGTGATCCAGGGCTATCAGTTTTTCAAAGTGTTTGACGAGAATCAGTTGGAGTACATCCTGCTGGCCAAGGGCAGCAATGAGGACGTCTACATGGTGGGCAAGATGGTGGTGTTCCAGATTCAGAACCTGTTAGTGGCCTACAAGGAGAGATTCGATAAAGATAATTTTATAAAGAACCTGCTTTTAGACAACCTTCTGCTCGTAGACATTTACAACCGGGCGAAGAAGCTTCATATTGAGACCAATGTCAAGAGAGTGGTCTTCATCATTGAGACGAAGCACGAGAAGGACGGCAGCGCCCTGGAGACGGTGCGCAGCCTGTTTGCCACCAAGACGAAGGATTTCGTCACGGCGGTGGACGAGAAGAACATCATCCTGGTGAAGGAGGTCAAGCCGGGCGAGACCTACGCCGACCTGGAAAAGACGGCCAATATCATTCTGGATATGTTAAATACGGAGGCGATGTCCAAGGTACACGTGGCCTTCGGCACCATTGTCAATGAGATCAAGGAGGTTTCCCGCTCTTACAAAGAGGCGAAGATGGCTCTGGACGTGGGCAAGATTTTCTACAGCGGAAAGAACGTGGTGGCATACAGCAATCTGGGAATCGGCCGCCTGATCTATCAGCTGCCCCTGCCTCTGTGCCGGATGTTCATCAAGGAGATCTTTGACGGCAAGTCCCCGGACGAGTTTGACGAGGAGACTCTGACCACCATCAATAAGTTCTTTGAGAACAGCCTGAATGTGTCCGAGACCTCCAGACAGCTTTACATCCACAGAAACACCCTGGTTTACCGCCTGGATAAGCTGCAGAAAAGCACGGGCCTGGACCTGCGTGTGTTTGAGGACGCCATCACCTTTAAGATCGCGCTGATGGTGGTAAAATACATGAAGTATATGGAGAGCATGGACTACTAGGAATAAGGATTTATGATAGAAATTTCAAATGTGATAAAGACCTACAAGGCCGGAAACAAGGCGATACGGAAGCTGAACATCCATATTGCCGACGGTGAATTCGTATTCATCGTCGGCAGGAGCGGGTCGGGAAAGTCCACCTTGCTGAAGATGCTTCTGAAGGAGGTAGAGCCTACTTCCGGCCATATTATTGTGAATGGAGTGAATTTACAGCGGATGCCCCGCCGCCACGTGCCGAAATACCGCAGGCGGCTGGGGATGGTATTCCAGGATTTCAAACTGCTGAAGGACCGGACGGTATATGAAAATGTGGCCTTCGCCCAGAGGGTCATCGGCGTGCCGGTCCGGCGGATCCGGGAAAACGTGCCGGAAATGCTGAAACTGGTGGGACTTTCGTCCAAGTACAAGTTTTATCCCAACCAGCTCTCCGGCGGCGAACAGCAGCGCGTGGCCATCGCCAGGGCGCTGGTGAACAATCCGGAGGTTTTGCTGGCGGACGAGCCCACGGGAAATCTGGACCGGCAGAACGCAGAGGAGATTATGCGTCTTTTGGAGGAGATCAACGCCCAGGGAACCACGGTGATCGTGGTGACTCACAGCCAGGAGATCGTAGACAGTATGCAGAAACGGGTGATTACCATGGACAAGGGCATGGTGGTCAGCGACAAGAGGGGCGGTGAGATCTATGAACTTCAGCACAATCTGTTATAGCTTTAAGCAAGGTATAAAAAATATATGCAGAAACAGCTTATTTTCCCTGGCATCGGTGGCGACGATTTCTGCGTGTATTTTTTTATTTTGCCTGTTCTTTTCCATTATTTCCAATATCCAGAATATCACCCACCTGGCGGAGACCACCATCGGCGTCACCGTGTTTTTTGACGAGGGGATGACGGAGGAGGAAATCCTGGCCTTAGGGGATGAGATCGCCGGACGGCCGGAGGTAAAGGAGATGGAGTTTATCTCGGCGGAGGAGGCCTGGGAGAGTTTCCAGGCGGAATATTTTGCCGGGATGGAGGAGCTGGCGGAAGGCTTCGCCCAGGACAATCCTCTTGCGTCCTCCGCCTCCTATGAGATTTTTTTAAAGGACATTTCTGAACAGGATATGATGGTGTCCTATTTGCAGAGCCTGGACGGGGTGCGGAAGGTGAACTATTCCAATGACCTGGTGGCGGGCTTTACCGGCCTGAACCGGCTGGTGGGCATTCTGTCGGCGGTGATCATCGGGATCCTGCTGGCGGTGTCTGTGTTCCTCATCAGCAACACCATCCACGTGGCGGCGGCGTTCCGCAAGACGGAGAATCAGATCATGCGCCTCATCGGGGCCACCAATTTCATGATCCGGGCCCCCTTCGTGGTGGAAGGAACGGTGTTAGGCCTGGCGGGAGCGCTCCTTCCCCTGGGAGCTATGTATATCCTGTACGGAAGGGTCGTATCCTATATGGCAGCCCGCTCGGTGGGGGCGGCGGGAGGCATGGGCGGCGTGCTGAAACTGCTGCCTATGGAGCAGCTCTTTCCCACTATGGCGGCGGTGGCCCTCGTTCTGGGAGTCGGCATCGGTTTCTTTGTGAGCTTTTTCACAATCAGAAAGCATCTGAAGGTGTAGGAGGCGGCTATGGAGAGACGGATACGGATGGGGGCGGCGGCCGTCCTGGCGGCAGCCTTTGCGGTGATGTGCCAGGGGGTTCAGGCCTACGCCACCAAGACGGAGGCAGACAGCGCCAGAGAGGAGATGTCCTCCCTGGAGTCGGAGAAAAAGAAGGTGGAGGCCACCTTAAAGGAGCTGGAGACCTTAAAGAGCGACGCAGCGGCCTATGTGAAACAGCTGGACGCCAGCTTATCCGCCCTGGACGGGGAGCTGGAGCGCCTGGCGGGGCAGATTTCCGACAAAGAAGGGGAGATCGCCGCGGCCCAGGAGGAGCTGGAGGCGGCAAAGATCGTGGAGCAGGAGCAGTACGACTCCATGAAGCTGCGGATCCAGTATATGTATGAGAGGGGAGAGACCAGTTTCCTCGATCTGGTGGTGGGAGCGCAGAGCATTTCCGAGATGCTGAACCGGGCGGAGTACATCGCTCAGATTTCCCGCTATGACCGGGAAAAGCTGACGGAGTACGCCCAGGCGAAGGAGGACATCGCCGTCCGGGAGGCAAGGCTGGAGGCGGAGAAGGGGGAGCTTTTGACCCTTCAGGAGTCCACTCAGGCCAAGCAGGCGTCGGTGGAGACGCTGATGGCGGAAAAGACGGCGGAGTTAGCCAACTACGAGACCCAGATCGCCGGCGCCCAGGGGCAGATTTCCGAGTATGAGAAGGACATCGAGGCCCAGGAGGCGAAGATCCGGGCCATCGAGGAGGAAATGCGCCGGAAAGAGGAGGAGGCGAGGAAACAGGCGGAGGCGGCTGGACAGAAGTATACTCCTGTCAATTTAGGGAATATTAGCTTTATATGGCCCTGTCCGTCCAGCAGCAGGATCACTTCCCAGTTCGGCGACCGTTCCTCTCCCACGGAGGGAGCGTCCACCAACCACAAGGGCGTGGACATCGGGGCGTCCTCCGGCAGCGACATTCTGGCGGCGGCAGCGGGGACGGTGACCATCTCTACATACAGCGTTTCCGCTGGCAATTATATTATGATTGACCATGGAGGCGGGGTGTCCACCGTGTATATGCACTGTTCCTCCCTTCTTGTCTCCGCCGGAGAGAAGGTGGCTCAGGGGCAGGTGATCGCGAAGGTCGGATCCACCGGGTATTCCACGGGACCCCACCTGCATTTCGGAGTAAGGGCGAATGGAGCATACGTCAATCCCCTGAAGTATGTGAGCCCGTAATAAGATAGGAGAATGACATTGGACAACAGGAATAAATTTTGGAAGGGCGTGCTGGTGGGCGCGCTGGTGACGGCCTTTGCCGGACTGATCATCATCGGGATGGCGGCCGGGATCTGGGTGGTAGGCCGGGGCGTGATGAGAAATCAGGCCTACGGGATCGCGGACCATCAGGCGACGCCCAGCGAAGTGACCCTGGATGTGGAAAGGATCAGCCAGAAGATGGAGCTGATCCAGGGGATCATTAAGGAGCGCTATCTCTTTGACGAGGATCCGGAGATGGTGGAGGACGGCATTTTCATGGGCATGATGGCCGGCCTCGGGGATCCCTATTCCTCCTATTATACGGAAGAAGATTTCCAGGATCTCATGGACAACAGCATCAACGGGGAATACTGCGGCATCGGCGCCCTCATCAGCCAGAACCGGCAGACCATGGTGATGGAGATCATGCGGGTATTTGACGGGACGCCCAGCGCTAAGGCGGGGATGCTGCCGGGAGACATGATCACCGCCGTGGACGGGGAAAATGTGGTAGGCATGGAGCTGGACCTGGTGGTGAACAACTACATCAAAGGCGAGGCGGACACGGAGGTGACGGTGACCGTCTACCGGGAGAGCACGGAGGAGTATCTGGACCTGGTGATGACCAGGGAGAAGATCGAGACGCCTACGGTGGAGCATGAAATGCTGGAGGATCACATCGGCTACGTGCTGGTGAGCCAGTTTGAGGGCGTGACGGCGGAACAGTTTATCGCCGCGGTGGAGGATCTGGAGAGCCAGGGGATGGAAAAGATGATCATTGACCTGCGAAACAACCCCGGCGGCCTTCTGGACGCGGCGGTGGAGATGGCGGCCTATCTGCTGCCGGACGGCACCATCGTGCGGACGGAGTACAAGAACGGGACGGGGGATGAGTATTTCTCGAAAGACGGAGAGCTGCAGGCCAGCTCTACGGCGGGGACGCGTCTGTCCCAGTATCCCATCCCGGACGGTCATGAGCTGGACATTCCCATGGTGATCCTGGTAAACGGCAATTCCGCCAGCGCCTCGGAGGTGTTTGCCGGGGCTATGCGGGACTATGACCGGGCGGAGCTGGTGGGAACCACCACCTTCGGAAAGGGGATTGTGCAGAGCGTGATCCCGTTTACCGGCGGGGACGCCATCAAGCTCACCACGGCCCACTACTTTACGCCGGACGGCTTTGACCTGCACGGCAAAGGGCTGGAGCCGGATGTGGAGGTGGAGCTGGATGGGGAGATGACCTATCTGATCAATGTGGATCCGGAGAATGACAACCAGATCCGGACGGCGGTGGAGACGCTGAAGGAGATGGAGTAAGGCGCAGATGCCATATGGCGGCGGAAGTGCCCGAAGATTACCTGAAATTTAAGAAAACGGGAAAGCCCGGCTGAGGAAATCAGCGGAGCTTTCCCGTTTTTTTGTGTAGTAGGAAACTGCGTTCCCTATGCCACAAAAGCCTCCAGCGGGAGGCGCACTTTGCGCAGGTCGTTTACGCCTTCAGCGCCTCCAAAAAGGCCGTCACCGCCTCCTCCTTCGTGGCCCAGGAGGTTACCAGGCGGATGGCGTGGTGGCTGTCGTCCATTTTCTCCTGGATGTTGAAGGAAAAGTCTCTGGAGAGAGTTTCGATCAGCTCGTCAGGGAAAATGGGGAATACCTGGTTGCTCACGGAGTCGGAGTAGAAGGGGTATCCCGCCTCCCGAATGCCTTCCCGGAGCGTGTCCGCCAGGCGGCTGGCGTGGGACGCCATCTCGTAGAACAGGCCTCCGGTGAACAGGGTTTCAAACTGGATGCCTAAAAGCCAGCCCTTGGCCAACATTCCGCCTCTCTGCTTGATGCTGAAACGGAAGTTTTCGTCGATGGCCGGGTTTAAGATCACCACCGCCTCCCCAAACAAAGCGCCGTTTTTCGTGCCGCCGATGTAGAATACGTCGGTGAGGGCGGCGATGTCGGCCATGGTCAGGTCGTTTGCGGAGCTGGTGAGGGCGGCGCCTAAGCGGGCTCCGTCTAAGAACAGGTAGAGATTGTTCTGGCGGCAGACGCGGGAGAGTGCCTCCAGCTCCGCCTTGGTGTACTGGGTGCCGATCTCCGTGGTGTTGGAGATGTAGACCATTTTCGGTTTTACCATGTGCTCGTCGGGATGGGCCTCCAGGGTCTCCAGAACCATGGCAGGAGTCACTTTTCCGTCAGCGGCGGGGATGGCCAGGACTTTGTGGCCGG
>OLRK01000650.1_pt1 | contig 37881 bp, 35 predicted proteins | sample 1672911 | NCBI WGS metagenome assembly OLRK01 (sample SAMEA3136736, study PRJEB25190) | human gut metagenome | biome: human gut; feature: human-associated habitat; material: faeces | place: Austria | collected 2013 | reverse complement strand
TTCCTTTATTGGCTTTGCTCCGGCAGATGATCCCCAGGTGATGGCCCTGATCACCATTGATGAGCCTCAGGGGATCTATTACGGCGGAACCATTGCTGCACCGGTCATAGGGCAGCTTTTTGAAAATATACTTCCATATCTGGGGATTTCTCCCAAGCAGCAGCCGCCACAGCAGGCGGAGTGAAAATGGGTTGATTATTCAGTGAAAAAGACATATACTAAGTAGCGTAGCAGCCGGGGAGCCTGAGGATTTTTCCGGTTTGCCGCCTTTCATTAAAATAAGACATACATATGAGATTGAGGTGCCTTTATGATTCAGGAAACAATATTAGCCATTATTATCGCCTTTGCCATCAGCGCGCTTTTATGCCCCATCATTATCCCTTTTCTGCATAAGCTGAAATTTGGCCAGCAGGTCCGGGAGGAGGGCCCAAAGGCTCATTTAAAGAAGCAGGGGACTCCCACTATGGGAGGGCTTATTATCCTTACAAGCATTATTATCACATCCATTTTTTATATCCCGGATTATCCTAAGATCATTCCGGTTTTGTTTATGACGGTGGGATTTGGGATCATCGGTTTTCTGGATGACTACATTAAGATCATACTGAAGCGGTCAGAGGGCTTAAACCCCAAGCAGAAGCTGATCGGACAGATCATCATTACCGGTATCTTTGCCTGGTATCTTACAGGAAACAGCGAGATCGGGACAGATATGCTGATTCCCTTTACAGGCGGTTTTGACGGAGGAAGCTTCCTTTCTCTGGGGATCTTCTTTTTGCCGGCGCTGTTTTTTATTGTCCTTGGTACAGACAACGGCGTCAATTTTACAGACGGCCTGGACGGACTCTGTACCAGCGTCACGATCCTTATCGCAACCTTCCTTACCATTGTAGCCATCGGTGAGGACATGGGGATCAGCCCTATTACAGGTGCAGTTGTGGGAAGCCTGCTGGGATTTCTCCTGTTTAATGTATATCCGGCAAAGGTGTTTATGGGAGATACAGGGTCACTGGCCCTTGGCGGCTTTGTGGCTGCTTCTGCCTATATGATGCGTCTGCCGCTTTTTATCCCTATCATTGGCCTTGTATACCTGGTGGAGGTACTGTCTGTTATCATCCAGGTTACTTATTTTAAAAAGACCGGAGGGAAACGTATTTTTAAGATGGCTCCCATCCACCATCATTTTGAGCTTTGCGGATGGTCGGAAACAAGGGTGGTAGCCGTATTTTCTATCGTAACAGCCCTGCTGTGCATGATTGCCTACCTGGGCTTATAGCCCTGAGGGCGGGAAGAAGGAGGTTGTTTGACAGATGAACCAGAGTCAGAAAGTGTTGGTTGCGGGAACCGGGGTCAGCGGTATTTCAGCTGCCAGCCTTATTTTGGAGCGGGGAGGGGAGGTTGTCCTCTATGATGGGAACCCGGCTCTGGATGAGGCCTCAGTAAAGGATAAATTTGAAAAAAGTGACAAGGTAACCCTTGTTCTGGGGGAGATAAAGCGCTCTGATCTTTTAGGGGTGGAGCTGTGTATCATCAGCCCGGGTATCCCCTTAAACAGCAGCTTTGTGGCTGTTGTGGACGAGGCAGGGATCCCCATACTGGGAGAACTTGAGCTGGCTTACCAGTGCAGTGCAGGAAGGCTTGCAGCTATAACGGGAACCAACGGAAAGACCACCACCACAGCACTTACCGGTGCGATTTTAAAGCGCAGGTATGAGGAAACCTTTGTGGTGGGAAATATCGGCGAGCCTTATACCTCAAAGGTAATGGAGATGACGGAGCAGTCCGTTACGGTGGCAGAGGTCAGCAGCTTCCAGCTGGAAACCATTATGGGCTTCCATCCGGAGGTCAGCGCGATTTTAAATATTACACCGGATCATTTAAACCGCCATGGCACCATGGAAAATTATATCCAGATCAAGGAAGCCATTACATTAAACCAGACACAGGAGGATGCCGTTGTACTAAATTATGATGATGCAGTGCTTAAGGCCTTCGGGGAGAGCGAGGAGTGCAGGCCTCAGGTTATCTGGTTTTCCGGAAGCCAGTATTTAAAGGACGGCTTCTGCATGAACCAGGCCCAGGATGCGATCGTATACTGCAAAAACGGCAGGGAGCAGGTGGTAGTGCAGACAAATGAGCTTAAGCTTTTAGGACGCCACAACTGGGAAAATGTGATGGCGGCAGCAGCAATCTGCCTTCGTATGGGAGTTCCCATGGAAAGTATTACAGCAGCAGTAAAGGAATTTAAGCCGGTAGAGCACAGGATCGAGTTTGTCAGGGAGCGCACCGGAGTCCGCTATTATAATGATTCAAAGGGGACAAATCCGGATGCTGCGATCCAGGCCCTGCGGGCAATGCCCGGGCCAACCCTTCTGATCGCAGGAGGCTATGACAAGGATGGGGAGTATGACAGCTGGGTTCAGGAGTTTGAGGGAAAGGTAAAATACCTGGTGCTCATCGGGCAGACACGGGATAAGATCGCAGCCTGTGCCAAGGAGCATGGTTTTACGGAAATCATGTATGCGGAAGATTTAAAGGAGGCAGTGCAGGTCTGTGCAGTTTACGCAGATATCGGGGATTATGTGCTCTTAAGCCCGGCCTGTGCAAGCTGGGATATGTTCCATGATTTTGAAGAGCGGGGGCGCGTCTTTAAGGAAAGCGTCATGGCGCTGTAGGGGGTAAGCTTATATGGCGAAAGGGACGCAGGGGGCCAGGGAAAACCAGGCCGCAAACAGACAGCCCCAAAAGAAACGGAAACCAAAATATTTTTATGATTACAGCCTTTTATTTTCGATCATCTTCCTTACTGTATTCGGCCTCATCATGATCTACAGTGCAAGCTCCTACACAGCTCAGTTAAACCCGATCTATAAGGGCAACAGCGCTTATTTTATGCAGCGCCAGGCGGCCATTGCAGCGGCGGGCTTTGTGCTGATGCTGTGGGTTTCCAAAATGGATTACCACAGATTTGCAAGGTTTTCTGTTCCTGCATATATTTTATCCTATGTGCTGATGATCGCTGTAAACCTTTTTGGACGTGCAGTAAACGGAAAGAAGCGCTGGCTGGAGATTGGGCCTGTCAGCTTCCAGCCGGCAGAGTTTGTAAAGATTGCGCTGATCGTGCTGCTGGCTGCAGTGATCACAACCATGGGAAGGCGTATTAATGAGTGGAGGAATATGGGGATCATCTGCCTTCTGACCCTTCCCATTGCTATTCTGGTATGGACCACCAGCTTAAGCGCATTTATCATTGTCTGCGGGATTGCAGCAGTTATGCTTTTTGTGGCATGCAAGGTGAAGTGGCCGTTTTTTCTGGGCGGTGCTCTGGCTGTAGGAGGCCTTGCCTTTGCAGAGCCTCTTGGAAGGCTGGCCTTAAACCTTCATCTTTTAAAGCCCTATCAGTTCCGAAGGATCGAGGCATGGCTCCATCCGGAGCTGGATCCTACGGATAAGGGATATCAGGTACTTCAGGGCCTCTATGCCATTGGCTCCGGAGGGCTGGTAGGACAGGGGCTTGGAGAGAGTATCCAGAAGTTGGGTTTTCTTCCGGAATCACAGAATGATATGATTTTTGCCATTATCTGTGAGGAGCTGGGACTTTTTGGAGCCGTATCCATTATTCTGATCTTCCTGTTTATGATCTACCGGTTTATGGTCATTGCAAATAATGCGCCGGATTTATTCGGAGCTCTTTTGGTAGTGGGGGTAATGGGCCATATTGCCATTCAGGTTATTTTAAACATTGCCGTTGTTACCAACACAATCCCAAATACGGGGATCACGCTTCCTTTTATCAGCTACGGAGGGACCTCTGTTTTGTTCCTTATGGTGGAAATGGGAATGGTGCTCAGCGTTTCCGGAAAAATCAGGCTGGAGACGTAAAGGGGTACCTGCACATACAGTAAAGCAGCAGCATATGCTTTATATTGAACACTTCTATTTTTCAGGAGGTACGCTGTGGCTTTGCTTCAAATTTCCGGCCCTTCTCCCCTTTATGGGGAGATTTCCATACAAGGTTCTAAAAATGCAGTGCTTCCCATGATGGCGGCAGCATTGCTCCATGAAGGTATTACAGTCCTTACCAATGTTCCTGTCATCCGGGATGTGGCGTGTATGAAGGATATTCTGGAAGCCTTAGGCTGCCGCTGCTGTCAGAAGGGGGACTGTCTTATGATCGACGCCCGTTTCTTAAAGCTAAGCCGCGTGCCGAGAGAGCATATGACAGCCATGCGCTCCTCTATCATTGTGCTTGGAGCCCTGATCGGAAGGCTGGGGGAGGGCAGCTGCTGCCACCCTGGAGGCTGTCTCATTGGTGAAAGACCCATTGACCTGCACCTTTCGGTTTTAAAAAGCTTTGGGGTTTCGGTTAAAGAGGAGGAGGGCTGGATTGAGGCAGAGTGCAGCGCGGGAAAGCTTCTGGGTACGGAGATCACACTTCCGTATCCAAGCGTAGGCGCTACAGAGCAGGCAATCCTGGCAGCAGTACTGGCCCAGGAGGTAACTGTGATCCATCATGCAGCCATGGAGCCGGAAATTTCCCAGCTCTGCGGCTTCCTTAATAATATGGGGGCGGTTATCTGCGGCATGGGTACAGACCATCTTATGGTGCAGGGGGTGAAAAGCCTCCATGACAGCAGCTTCCGCATAGAGGGTGACCGGATCGTGGCAGGTACCTATGGAGCAGCAGTGGCAGCAGCCGGAGGCCATGTTGCCATAAAGGGGATAAAGCCATCCTGGCTGGAGCTGCCTCTTCGGATGCTGGAGCGGGCCGGGGCGCAGATACGGCCGGAGGAGGCTTTGGGGCGTTTTGATATCCGGATGGAGAAGGCCCTGGGCTTTGACCTTAAAAACAGGCCCCTATCCTGCGTTTCCCACCGATCTGCAGTCCCCCTTTATGGCCCTTCTTGCAGGTGCAGAGGGTGAAAGCCGCATTGAAGAAACCGTATTTGAGGGACGGTTTGCAACGGCTGCCGGACTGAAGGCCATGGGGGCTAAGATACATTGCCGTCAGGGAACTGCAGTGATAACAGGAAGGACGCCCTTAAAAGGAACCCAGGTGGAGGCGGCAGATCTGCGGGGCGGGGCAGCGCTGGCTCTGGCTGCTTTGGCTGCAGAAGGGGAAACCCTTATAAGCGGCTGTCATCACATCTGCCGCGGCTATGAGGACATTGCCAGGGATTTAAAGGCCCTGGGCGCGCCGGCTTTCTGGCTGGGACAACATGAAACCAGATGAGGTACTGTCATGAAACGATTTTTACAAACGTATTCCATAGGGATGGGAATTGCCGTAGCTGCCTTTTTGCTTGCGGTAATTCTCCTTCTGTCTGTGCGGATCAGGACCGTTACTGTAACAGGCAGTACCCACTACAGCCAGGAGCAGATAGAGGACATGCTGTTTGGGGAAAAATGGGGAAGAAATCCTGTATATGCTTATGCCAGCTACCGGTTTAAGCCGCGCAGAACCATTCCCTTCGTGGAGGATTACAAGCTGATCTTTCATAGTCCCTTCCATGTGGAAGTGATTCTTTATGAGAAGAGCATTGTGGGTTATGTGTCCTATATGAGCAGCTATATGTATTTTGATAGGGACGGTATTATTGTGGAAAGCTCACCGGACAAGCTTCCGGATGTGCCTCTTGTTACAGGGCTGGAGTTTGGCCATATCGTGCTTCATCAGCCGCTGCCGGTGGAAAATCCAAAGATTTTCGAGGAGATTTTAAATCTGACCCAGCAGCTTTCCCTGTATGAGATACAGGTGGACAAGATCCGGTTTGGCCAGGACGGACAGGCCAGTCTTATGATCGGCCAGATGGAGGTTACCCTGGGGGGGAATAATGATCTGGACGGAAAGATTTCTACCTTAAATGATATCCTCACAGCCCAGCCCCAGCTGAAGGATATACGTGGGGTGCTGGAACTGGAAGACTATACGGAATCAAACAGCAAGGCCGGAATCACCTTTAAGAGAAAATAGGATAACAGTTCAGCCGCACTAGGAAGATGCCCCCTGGCTGAACTGTTACGAAAATGAGGGGAAGTTACATTTTTTTCATAAAAATGGGGTTGATATTTTTCTAAAAATCAAATATAGTATTAGGTAGACCGAATGTCAGCCTGGAAGACATGGCCGTTTAATAGAAGAAACAGAAGGAATTCCCGCCATCCGGCAATGGGGGATTGAAGGAGGATATGTAGCTTGTTGGAGATTAAAATAAATGAATCAGAAAATGCCGCAAGGATTATTGTAGTCGGTGTAGGCGGAGCAGGAAACAATGCAGTAAACCGTATGATCGATGAGAACATTGCAGGGGTGGAGTTTATCGGTATCAATACAGATAAGCAGGCCCTTCAGTTTTGTAAGGCACCTACCGCTATGCAGATTGGAGAAAAGCTTACAAAGGGGTTGGGAGCTGGAGCAAGGCCGGATGTTGGCGAGAAGGCTGCAGAGGAGAGCTCTGAGGAAATTTCCCAGGCATTAAAGGGTGCCGATATGGTATTTGTTACCTGTGGTATGGGCGGCGGTACAGGTACCGGTGCAGCTCCTGTTGTTGCAAAGATTGCAAAGGATATGGGAATCCTTACAGTAGGCGTAGTGACAAAGCCTTTCCGTTTCGAGGCGAAGGCCCGTATGACAAATGCTCTTCAAGGAATTGAACACTTGAAGCAGGCAGTGGATACCTTGATCGTGATTCCCAACGACAGGCTTCTTGAGATCGTAGACAGGCGTACGACTATGCCGGACGCCTTAAAGAAGGCAGATGAGGTACTGCAGCAGGCAGTACAGGGCATTACCGACCTGATCAATGTACCTGGACTTATCAACCTTGACTTTGCAGATGTCCAGACTGTTATGATCGACAAGGGAATTGCCCATATTGGTATCGGCAAGGCAAAGGGCGACGACAAGGCGATCGAGGCAGTAAAGCAGGCTGTATCCAGCCCGCTGCTTGAAACAACCATTGAGGGCGCAAGCCATGTGATCATTAATATTTCCGGTGATATCAGCCTGATCGAGGCAAATGAGGCAGCAAGCTATGTACAGGAGCTGGCAGGCGACGAGGCAAATATTATCTTTGGTGCTATGTATGATGAGAATGCCCAGGATGAGGCGAGCATCACTGTAATTGCAACCGGCCTGGATGAGCATGGTGCGACCGCAGATGTGTCAAAGGCAATGACCGGATTTGCAAGCTACCGCCAGAAGGAGGCAGCAGCACCTCAGAAGGCAGCTCCGGAAGCAGCAGCTACCACCGCTTCCTCCTATGCAAGAAACACAAATAACTACAGCCAGGGATATAATCCGGCAGGCAGCAATGCAGGACAGGCTTACAAGCCTTACAAATATAATCCTGAATACAATACAGGCAGCAGCCAGAACAGTGAGCAGGGACTGAATCAGGGCCAGAACCAGAATCAGGCATCTTCCTTCCGTCCAAGGACGAATCAGCAGATGCAGATCAATATTCCTGATTTCCTTAAGAATAATAAGAGATAAGCAGGCAGGAGCGTATACTCCCTGTTTGTAAAAAGAGAGCCTTTTCTTTTCAGAGTTTTAAATAAGTTCTGAAAGGAAAAGGCTTTTTGCATTATAAAAATCGCTTCTATGACGTTTCCATGCCCTGTCGAAAACTTTTTCTTCCATGTCTTATGATTCGACAGTATATGATGAGGGATTTCTGTATAATGTAGTTATTCTGCATGGGAGGTGGTGCCTGGTATCGATGGTTTATACAGTTTATATCGACGTGGTGCTGCTTGCCAATACCCTGATGGATCTGGCAGTGCTTCTGATCGTAAGGAAGGCAGAGGGTCATTCACTTTCAGGGAAAAAGGAAAGGCTGCGGCTCTTGGGGGCAGCACTTATTGGAGGCTTATGGGCCTGTATACTGGCTATGGATCCAGGTATTCCCGGCTGGCTTCAGGGCATTATTACTTACATAGGAATCAGCGTTTTAATGGCAGGGGCAGCCTTCGGATTTAAAAGTCCCAGAGGAACCCTGCGGGATGTGGCGTGGATCTATCTTGTTTCCCTGGTGCTTTCAGGCATTATGGTGACGGTGCGGGAGCAGGCAGAGCGCGGCACTTATTTTAACCGGCTTTCTTCTATGCAGGGGTGGGGAGAGCTTCACGTTTTAGCCTGGCTGTTTTGTGCAGCAGGGGCAGCAGCAGGCGCTTACGGGCTCTTGGGGATTTTGCTTCAATACGTGAAAAAAACAGCCTGCAGAAATGATCTATGCCAGGTTACCTTAAGGTACCGGGGAAAGGCAGAATCCGTTACCGGACTCATTGATACGGGAAACCGTCTTACGGAACCTGTAAGCGGGAAGCCGGTCCATGTGGCTGAAAGGGAGTTAATGGAGCGGCTCTGCCCGGCACCGGAGGGAATTATTTATATCCCCTATCAGTCTGTAGGAGGAAGCGGGTTTCTTTTAGCCCTCTTTATAGACGAGATAAGGGTAGAAGGAAAAGGGGAGTGTTATCTTTTAGAACGGCCCCTGGTGGCTGTTTCCAATCGGCCTCTTTGTACATCAAGTGAATATCAGATACTGATACAGAAAACAGACCAAGGAATTCAGCTGACAGGAGGACATTCCCATGATGATTAAGGTATCCATACCCAACCGTTTCCAGTTAAAGACAGTGCCGGGCTTTCGGACAGTTTTCATGCACCGTCAGGGGGAAGTGCATTATATTGGCGGCGCTGATATTCTTCCACCTCCCCTGGAGGCAGAGGAGGAGGGGCGCATGATAGGTCTTTTGGGAGGGACAGAGGAAAAACAGGCAAGGGCCAGCCTGATTGAGCACAACCTCCGCCTGGTTGTATATATCGCCAAAAAGTTTGACAATACGAGCGTTGGGGTGGAGGATTTGATTTCCATAGGGACGATTGGGTTGATCAAGGCCATTAATACCTTTAAGCCGGATAAGAAGATCAAGCTGGCAACCTATGCATCAAGATGTATTGAGAATGAGATACTCATGTACCTGCGCCGCAATAATAAAACAAGGCTGGAGGTGTCCATTGATGAACCTCTGAACGTGGACTGGGATGGAAATGAGCTTTTATTGTCGGATATCCTGGGAACAGAGGAGGATATTATTTATCATGGCATTGAAAATGAGGTGGAGCGGGATCTGCTGAGCAATGCCATCAGCCGGCTGGCGCCCAGGGAGCGGCAGATCGTGGAGCTTCGATATGGGCTGACGGATAAAAACGGGGAGGAGATGACGCAGAAGGAGGTAGCTGATCTAATGGGAATCTCCCAGTCTTACATATCCAGGCTGGAAAAGAAGATCATGAAGCGCCTGAAAAAAGAGATTGTACGTTTTGGGTAAAGGGCAGTGCCGGAAGAGGAAAACCTTCCGGCACTATTTTTTTGTGTCCTCTGGATCAGCGCATCTGCACCATGTTGTCCTTGATCCGGAAGGTGCCGAAGCTGCGGATAAAGCTGGATAAGCGGCTGAAGCCGTACTGCTTTACATCAAAGGAAGGGAAGGATTTCTTCAGCTCGTCATGGATGATGCTTAAATTGTCCACATGGCCCTTGTTGTCGCGGATAATGCGGATGATCTCTTTCTCAATCTCACTCTGGGAAATGCCGGTGCTTTTTTCCTGGACAAAATAGCCGCCATGGAGCTTTACTACCTGGAAATCGTTGTTGTCCAGATTTTCCAAAAAGGTAGAGAGCTTGGAATAGCCGTAATTACGAACATCAAAGTCGGAAAAACGCTTTGTAAGGAAACTGCCTACCTTTGCAAGGATAATAGGCTGGTTCTGGCTGTTGTTTTCAATGAGGAGCTTTGTGATCGCCTTCTGGATCTCATCCTTGCTGGTGATGGTTTTCTGGATTTCATCAATGGAGGCCACCTCCGTTTTCAGAGAGGTGTTTGATCTTCCCCTGGCAGGCATCGAAGATTCAGTTCCTTCATCTGAGGAAATAATTTCCAGCAGCTTAAAGGTATCACAGGCTGCACGGAAGGGCTTTGGAGTTTTCTGTTCCCCGATCCCCATAACGAACATGCCGGCCTCCCTGAGCCTCTGTGCCAGCTTTGTAAAGTCGGAATCGCTGGATACAAGGCAGAAGCCGTCTACATTTCCGGAATAGAGGATATCCATAGCGTCAATGATCATGGCGGAATCGGTTGCATTCTTTCCGGTGGTGTAGCTGTACTGCTGGATCGGGTTGACAGACCAGTCGAGAAGGACATTTTTCCAGCCCCGCTTTTCGTTGTCGGTCCAGTCACCGTAAATCCGTTTGTAGGTTGCGATCCCAATATCGGAAACTTCGTCCAATATGTATTTAATGTACTTTGGTGAGACGTTATCGGCGTCGATCAATACTGCAAATCTGCGGTCATTTTGTTCCATGTTTTTTATTCGCTTTCTGTGTCAGACTGCGGCAGTCCGGGAAAACAGGCTCCTGACTGCCGCTTTTCATTTAAAAGTGGCATCCCGCAGGCAAAAAGACGTCTGCGAGATACCTCTAGTGTAACACAGATGGAAAATGACGGCAAGGAAAACAGGAAACGGCCTGCACTGTTACTAGCTTAGATAGGCCCGCATGGACTTTAAGGCGCTTTTTTCCAGGCGGCTTACCTGGGCCTGGCTGATATGGATCTCCTGGGCTACCTCGGTCTGGGTCTTTCCCTCAAAAAAGCGCAGGTCAATAATATGGCGTTCCCGCTCCGGCAGCCGTTTCATGGCCTCGCCCAGGGAAAGCTCCTCCACCCAGTTTTCCTCCAGGTTTTTCTTGTCGCTGATCTGGTCCATGACATACAAGGGATCGCCTCCGTCTGTATAGACAGGCTCATAAAGGCTTACAGGGGTCTGGATCGCATCCAGGGCATAGAGGATATCCTCACCGGAAATGCCGATCTCCTGTGCAATTTCCAAAATGGTAGGCTCTCTTGTGTTAAGCCGGGTCAGGTGTTCCCTGGCATAGAGGGCTTTATAGGCGGTGTCACGAAGAGAGCGGCTGACCCGGATGGCATTATTATCCCTCAAATACCGTCGTACTTCCCCAAGTATCATTGGTACAGCGTAGGTTGAAAACTTTACATTCTGGGTAATATCAAAGTTATCAATGGCCTTAATAAGGCCAATGCATCCAATCTGGAACAGATCGTCAATATTTTCCTGGCTGCCTGTAAAACGCTGGATCACGCTTAATACCAGCCGGAGGTTGCCGCGGATATATTGTTCCCTGGCGTGCTTGTCCCCTCCTAAGATCCTGCGGAACAGATTCTCCTTTTCCTCATTGCTCAGCAGGGGCAGCTTTGCAGTATTTACCCCGCAGATTTCCACTTTGTAGCCTGACATAATCGGTACCTCCCTTATGGTTGTCCCTGCCGGGCGGAAGCTGCCCGGTGTAAGGGGAATGAAACTGCCATAAGGGAATGATGTACGGATTCAGGGGATTTTATACGGGAAGAGCAGGAAAAGAGAAAGGAGGGAACGAAAAAAGAAGCCGGTTTATGATCCCGGCTCCTTCAGGAGAACGTGCTTATAAAAATGAAACTGTTTGGGACGGCGGGACAGCTTTGTTATTTGATAATACGGATCCGTCCCTGTCCGGCAGGATCTGCATAATCGCTGCCTACATTTCCGTTTAAGTTAACCCGGATGTACTGGGACAGCAGGTCCATGTCAGAGATGACTTCATCCTTTAAAACATTGCAGCCTGTAAACATGGAGAAACCGTCGCCGCCGGATTTCAGCATGTAATTGTGAGAGGCCAGAGTATAGGTTTTTGTAGTGTCAAGAGCTTCTGTGCCAACCATGATATCGATTACACGATAGGCTCCGTTTACTCCGATGAAATTGCCCTTCTCATCCACCTGGACACTGGAAGGGATGGTCGTGTCAATGGTATAGGTCAGGCCGGATACCTGTAAGAAGCCGCCGTTTTCCTCCGGGCAGTTTCTTGCAGCCATCTCCAGTGCATCCTTGATCTGCTGGCCGGATGCCTCTACAACACAGCCCATATTTCCAAATGGGAATACAGTGAGTGCATCGTTGTAGGTAATGTCACCCTTGGCAATATTTGCCCGGATGCCTCCGCCGTTGGCAAAGCCGATCTCAGCGCCAAGCACATTCCGGTAGGCGTCTGCAGCTAGGTCACCCAGGTTTGTCTCAGCGCTGCGCACTGCCCGTTCCCCGGTTTCCGGATGATTGACGGTCAGCTCCACATCTGTATGGCCGATCACTGTTTTTAAGGTTTCACCAAACTGTGCCTGAATGTTCTTTATGTACTGATCTGTCGCATGATCAAAAGCCTTTCCATCCTCGGTGACTCCGCTTGAGCTAGGGATCGTAAGTACCATGCCTGGACGGATCAGATCCGGGTTTTGAATAAGCCCCTGGTTGGCCCCGTAGATTTCTGCCCAGCGGTTGTAGGAGCCCAGCTCCCGTTTCGCGATCCGGCTTAAGCTGTCGCCTTTTTGTACAGTATAGCTTCCCTGGGGGGCGGAAGGTGCAACCTGGGAGACAGCCTCGGTGGTAATGGTGCCGTCCGTCTTGATCGTCAGCTTTCCGATCTGAGACAGCTTTGTACCGGTCTGGGCAAGAAGCACCTGCTCCCCGTTTTTGTTTTCTGTGTAGGAATAGTAGGTCTCATGGGAGTGCCCGTCAATGCATGCATCAATCCCTGCAGTATTTGCAAGGACTGCCGTTGAGGACCATGCCGGGGTTACGCCGTTTTGCCCCAGGTGGCCTACCAGGATCACATACTGTGCGCCCTGGCCTCTGGCCTCATCAACTGCGCTCTGCACCTGGTTATAAAGCTCCTGACCATCGCTGCCCTCGCTGAAGCCGTAAATATAATTTCCATTTGCATCCTGGAAATAGGCAGGAGTGGATTTTGTAAAGCTTTCCGGTGTGGTAACACCTACAAGGGCCAGCTTTGTACCGCCGAATTCAAACATCTTATAGGGGGCAAATACCCGGCTTTTGGTCTGCAGGTTCATAAAGTTGCTGGAATAGTAGCCGCAGTCAAGGGAACCGGCAAGCTCTAGAAAGCGCTCCATACCGTAATCGAATTCATGATTTCCGGGAATGGCGAAATCATAGCCCACTTGGTTCATGATGTCGGTAATATAGCCGCCCTCAGACAGTGTGCCAATGGGGGCACCCTGGATCGCATCACCTGCGTCTGCCAGGATCACATAGGGGGTTTCTTCCTGCACCTGTTTTTCATAGAGTGCAAGCCCTGCATAGCCCAGATTGTCATCTACGCCGCAGTGGACGTCATTGGTAAAGAGAATCACAATATCTTTGTCCGACGCGTAGGCGTTGACTGCAGTGCCAAAGGCCATTGTCACAGTCAGAGCCAGGGTCAGAAGCATAGAAAACAGTTTCCGGTGTTTCCGGTTTGTTTCTGCCATAAAATACCTCCTTTTAGGTGAAAGCACGTTCCTCATGGGATAAATCCACTATAGCACAGCACCCGAAAAATGTAAATGAAACCTTACTGCACGTTTTTTCGGTATAAGATCAGCAGTCCCTTAAGCAGCAGGGCTTCATCATAAATAATGCGATGGCGGCACAGAGGTGTGATCACCCGGGCCAGTCCGCCGGTAGCAATGATGGAGGGTGTCTCACCCAGCTCCTGCTCCATGCGGTCCAGGATCCCGTCGATCATATCTACATTTCCGTAAATGATCCCGGCTCTCATACAGTCAATGGTGTTTTTCCCGATGATCTTTTCCGGCACCTCCAGGCTGATATAGGGAAGCTGGGCGGTTTTGCCGCTTAAGGAATCAAGGGAAACCTTAAGGCCCGGAAGAATAACGCCGCCGGTGTAATTTCCCTTTTTGTCAACGACGCAGAGGGTGGTGGCTGTCCCCATGTCAATGACGACCAGAGGCAGCGGATGTTCATGGCTTGCAGCAACGGCATCTACGATCTGGTCGCTTCCAACGGATTTTGGGTTATCCATCAGGATATTCATGCCCGTTTTCATACCGGAACCTACTAAAAGAGGGCAAATTCCGGTTACCTTTTCCACTGCCCGCAGGATGGTGCTGTTAAGAGGCGGTACAACGGAGGAGAGGATGGCCCCTTCTATAGAAGCAACCGGAATCTGATGCATTTCAAGGATATTTTTTAAGCTTACAGCATATTCTGTATCTGTACGTCCCTGGTCTGTAGTGACGCGCTCAATAAAATACGTTTTTTCTTCATCAATCCCTCCGATCACTGTATTGGTGTTTCCCATATCAATGGCTAAAATCATAAAATCTGGCTCCTTTCCAATGGAGAAAATATGTGATACAATAAACTCTATGGTATCATAGAAAATTTGGAATGACAACGGGAGGAATCGTATGTTAAAAGGAAAAACGGTGCTTCTGGGGATATCCGGAAGCATTGCAGCCTATAAAATCGCTTCTCTGGCCAGTATGCTGGTAAAAAAGGGCGCTGCGGTCCATGTGCTTATGACAGAGAACGCTGTAAATTTTATTAACCCCATTACCTTTGAAAGCCTTACGGGAAATAAGTGCCTGGTGGACACCTTTGACCGCAATTTCCAGTTCAGCGTGGAGCATGTGGCCCTGGCAAAGCAGGCAGATGTCTTTTTAGCTGCTCCGGCCACAGCCAATGTCATTGGAAAGCTGGCTCATGGCATTGCAGATGATATGCTTACAACTACCTTTATGGCCTGCAAATGCCCGAAGCTGATCGCTCCCGCTATGAATACAAGAATGTTTGAGAATCCCGTTCTTCAGGACAACCTGGATATCGGCCGCCGCTACGGAATGAAGGTCATAGACCCTGCAGTTGGCTATCTGGCCTGCGGCGATACCGGGGCAGGGAAGATGCCGGAGCCGGAGGTATTATATGAATATATTTTACAGGAGATCGGCAGTGAAAAGGACTTAAAAGGGAAGCGGATTTTAGTGACAGCAGGCCCTACAAGGGAATCACTTGACCCGGTGCGCTTTATCACCAACCATTCCACCGGAAAAATGGGATATGCCATTGCAAAGGCGGCAGCCATGCGCGGAGCTAAGGTAACCCTGGTAACCGGCCCTACGGAATTAAAGGAGCCCCTGTTTGCGGACACCATCCATATAGAAAGTGCAAGGGAAATGTTTGAGGCAGTGACTTTCCGCTTTGAACAGCAGGATGCGATTATAAAGGCAGCAGCAGTGGCAGATTACCGCCCTGCAAGCGTGAGCTCAGAGAAGGTGAAAAAATCAGACGGCGAGCTGTCCATTGCCTTAGAGCGCACCGACGACATCCTTGGCTGGCTTGGAAGCCACAGAAAAAAGGAGCAGTTCCTCTGCGGCTTTTCCATGGAAACACAGAACATGCTGGAAAATTCCAGGGCGAAGCTTGAAAAAAAGAACCTGGATATGATCGTAGCCAACAATCTGAAGGTATCAGGAGCCGGCTTCGGAACAGATACCAATGTGGTAACCTTTATTACAAAGGAAGGCTATGAGGAGCTTCCTATCATGTCAAAGGAGGAGGTGGCTGACCGCCTGCTCACTAAAATCTTTGCTCCGACTTGACATGAGCTGTGCCTCACAGATATAATGGAAATCCCAGCAATTTGGCCATGCGAAGCCTCATGGCAGGATCTGCATGGCAGGAATGGATAAAAATCGTGAAATAAACAGAACGGAGGAATCATAACTTGTCACAGAATGATCAGATGACAGAAGAAATAAAAAAGCGCAGGACCTTTGCCATTATTTCCCACCCCGATGCGGGAAAAACGACACTGACAGAGAAATTCCTGCTGTACGGAGGAGCTATTAACCTGGCCGGTACGGTAAAGGGCCGCAAGGCTGCAAAGCATGCAGTGTCGGACTGGATGGACATTGAGAAGGAGAGAGGTATTTCCGTTACCTCCTCTGCCATGCAGTTTAACTATGACGGCTACTGCATCAATATCCTTGATACACCGGGACATCAGGACTTCTCTGAGGACACCTACCGTACCCTGATGGCGGCCGATTCCGCAGTTATGGTGATTGACGGTTCCAAGGGTGTAGAGGCCCAGACGATCAAGCTGTTTAAGGTCTGCGTCATGCGCCATATCCCTATTTTTACTTTTATTAATAAGTTTGACCGCGAAGCAAGAGACCCCTATGAGCTTATGGGGGAGATTGAGGACGTGCTGGGCATACGCACCTGCCCTGTAAACTGGCCGATCGGATGCGGAAAGAATTTTAAGGGTGTTTATGACCGCTTTACAAAAAAGATTACCACCTTCACCGCAGCTATGGGCGGCGCAAAGGAGGTTGCAAGCCGGGAGTTTGATGTGGATCAGGAGGATGTGGAGTCTGTGATCGGCCCGGTTTACCACAGCCAGCTTTTAGATGATATTGAGCTTCTTGACGGCGCCAGCGACGAGCTGGATATGGAGCGGGTGCAGCGGGGCGACCTATCCCCTGTATTCTTCGGTTCCGCTCTTACCAATTTCGGTGTGGAAACCTTCCTGGAGCATTTCCTGAAAATGACAACGCCTCCTCTTTCAAGAAAGACGCTGACCGGTGAGGTCGATCCCTTTGACCCACATTTTTCTGCTTTCGTATTTAAGATCCAGGCAAACATGAACAAGGCCCACAGGGACAGGATCGCATTTATGCGCATCTGTTCCGGAAAGTTTGAGGCAGGCATGGAGGTAAACCATGTCCAGGGCGGAAGGAAGATACGCTTAACCCAGCCTCAGCAGCTAATGGCCCAGGACAGGAAGATTGTGGAGGAGGCCTATGCCGGGGATATTATCGGCGTGTTCGATCCGGGTATTTTTTCCATCGGCGATACCCTCTGTACTGCTTCCGAGAAATTTGAGTTTGAGGGGATCCCTACCTTCGCGCCGGAGCATTTTGCAAGAGTGCGCCAGGTGGATACCATGAAGCGCAAGCAGTTTATCAAGGGTGTAAACCAGATCGCCCAGGAGGGCGCGATCCAGATATTCCAGGAGTTTAATACAGGAATGGAGGAGATCATTGTAGGCGTGGTAGGTGTGCTGCAGTTTGAGGTGTTAACCTACCGTCTTCAGAGCGAGTACAATGTAGAGGTTATTTTAGAGAAGCTTCCATTTGAGCATATCCGCTGGGTGGAGAACCCGCAGGAGGTGGATGTTGCAAGGCTCCAGGGCACATCCGATATGAAGCGCATTAAGGATTTAAAGGACAACCCGCTGCTTTTGTTTATTAACAGCTGGAGTGTGGGAATGGTGCTGGAGCGTAACCCAGGCTTAAAGCTTTCTGAATTTGGAAAGGCATAAGACAGATATCAGCAACCGTTCAGCCCTGCACGGCTGTTACTATAAAACGGACATGCTGCCTGACGGCGGCATCACTGATCGGGGAAAGGAGATTTTCATGTACAGAAAAGAAATTGAGCAGTTTATTGATGAACATCTGAATGAGATGATCGAGGATATCTGTATGCTGTGCCGCATTAACAGCGAAAAGATGCCTTATATTGAGGGAAAGCCCTATGGGGACGGGGTTTTTGATGCTCTTCAGGCTGCGTTGGGACTGATGGAAAAATATGGTTTTTCTATTCAAAATTACGATAACTATGTGGGAACCGCTGATTTAAACGACAAGGAGCGCCAGCTGGATATCCTGGCTCACCTGGATGTAGTACCGGCAGGAGAGGGCTGGACGGTAACCGATGCCTATGAGCCGGTGGTAAAGGACGGAAAGCTTTACGGCAGAGGGACCGCAGATGATAAGGGGCCGGCAGTGGCAGCGCTCTATGCCATGCGCGCCATTAAGGAGCTTAATATTCCTGTAAAGAAAAATGTGCGCCTGATTTTGGGGACAGATGAGGAATGCGGAAGCTCCGACATTGCCGTGTATTATAAACGTGAGCCGGAGGCCCCTATGACCTTCTCACCGGATGCGGAATTCCCGGTTATCAATATTGAGAAGGGCCGCATTGAAGGCCATTTTAAGGCCGCTTTTGAGCCTTCCAAAGCTCTTCCAAGGCTTGTAAGCCTGGATGCGGGGACCAAGTCCAACGTAGTGCCCGGAAAGGCAGCTGCCATCCTTCTGGGCTTTGAGCCTGCATTTCTTTCAGAAGCAGCGAAGAAGACAGAGAAGGAGACAGGCGTTTCCTTTGACTTTGTGTTAGAGGAGGAGGGCGTGCGTGTTACAGCCCAGGGTGAGGGGGCCCATGCCTCCACGCCGCAGGAGGGAAAAAATGCCATTACAGCCCTTCTTTTATTCCTTACAAAGCTGCCCCTTGCAGACAGTCCTCAGCTTGACGCCATAAAGGCCCTTGCAGAGCTGTTCCCCCATGGGGATACCTGCGGAAAGGCAGTGGGCGTGGCAATGGAGGATAAGCTTTCCGGTGCCCTTACCCTGGCCTTTGACATGCTGAAGGTTGAGAATGACCGCCTGGAAGGTGTCTTTGACAGCCGTACTCCAATCTGTGCCAACGAGGAAAACAGCTTACAGGTGCTTAAGAGGGAAATGGCAGCAAAGGGGATCACACTTTTAAATGAGACTATGATCCATCCTCACCATGTAGATGGGGATTCCCACTTTGTAAAGACACTGCTTAAGGTTTATGAGGAGTATACAGGTCTTAAGGGAAGCTGCCAGTCAACAGGCGGAGGCACCTATGTTCACAACCTGAAGAACGGCGTTGCTTTCGGCGCATCCATGCCGGGAACAGATAATAAAATGCATGGTGCGGATGAGTTTGCCGTTGTGGGCGAGCTTGCTTTAAGCGCAAAAATCTTTGCCCAGGTCATTGCAGACCTGTGCTGTTAAAGCAGATCTTATTGTATAAAAATTGCTTGACAAATGAAACCATGTGATGTATCTTTTTACTAACATAAATTCGAAAGGAGAAACATATGAACCAGTTTAGGGCCATGCAGATGAATATGGAAAAAATGAACAGCATGTACATGTGCTGTATGTTTGCGTGCCTCCGAAACTGAATGCAAGTTCCTTCTGTATGGATTTATAAATCGAAGCGTTGTATGGGTTAAATGTAATTTGGGGGTCGCAGGTCTATGACAGGACATGCGGCCCCTTATGTTGCTTTAAGGAGGAGTGAGAGTATGGATATCAGCAGGGAAGAGGCAATTATCCGCCTGGAAGGCCTGGGAAAGCAATTTAAAACTTCAAACGGAACAGTAACTGCCCTGGAGGATATTAACCTGGATATACGCCAGGGGGAGATTTTTGGGATCATCGGCCTGTCAGGGGCAGGAAAGAGTACCCTGGTGCGCTGCATCAATTACCTGGAGGTGCCTACGGCCGGCCGGGTCATGTTTGAAGGGAAAAGCCTTTCAGCCATGAAGGAGGAGGAAAAGCGTAAGGCAAGGCAGTCCATGGGCATGATCTTCCAGCAGTTCAATCTGCTGGCGCAGCGCAACGTGCTGCAGAATGTATGCTTCCCCATGGAGCTTGCAAAGATGGATAAGAAAAAGGCGCAGGAGCGGGCAAGAGAGCTTCTGGAGCTGGTAGGCTTAGAAGAGCGGATGAAGGCTTATCCGGCCCAGCTTTCCGGAGGACAGAAGCAGCGCGTGGCCATTGCAAGGGCCATGGCCACCAACCCCAAGGTACTTTTGTGTGATGAGGCAACCAGCGCCCTTGATCCCAATACTACGAAATCCATTCTCCAGCTTTTAAAGAAGATTAACCGGGAAATGGGGGTTACAGTGATCGTGATCACCCATGAGATGGCAGTGATCGAGGCAATCTGCGACAGGGTGGCAATTATTGACCACAGCCAGATTGCAGAGGTGGGGAAGGTATCGGAGATCTTCTCCGGGCCAAAGTCTGATATTGGCCGTCAGCTGATCTTAGGGGATGTGGCCGGACAGAGCGTTCATTTCGGTGCATCCCGGCAGATACGCATTATTTTTGACGGAAGAGAATCCTCGGAGCCGGTCATTGCAAACATGATACTGGCCTGCAAGGCACCGGTGAATATCATGCATGCGGATACAAGGGATATTGAAGGCAAGGCCATGGGACAGATGATCCTGCAGCTTCCGGAGGATGAGGTGGATGCTGCCAGAATGTGCAGTTATTTAAAAACAACCGGAGTCCGGTTTGAGGAGGTGCGTTAAGATGCTGTTTGATTCAAGTGTTATCCAGATGCTTCTTGAGGGGATCTGGGATACCCTGTATATGGTTGTGCTGTCTTCCGTTTTATCCTACATGATCGGTATCCCGCTGGGGATTGCCCTGGTGGTGACAGATAAAGACGGCATATGCCCGAAGCCCTTTTTAAACCGGGTCATGGGGCTGGCTATTAACCTGCTGCGCTCCATTCCCTTTATTATATTGCTGATCATGGTAATTCCTGTTACAAGGGTGATCGTGGGAAAGATCATCGGCCCCAATGCGGCAGTTGTGCCTCTTGTTATTTCTGCATTCCCCTATATCAGCCGTATGGTGGAATCTTCCTTAAAAGAGGTGGACGCCGGTGTGATCGAGGCGGCTAAATCCATGGGTGCATCCTCCTGGCAGATCATTGTGAAGGTGCTGCTTCCGGAGGCAAAGCCCTCCCTGCTGGTAGGCGCAGCGATTTCTGTAACAACGATCCTGGGTTATACAGCCATGGCAGGCGCCATGGGTGCAGGCGGCCTGGGAGATATTGCGATCCGCTACGGTTACCACAGGTATGAGGCAGATATGATGTTTGTGACGGTTGTCCTTCTGGTTGTGATCGTACAGATCATCCAGGAGGTGTTTACCAGAATGGCACGCCGTAGCGATAAGCGGGTGCGTTAGTGAAAAAATCCGCCTGAAATTGAAAGGCTGGTTTTAATAAAATTAGAATGAGGAGGAAACAATTATGAAGAGGTCCGTGTTAAAGACAGTTATCTTGGCTGCTGCAGCAGCATCCCTGTTAGGAGCATGCTCCGGCGGTGAGAAGGAGACAGAAGCTGCGGGAACAGCTGCAAAGGAAACAGAGGCAGCAAAAGAAACAGAAAAGAGTGGGGAAGCAGAAACTCAGGCAGAGTCTGAAAAGACAGAGGAGGCTTCCGGTGCCTTAAAGAAGTTAGTAGTAGGAGCAAGTCCGGCGCCCCATGCGGAAATTTTAAATGCAGCAAAGGAAGCACTGGCAGCAAAGGGATATGAGCTGGAGATCGTGGAGTATACGGATTATGTTATTCCCAACAATGCCCTGGAATCCGGCGATCTGGATGCAAACTACTTCCAGCACAAGCCTTATCTCGACAGCTTTAATGAGAATAATGGGACAAAGCTGGTAAGTGCAGGGGCAATCCATTATGAGCCATTCGGCATCTATGCAGGCAAGAGTGCTTCCCTGGAGGAGGTTCCGGATAAGGGCACTGTCCTTGTGCCAAATGATGTGAGCAATGAGGCAAGGGCGCTGCTTTTGCTGGAAGCAAACGGCCTGATCACTTTAAAAGAGGGCGTTGGTTTAAATGCCACAAAGATGGATATTGTTGAGAATCCAAAGAATCTGGAAATTGTGGAGCTTGAAGCAGCACAGCTTCCACGCTCCCTGGCAGATGCGGATATTGCTGTTATCAATGGAAATTATGCCATTGAAGCAGGTCTTATGGTGAGTGATGCCCTTGCAGTGGAGGATTCCCAGTCACTGGCTGCTACTACCTATGGAAATATTGTGGCAGTGAGAGAGGGAGATGAAACAAATGAGGCTACAAAGGCGCTGGTAGAAGCACTCACAAGTCCAGAGGTAAAAACATTTATGGAAGAAACCTACAAGGGTGCAGTTGTACCGCTGTTTTAAGGGCAAGTGAGTCAGAAAGGAGAAGAGATGGATTACCAGAGAGAACCGCTTTCAGGCGGTGATGTACCGGAAAGAGAAAATGGGGATGGCTGGGTTGGCGCCGGACAGGAAGAGGGGGAATCCTGGAGCGAGCCTGTGAGAGAGCCTCAGTCAGGGCGGGATTGGCAGGCTTCGCCGGAGCCGGCAGGAGGTCCTGGGCCGGAAGCTTCTTCAGGACAGTCCCAGGAGGCTGTAAGCTTTGGAAATAACGGCATGGCACTGGCATCCCTTGTGATGGGGATCATGTCCCTGGTCTGCTGCTGCTGCAGCTGGCTGGGAACACCCTGCGGGGCCTTGGGTATTATCTTTGCCCTGCTTTCAAAGGGGGATGAGCCCATGAGCAGTCAGGCAAAAACAGGTCTGATCTTATCCATTGTGGGAATTGCATTAGGAGTGATCCTGATCTTCCTGCTGGCAGGGACCCAGGCGTTTATGAGCATATGGGAGGTGATCGATTGATGAAGCCATCATCATGGTACCGCACCAGGGCCCGGGTGGCATTAAGGGGGAGATATCTCCTTTTAGTGGCAGCAAGGCTTTTTGAAAGCCTTCTGACCTCTGCCTGGGGGGTTTTGTTCTACCTTTTGTTTTTTGGAATGGGAATAGGCTTTTTCCATCACTTCTCCCCGGCAGCTGCAGGCCTGCTTTTGGTCGTGTCAGCGATTGTGCTTACTGTGTGCCTGGCAATGGGGATTTTAATTGGCTCTGCCATGACTGCCGGCTATTCAAGGCTGGTTTTAAAAGCGGTGCACAAAGAAGAGGCTGACTGGAAGGATATGCTTTTTGGCTTTAAAAACCTTCTGTTTTTAAGGCTTTTTGGCGCATCCCTTCTGGTCGGACTGGCTGTCATTGCCTGCGCACTGGTGGAAATGATCCTTTTCTTTGTGATCGCTCTGACGGGAGAGGGCAATATGGCAGTGGGGATTGCGGCACTTATTTTAATGGTTCCCTCCTGTCTGGCTGTTATTTATGTGGAGCTTGGTTTCAGCCAGTATGTGTGGCTCCTGGTAAGCAGGCCGGAATGCAGGGTATTTGAGGCATTGAGCCTGAGTTGGAAAAAAATGAGAGGAAAAAGGGTAAAGCTTTTTTGCCTTCAGTTTTCTTTCATTGGCTGGTATCTTCTTGGAAGCCTTTCCATGGGAATCGGTATGTTGTGGATACGCCCTTATATTATGACCTCAGAGGCAATGTTTTATCTGGATTTAGTAAAAGAAGAATAGAAGATAAAGGCAGGCTCTTCTGCCGGGGCTTTCGCATAGGATAGCAGTAAGACCTGGGAGGGAGGCTGCCTTTATGCGGCTTTGTGAGCTTCGGCAGAAGGAAGTGATCAATATTAAGGATGGGAAACGCCTTGGATATGTGGGGGATGTGGACTTGGACATGAAAACAGGCTGCCTGATCGCAGTTATTGTTCCGGGGCCAGGCTGTTTCTGGGGTTTTTTAGGCAGGGAAAAGGAATTTATCATTCCCTTTTGCGATATCTGTCAGATAGGAAGCGATGTGATGCTGGTATCGGTGAAGGAAAAAGAAGTGACAGAAGCGATAAAATGCTGATAAGGATTGAGAAAACAGAATCAGCGCCCCTTGTGAGCAAGGGGCGCTTCTGCTGAGACAGGCTCGCCGCTTTGCTTTGCGCGCTATATATTCTGATGCATCAGCTCCAAAATCTGCTTTAACTGTCCTGCTTCCAGCTGACCGGGGGCAGAGGCCTTCTGGCTGCAGCCAAAGGTGATGCAGGAGCCGAAGAGCTCTCCGCAGAGGCGGCTTATAAGGCCTGTTCCGTCCATGGACATGGTGATCACCGGGCAGTCCAGCTCTTTTTTTGCCCGGCAGGTGGCAGAGAGGAGGGTGAGTACGTCCTCCGGGCACCGGGGCATAACGGCAATCTTTGCGATATCGGCCCCCAGGCTTTCCATGCGCTTCAAGCGGGAAAAAATTTCTTTTTCTGCGGGGGTTGCTTTAAAATCATGGTTTGAGAGGACTACCCTTATTCCGCGGCTGTGGGCTGCCTTGATCAGGGCTTTTACTTCCTCTTCGCCGGAAAAAAGTTCTATATCAATCAGATCCGGGATTCCTGACTGGATGGCTTCCATAGTAAGAGCCAGGTAATCTTTGAGGTCGGCCGGAAGGTTTCCGCCTTCTGTGTGAGTGCGGAAGGTAAAAAGGAGGGGGAGACTGCCAGTGACGCTTTTTAGCCGGGTAAGCAGGCGGGATACCTCGCCTGCTTTTAAGATCCCGTCTATAAAGTCAGCCCTCCATTCCGTCAGGTCTGCAGGAAGCAGGGCCAATGCGGCTGCGTCTGCAAGGAGGCTATTTTCATTGGTGCTTACAAGGGGGACACAGATTTTTGGGATCCCTTCCCCGAGGATCAGATGTTTGACTGAAAGCTGTTTCATAGATAATGCTGCCTTTCCTGGTGTGGTATGATACCGGATCGCGGCCCATTGCGTGCTTTTGCAATCCCTGGTATTTCATTATTATAAGTGGAAAGTGATGGTTCGTCCATAGAAAAAAGAAAGTCCTTGCGCCTGCTGGGTGATTCGGTTAAAATAGAAATCATTCAAGGGGCAGCCGCTGCCCTGAAAGAGAAAGGAAGTGCCGGTTCATGAAATGCCCCTATTGCAATGAAGCAGATACCAAGGTAATTGATTCGCGCCCAGCAGATGACAACAGCTCCATCCGCAGGCGCCGCCAGTGTGAGCGCTGCGGAAAGCGTTTCACCACCTATGAGAAGCTGGAAACCATGCCCCTTATGGTCATAAAAAAGGATAATACAAGAGAAGCCTATGACCGTTCAAAGCTGGAGGCCGGTATTATCCAGTCCTGCCATAAGCGCCCTGTTTCCCCACAACAGATAAGTGCCATGATCGATGAGATTGAAAATCAGATTTTTAATATGGAGGAGAAGGAAGTTCCAACCTCAGTGATCGGCGAACTGGTAATGGAAAAGCTAAAGCATGTGGATGAGGTAGCCTATGTGCGCTTTGCCTCCGTTTACAGGGAGTTTAAGGATGTAAATACCTTTATGGAAGAAATTGGAAAATTATTGAAAAAATAGTAACAGTTCAGAGGGCGGGAAAATGCCCCCTGGCTGAATGGTCACAAAAAGTAGGAGGTACAGACCCGATGATACAGCGCTTTTATCCGGGCAGATGGGAGGAATCAACTTATGGGATCCTCTTTGAGGAGTATGAGAAAAAAGGGATCAGAGGAGTGATCTTTGATATTGATAATACCCTGGTGCCCCATGGTGCCCCGGCAGATGAACGGGCAGTGGCGCTGTTTAAAAGGCTTCACAGCATGGGCCTTCATACCTGTCTTTTATCCAATAATAAGGAAGCAAGAGTAAAGCCCTTTGCCCTGCAGGTGGACAGCCCCTATCTTTACAGAGGCAAAAAACCTAAAAGGGGCGGATATGAGAGGGCCATGGAGCTTATGGGCACTGATCCGGACAGCACTCTGTTTGTAGGAGATCAGCTGTTTACAGATGTATACGGAGCTAACCGAGCAGGAATTTACAGCATCCTGGTAAAGCCCATTGACCCAAGGGAGGAGATCCAGATCGTGCTGAAGCGTTTTCTGGAAAAGCCGGTATTGTGGTGTTATTCCCGACAGAACAGGGATAAGCAGGAATAAGCATTAAAGACGGCCCTATAGCCGAAGTAAAAACAGACAAGAGGAACGGAGAAAATAAAATGGACGGAAAGACCGGAGTTTACGGAATTATAGGAAATCCCATTGAGCACAGCATGTCGCCGCTGATGCAGAACTTTTACATGGAACGGACAGGAAAGAATCTGGCCTATGTTCCCTTTCGTGTAGAGAAGGAACAGCTGGAAGATGCCCTGAAGGGAGCCTTTGCCCTTCATATCCGGGGAATGAATGTGACAGTGCCCCACAAGCAGGGGGTAATGAAATATCTGGCAGAGCTGGATGAGGACGCAGCGGCAATAGGGGCAGTCAACACCCTGGTTTACACAGAAAAAGGCTATAAGGGCTATAATACAGACGGGGCGGGCTTTAAACGGGCCCTTTTGAACGCGGGGATCCCTATTGCAGGCCGTGACTGCATCCTTCTGGGGGCAGGCGGGGCGGCAAAGGCAGTGGCATATATCCTGGCAAAGGAAGGGGCAGCCTCTATCTATGTATTAAACCGCAGCAAAGAAAAGGCAGAGCAGCTGGCCTCCTATGTAAATGGGCTTATGGGCCGCCCGATCATGCATCCTCTTGCCATGACGGAGTTTTCGTCTATTCCTGCAAAAGAGAGGGGCTATCTGGCAGTTCAGTCTACCAGTGTGGGTATGTATCCAAAAACAGGGGAGGCAGTGATTGAAAGCCCTGATTTTTATGAGCTGATCCATACGGGAGTGGATATTGTCTATACGCCTGCCCATACCCGTTTTATGGAGCTTGTAGAGCAGGCAGGAGGCAGGGCGATCAACGGTCTGGATATGCTTCTCTATCAGGGGATCATTGCCTATGAGCTGTGGAACCCGGAGGCAGAGATTGATAAGGAAACAACGGACCTGGCCAGAGAGAGGATCGTCAGGTACCTCCAGAGGGATCAGGGGAAAAAGCTGGTGCTCATTGGTTTTATGGGAGCAGGAAAAACAACAGTAGCCCAGGCTTATGCAAAAACCTATGACCTTCCTTTGATCGATACGGATGTGGAAATTGAAAAAAAGGCGGGAATGCCGATCGCGGAGATTTTTAAAAAGCAGGGCGAGGAGGCCTTTCGCTGCCTTGAAACCCAGGTGCTAAGGGAACTGATCGAAAAAAGAGGGGCGGCTGTTATTTCCGTAGGAGGCGGCCTTCCAATGCGCAGTCAGAATCAGCCGCTTTTAAGACAGCTTGGGACAGTGGTCTGCCTGGATGTGTCAGCTGAAACGGTGTTTGAACGTATTGGCAGTGATGTGTCTGACCGCCCTATGCTTTGCGGCGGTGATGTGAGGGAGCGCATCAGCCGGCTGCTGGCAGAGCGCAGCCCTGTTTATCGGGAGATGTCCCATGTAAGTGTGGATGTTAACGGCAGGGCAGTCTCACAGGTTGTGGAGGAGATCCATGCCCGGATGTCCGGCACTTGATTGATCATAATTTTTGCCCATGAATAAAAAAGAGCTTGAAAAACAAGCATACATAGTATAGAATATAAAAGATTAATGATGTAGAACGAACATTATACTAGGAGGAATATCGTTATGGTATCAGCAGGCGATTTTAGAAATGGCATTACACTGGAAATTGACGGACAGGTTGTTCAGATCATTGAATTCCAGCATGTTAAGCCAGGTAAGGGTGCAGCATTCGTGCGTACAAAACTGAAAAACGTAATCAACGGAGGTGTTGTAGAGCGTACCTTCCGTCCAACTGAAAAATTCCCTCAGGCAAGAATTGACAGAGTTGATATGCAGTATCTGTATGCAGACGGCGATCTGTTCAATTTCATGAATGTAGAGAACTATGAGCAGCTGGCATTAAATGCTGACATTATCGGCGATGCCTTAAAGTTTGTAAAGGAAAATGAGATCGTTAAGGTATGTTCCTACAACGGCAACGTATTTTCCGTTGAGCCTCCGCTGTTTGTTGAGCTGGAGATTACCGATACAGAGCCAGGCTTCAAGGGCGATACTGCAACAGGTGCGAGCAAGCCGGCAACGGTTGAAACAGGAGCAACCGTATCTGTACCGCTGTTTGTGGAGATTGGTGACAAGATTAAGATTGATACAAGGACCGGCGAGTATCTGTCCCGCGTATAAACAACGAATCAGCCATTAAACTGGCTAAAACAAAAGGGATTGCCCCGGCATCAGCCGGGGCTGCTTTTTTACGTAAATGATTGCAAGAAGGAGAGGGAAAACAGTGAAGAAAATTCTGGAATTGATGGAACGGGAGCTTCAGGCAGCATTTAAGGCCTGCGGTTATGAAGAAAAATTTGCCCGGGTGGTATTGTCAAACCGTCCGGATCTATGTGAATACCAGTGCAACGGGGCTATGGCAGCTGCCAAGGCCTACAAGACAAAGCCGATCGACATTGCAAACAAGGTTGTGGAACAGCTGGAAGCGCAGAAGGAGGCCTCTGTTTTCGGCGAGGCAGTGGCAGTAATGCCGGGCTTTATTAATTTAAAGCTGTCAGAGGCTTTTTTGGCTGACTATGCAAACGGTATGGCAGCAGAAGAAAAGCTGGGCCTTGAGGAGCCTGAGAAAAAGGAAACGATCATTGTGGACTACGGCGGCGCCAATGTGGCAAAGCCCCTCCATGTAGGCCATCTGCGCTCTGCGATCATCGGCGAGAGCATTAAGCGCATGGGGCGCTTCCTGGGCCATGAAATGATCGGCGATGTGCATCTGGGCGACTGGGGACTGCAGATGGGTCTGATCATTGAGGAGCTCAGGGACAGGAAGCCAGAGCTCTGCTATTTTGATGAAGGCTTTACAGGGGAGTACCCGGAGGAGGCGCCTTTTACGATTGGGGAGCTGGAGGAAATTTATCCGGCAGCCAGTGCAAAATCAAAGGTGGATGAGACCTTTAAGGAGCGGGCGCATGAGGCAACCTTAAAGCTGCAGAAGGGATTTGCGCCTTACAGGGCTATCTGGAATCACATTATGAAGGTATCTGTGGCAGACTTAAAGAAAAATTACTCCAACCTTAATGTAGATTTTGATTTGTGGAAGGGGGAAAGCGACGCTGACCCTTATATTGATGATATGGTTCAGGAGCTGGTTGATAAGGGGCTGGCCCATGAGAGCCAGGGCGCCCTTGTAGTTGATGTGGCCAGAGAAACGGATACAAAGGAGATACCTCCCTGCCTGATCCGCAAGTCCGATGGTGCATCTCTCTATGCAACTTCTGATCTGGCTACGATCGTAGAGCGTGAGCAGGACTTTAAGCCAGACCGCTATATTTATGTGGTAGACAAGCGCCAGTCCATGCATTTTGAGCAGGTATTCCGGGTTGCAAAGATGGCCGGGATCGTAAGCGAAGATACCCCTATGATATTCCTGGGCTTTGGCACCATGAATGGCAAGGACGGAAAGCCTTTCAAGACAAGAGAAGGCGGGGTTATGCGCCTGGAGCGCCTGATCGCAGACATTGACCAGGCTGTATTTGAGCGCATTATGGAAAACCGTACTGTATCCGAGGACGAGGCAAGGGAAACAGCAAAGATCGTAGGCCTTGCAGCCTTAAAGTACGGTGATCTGTCTAACCAGGCAGCCAAGGATTATATATTTGATGTGGACCGCTTTATTTCCTTTGAGGGAAATACCGGCCCTTATATCCTCTATACCATTGTGCGCATTAAGTCGATCCTTTCCAAGTATATGGAAAATGGCGGCAATGTAAGCAGTACCGGGGCAGAAAAGAAGATCCTTCCTGCTAAGGGTGCTTCTGAGAAGGCACTTCTTTTGCAGCTTGCAAAATACAACGAGGTTCTGGAAAACAGCTTTGCGGAAACAGCGCCTCATAAAATCTGCCAGTATATTTATGAGCTGGCCAACGTATTTAACAGCTTCTACCATGATACAAAAATCCTTTCTGAGGAAGATGAGTCCAGAAAGGACAGCTATATTGGCCTGATCACGCTGACAAAGCGGGTACTGGAAACCTGTATCCAGCTTTTGGGAATTGAGGCGCCTGACCGTATGTAGCGGGAACCCTTCGGCGGCTGCATGCAGCTGCCGGTGAAAGGACGCGTGAAGCATGAAGATTATAAAAATGAATGCCAGCAGCTTCTGGAAGGGGGAGGCTGGCGTAAAGGGACAGGTGGAAGAGGAAGGCCGGATTTATGACGTAAGGCTGTATCTGAAAAATGGACAGGTGCGGGATTATTCCTGCACCTGTGCTGCAGGGAATTCCTATAAGGGCATGTGCGCCCATGGGAAGGCCCTGTTTGACTATTATGGCCAGGAATTGGAAGAGGCAAAAAAGCCTCCGGTGTATACCTCCACCCAGATCCATTCCATGATACGGGAGTACACAAACCGGGAGGTAGCCCGCATTATGGAAATCAGGGAGCCGGGACAGGTGCGCCTTGTGCCGGTGCTGGTGCTGGAGCGGGGGCAGGTGCGCCTGGAATTTAAGCTGGGAAGCAGCCGTCTTTATGCTCTTCGGGATTTATCTGCCTTCTGTGAGGCAGTGGAGCAGGGCTCCTATGTAGAATATGGCAAGGAATTGGCTTTCCATCATCAGCCCGGCGCTTTTTTGCAGGAATCCAGGCCCCTTCTGTCCATGATCCTTGCACTGACAGAAAAGCAGGGGGCAGCAAGGAGCCTGGAGCTTCGGCGCATGAACCGGGATTCCTTTTTTGCTCTTTTAAAAGAGGATGAGCTGGAGGCCAGGCTTTCCGGGAATATCCCCGCACGCCTTTCCATGAAGCACAGTGACCCAATGCTGGCTCTTACGATTAAAAAATTCGGAAAGGACGGTATCCGGGTAACCCTGTCCGGTATCTGCAGTGACCAGGAGACAGAGCCGGTTCTGTATTCCTTCGAGGGAGAATACCAGGTTTATATTGTGACCGGCAGCCGGCTGTTTTGCTGCAGCCCGGAATTTTCCGAGGCAGTAAGGCCCTTTTTAAACCAGATGCTAAGGGAGCCGGTGCAGCCGGTGCTTGTAGGGCCAAAGGAGATCCCGCTGTTTTATGAGCGTGTCATAAAGGCGATCGCGCCCTTTTGCCAGCTGCGCCTGAAGGGTGTTGATCTTGAGGCATATAAGCCTGAGCCTCTTAAAGCCAGATTCTATTTTGAAAGTGAAAATGAAAATGAGCTTTCTATGGAACCGCTGCTTTCCTATGGGGAATATACCTTCCATCCCATTGAGGACGAGAACCTTCCAAGAACTGTATGCAGGGACGTGCCGGGAGAATTTTCCATCAGCCAGGTGATCGGTAAATATTTTAAGTATAAAGATACGGATGGGAGACATTTTGTCATACGGAAGGATGAGGATGCCCTGTATGCCCTCTTTGATACAGGGATCGAAGAATTCAGGCAGCTGGGTGAGGTGTATCTGGCCCAGTCTCTTGAGCAGTACCGGGTGCTTCCTCCGAGGCAGGTAAGCGTTGGGGTTTCCATGTCAGGAGGCTGGCTTCAGCTGTCTGTAGATGCCGGGGATTTAGAGGGGCAGGAGCTTTCGCGGATCCTTTCTGCCTACAGCCAGAAAAAAAAGTATTACCGCCTGAAAAACGGGCAGTTTTTAAAGCTGGAGGAAGGCGGGCTTTCTGTTGTTACGGCCCTGGCGGAAAACCTGGGCATTGGAAAGAAGGAACTGCAGTCAGGTATCTTCCGCCTGCCGGTTTACAGGGCGATGTACCTTGATGCCGCTTTAAAGGAGGGAAAGGGCCTTTCCTATTACAGGGACCAGCTGTTTAAGGCCCTGGTAGGCGGTATGAAGCATGAGGAGGACTGGGATGAGCCGGTGCCGGAGGGACTGGCAGGAACCTTAAGGGAGTACCAGAAAAAGGGCTACCGCTGGCTGAGACATCTGGATAAGTATGGCTTTGGGGGCATATTGGCAGATGACATGGGGCTTGGAAAAACCATTCAGGTCATAGCTCTTCTTCTGTCCATCTATCAGGAGGGGGAGAAAAGACCCAGCCTGGTGGTGTGCCCGGCTTCCCTTGTATACAACTGGGAGTACGAGCTTACCCGCTTTGCACCGGGGCTCAGGGTCCAGCCTGTGGCAGGGACAGGCCCGGAGCGGGAGGCCCTTCTTAAGAGGCTTCAGGAAGAGCCGCAGTGCGCTTCAGTGTTTGTCACCTCCTATGATCTGTTAAAGAGGGACATTGCCCTCTATGAGGGGATCAGCTTCCGTTTCCAGATCATTGATGAGGCACAGTATATTAAGAATGCAGCCACCCAGAGCGCAAAAAGCGTAAAGGCCGTTGAGGCAAGGACAAAGCTTGCCTTAACCGGCACGCCGGTGGAAAACCGGCTGGGAGAGCTGTGGAGCATTTTTGATTATCTGATGCCGGGATTTCTCTTTGGAAACAGGTATTTTAACCGGGAATATGAGCTTCCCATTGTGCGGGACGGCAGCCAGGAGGTGTTAGAGCGGCTTAAAAAGCTGATTTCCCCCTTTGTGCTGAGACGTTTGAAACAGGATGTGTTGAAGGAGCTTCCTGATAAGCTGGAGCAGGTGGTGTATTCCAGCCTGGAAGGGGAACAAAAAAGGCTTTATGGCGCTAATGCCCTTGTGCTAAAGGAAAAGCTGGAGGGAGAGGGCACGCTGGCAGGAAATGAGCGGATGCAGATTCTATCAGAGCTCATGCGCTTAAGGCAGCTTTGCTGTGATCCAAGGCTTTGCTATGGCAATTACAGGGGCGGGTCAGCCAAGCTTGAAACCTGTATGGACCTGATCCGACGAAGCGTGGAGGGGGAGCATAAGCTTCTTTTGTTTTCCCAGTTTACCTCTATGCTGGATCTGATTGAGGAACGCCTGAAAAAAGAGGGGATTGAATGCCTTAAGCTTACAGGGGCCACCTCCAAGGAGGAGCGGCTGCAGCTGGTAGGTACTTTTTCGGGTTCCCCGATCCCCGTTTTTTTGATCAGTCTTAAAGCAGGCGGAACAGGCTTAAACCTGACAGCGGCAGATATCGTGATCCATTATGACCCCTGGTGGAATGTAGCGGCCCAGAACCAGGCTACAGACCGCAACCACCGGATTGCGCAGAAGCGCCAGGTAACGGTCTATAAGCTGATCACCAGGAATACCATCGAGGAGAATATTTTAAAGCTTCAGGAGTCAAAGCAGAGGCTGGCAGACCAAGTTGTAACAGAAGGGGCAGGTTCTCTTTCGGGCCTTACAGGAAGCGAGCTGGCAGCTCTTCTGGGAGTTGGGGAGTGAGAGACATTTAGCAGGGAACGTGTATAATTGTTCCGGATTGTCATGAAATTAACAGGAAAAATAAAAAAATAACGAGAACAATCTGTATTGTATACAGTATTTTTTTATGATATACTAGTTGAGATATCGGGTCAAGCCAAGCAGCCTGGCCCGACAGGAATAATTATTCGAAGAAAGAGGGGTAGAATCCATGGGTTTGGCGACTTTTATCGGCGGCATCCATCCTTATGAAGGAAAAGAGCTGTCAGAAAACAAACCGGTACAGGTTCTGTTGCCTAAGGGCGAATTGGTGTTCCCAATGTCACAGCACATCGGCGCACCTGCAAAGCCTCTGGTTAAGAAGGGCGATCATGTACTGGCAGGCCAGAAGATTGGAGAGGCAGGCGGTTTTATTTCCGCCAATGTTATTTCTTCCGTATCGGGGACGGTAAAGGCCATTGAGCCAAGGCGCGTTGCCAATGGTGCAATGGTAATGTCTGTTATCGTTGAGAATGACGGTGAGTACAAGACAGTGGAAGGACTGGGAGAGGAACGGGACCCGGCTTCCCTTACCAAGGAAGAAATCCGCAATATTGTGAAGGAGGCAGGAATCGTAGGCATGGGCGGCGCAGGCTTCCCAACTCACGTAAAGCTGACTCCAAAGGATGAGAATGCGATCGATTATGTAATCGTAAACGGCGCAGAGTGCGAGCCTTACCTTACCAGTGACTATCGCATGATGATCGAAGAGCCGGAGAAGATCGTAGGAGGCTTAAGGGTTATCCTGCAGCTGTTTGATAAGGCAAAGGGCGTTATCGGCATTGAGAACAACAAGCCGGAGGCGATCAAGAAGCTTACGGAGCTTGTAAAGGATGAGCCGCGGATCAGCGTCTGTCCTCTTAAGACAAAGTATCCTCAGGGCGGCGAGCGTTCTATGAAGTGACCGGAAGAAAGGTAAACTCTTCCATGCTTCCTGCAGATGCAGGCTGCATCGTTGACAACGTGGATACGGTAATTTCTGTTTACATGGCAGTATGCAAAAGCACACCTCTTATGAGGAGGATCATTACTGTAACAGGTGACGCAGTTGCAGAGCCAAGAAACTTTAACGTAAAACTGGGAACCAATTACCAGGAGCTTTTAGAGGCAGCCGGCGGCTTTAAGAGCGAGCCGGAGAAGATCATTTCCGGAGGCCCTATGATGGGCCAGGCCCTCTTTACTGTGGATATCCCGGTAAGCAAAACCTCCTCAGCCCTGACCTGTTTTACAAAGGATGAGGTGTCCGCCAATGAGCCTACGGCATGTATCCGCTGCGGCAAGTGTGTCAGCGTATGCCCAAGCCACATTATCCCTGTGATGATGATGGATGCCGCTTTAAGGAATGACTGTGAAAAGTTTGAGAAGCTGAACGGAATGGAGTGCATGGAGTGCGGAAGCTGTACTTATGTATGTCCTGCAAAGCGTCCTCTGACACAGGCATTTAAGGAAATGAGAAAGACAGTTGCGGCTAACCGCAGGAAGAAAGGGTAGGAGGGTACAAATATCATGAATAATTTATTAAATGTATCATCATCCCCGCATGTGAGAAGCCATGACACAACCCAGGGAATTATGCTGGATGTGGCAATCGCCATGCTGCCGGCTGCAGCCTTCGGTGTGTATCAGTTCGGCCTCCACGCATTGATGGTATTGATCGTGACCGTTGCGGCTTGTGTGTTAAGCGAATACGTTTATGAGCACTTTATGGAACGCCCCATTACAATCTGTGACTGCAGTGCACTGGTGACGGGAATGATCCTGGCACTGAATATGCCTCCGGAGATCCCGCTGTGGATTCCGGTACTTGGCGGCGTATTTGCCATTATTGTTGTAAAACAGCTTTATGGCGGCCTTGGACAGAACTTTATGAACCCGGCCCTGGCAGCAAGATGCTTCCTTTTAATCTCTTTTGCAGGCCCAATGTGCAATTTTACATCTGCAAAATTTGGATTTGACAGTATTTCAGGTGCAACTCCTCTGGCAGCTATGAGAGCCGGACAGAGTGCTGATCTGGGTGCTCTGATCGTAGGCCGGATCCCAGGAACCATCGGTGAGGTTTCCGTGATTGCCCTGCTGCTCGGTGGCATCTATATGATCGCACGAAAGGTGATCAGCCCAAGGATCCCGGTAATCTACATAGGCACAACCGCTGCATTTATTTTCCTTTTCGGCGGTTTTGATGCAGCCTATACCTTAAGCCAGGTTTGTGCCGGCGGTCTTATCTTCGGTGCATTCTTTATGGCAACCGACTATGTTACAAGCCCGATCACACCAAAGGGCCAGATTGTTTACGCAGTTATCCTAGGCCTTCTGACCGGTATCTTCCGTCTGTGGGGCGGTTCTGCTGAGGGCGTATCCTATGCCATTATCCTCAGCAACCTTCTTGTTCCTGTGATCGAAAAGGTTACGCTTCCAAAGGCATTTGGAAAGGAGGGCAAGTAATATGAAGGGAATTATGAAAGATGCGCTGGTGCTGTTTGCAATTACCCTGATCGCAGGCTTTGCCCTCGGCGCAGTCCATGATATTACACTGGAGCCCATTGCAAAGGCACAGCTGGCAGCCAACACTGCCACTTACCAGGAGGTATATCCGGAGGCAGCAAGCTTTGAGGAGACAGAAGAATTAAAGACAGCCAGAGAGGCAGCTGCAGAAGAGATTGCAGCCCAGGGCTTTGGCAATGTGACCGTTGATGCAGCTCAGGCAGCATTAGACGGAAGCGGCAATGTGATCGGTTACCTGATCACAGCTACCTCCTCTGACGGCTACAACGGGGATGTTCAGGTTTCCGTAGGTGTTACCGCAGAGGGAACCTTAACCGGCGTAGGCTTCTTAAGCATCAGCGAGACTCCCGGTCTTGGAATGAAGGCAAAGGAGCCTGAGTTTAAGGATCAGTTTAACGGAAAGCCGGCAGCTACCTTTGAGGTTGTAAAGACAGCTCCTTCCGCAGACAGCCAGATTCAGGCGATCAGCGGTGCTACCTTTACTTCTAACGCAGTTACCGGTGCAGTGAATGCGGCAGTTTATTTCGTAAATAACTGCGCAGCACAGTAGGAGGTAGGATTATGAACAAATATACAGAACGCATTTATAATGGTATCTGGAAAGAAAATCCAATCTTCATCCAGATGCTGGGCCTGTGTCCTACCCTGGCAGTTACAACTTCTGCTATGAACGGAATGGGTATGGGACTTTCTACAACCGTGGTGCTTGTGGCAGCCAATATCCTGATTGCGGCACTGCGCCATATTATTCCTGACAGAGTACGCCTTCCAGGTGAGATTGTTGTGGTAGCTTCCCTGGTAACGGTGGTTGACATGCTGATGGAGGGCTTCACACCTTCCCTTTACAGCGCACTGGGAATTTATATTCCTCTGATCGTTGTAAACTGTATCATCCTTGGCCGCGCAGAGTCCTTTGCAATGAAGAATAATCCTATTCTTTCTGCATTTGACGGTATTGGCATGGGCCTTGGATTTACGATCGCATTAGTGCTGATCGGTTCTTTCAGAGAGCTGCTGGGAGCAGGAACCATCTTCGGTGTTCAGGTAATGCCTGCTTCCTATACTCCTATTTCTATTTTCATTCTGGCACCCGGCGCATTCTTTGTGCTTTCCGGCCTTACTGCACTGCAGAATAAGCTGAAGGCTCCATGCGCAACCAACGGTTCCGTAAAGAAGAAAAAGAAATCCGGCTGCAGCGGCGATTGCCTGACCTGCCCCGGACATGACAAGACAGAAGAATAGGAGGAAGCATAGATGAAAGAATTACTGGTAATTGCTATTGGCTCTGCCCTGGTAAGCAACGTAGTGCTGAGTCAGTTTTTGGGCATCTGCTCCTTCGTCGGTGTATCCAAGAAGGTGGAAACAGCTGCCGGAATGGGCGGTGCGGTTATTTTCGTTATCACCATCGCTTCCATGGTAGCAAGCTTGATCTATAATTTTGTCCTGGAACCATTGGGACTTGATTATCTGAAGACCATTGTATTTATCCTTGTAATTGCTGCTCTGGTACAGATCGTAGAGATGTTCCTGAAAAAGTGCATGGTATCCCTGTACAATGCGCTGGGTGTATATCTTCCTCTGATCACCACCAACTGTGCAGTTCTGGGCGTGGCCCTTACCAATGTACAGAATGATTACGGCTTTGTTCAGAGCGTTGTGAATGGTGTGGGCACTGCAGTGGGCTATACCATTGCCATTGTACTCCTGGCCGGTATTCGTGAGCGGATTGAGGGAAATGATATTCCTTACAACTTCCAGGGATCACCTATTGTACTGGTAACTGCAGGGCTGATGTCAATCGCGTTCTTCGGATTTTCCGGATTACTGTAGGAGGAGGATACGAACATGAATATTATGGCTGTAATCATTGCGGCTGCTGTAATCGCGGTGACAGGACTTGTAGTAGGAATTGGCCTTGGCCTGTTTGGTGAGAAATTCAAAGTAGAAGTGGATGAAAAGGAACTGGCAATCCGCGATGAGCTTCCGGGAAATAACTGCGGCGGCTGCGGTTTCGCAGGCTGTGATGCCCTGGCGAAGGCCATTGCGGAGGGTAAGGCGCCTGCCAATGCCTGTCCTGTAGGCGGTGCTCCGGTAGGAGAGAAGATTGCTGCTATCTTGGGCGTAGATGCAGTGGCAGGAGAGAAGAAGGTTGCTTTTGTAAGATGTAAGGGAACCTGCGACAAGGCAACCCAGAACTTTAAATATTCCGGAATTGATGACTGCCGCAAGGCATCTGTTGTTCCGGCAGGCGGCCCTAAGGGCTGCTCCTATGGCTGTATGGGCTTTGGCTCCTGTGTCACAGCCTGTCAGTTTGATGCGATCCATGTAGTAAACGGCGTAGCAGTTGTTGACAAAGAAAAGTGCGTAGCCTGCGGCAAGTGCGTTGAGGCCTGTCCAAGAGCGCTTATCACCCTTGTACCGTATAAGGCAGAGCACCTGGTACAGTGTGCTTCCCATGACAAGGGCAAGGATGTAAAGACTGTCTGCCAGGCTGGCTGCATCGGCTGTACCCTGTGTACAAAGCAGTGTGAATTTGACGCCATCCACATGGACAACAACGTAGCTGTCATCGACTACGAAAAGTGCACCAACTGCGGCAAGTGTGCAGAAAAGTGCCCTGTAAAGGCCATTAAGTAAGAAGCTGCGAAAATGAAAAAGAGAAGGTTTCCTGACGGTAGCGTCCGGAAATAAGATGAAAAAGGCACTGCCTCACCTGCCGCTTTGATGCGGGAGCGGGGGGCGGTGCCTTTTTGTAGGAAAA
>OLRK01000648.1_pt1 | contig 37988 bp, 37 predicted proteins | sample 1672911 | NCBI WGS metagenome assembly OLRK01 (sample SAMEA3136736, study PRJEB25190) | human gut metagenome | biome: human gut; feature: human-associated habitat; material: faeces | place: Austria | collected 2013 | reverse complement strand
TTGCGGATGGGGCCATGGTACTTTCGGGACCGGGCGAGCCGCTGGGCGCTTTTATTGCAGCTTATGTCGGCATTGAGCTTGGACGGCTTGTGGCCGGAAAGACAAAGCTTGATTTACTTATTACGCCGGCAGTGACGATTCTTTGCGGCGGCGCTGTCGGAATTTTGGCGGGCCCTCCGATTTCAGAGTTTATGGGCTGGCTCGGCAGCCTTGTGAACTGGGGGACAATGCAGCAGCCGGTGCTGATGGGCATTGTTGTCTCGGTCGTGATGGGCATGGTGCTGACGCTGCCGATAAGCTCGGCGGCACTTGGGATTATTCTCGGACTTTCGGGGCCTGCGGCCGGTGCGGCAACGATTGGCTGCTGTTGTCAGATGGTCGGCTTTGCCGTGGCAAGTTACAGAGAAAATGGTATTGGCGGTCTTTTGGCACAGGGCCTTGGCACATCAATGTTACAGGTGCCTAACATTGTCCGCCGTCCGCTCATATGGATTCCGCCGATTCTCTCATCGGCGATTTTGGGACCAATTGCCATCAGCGGATTTTTTAATATGACAAATAATGCAACCGGATCAGGCATGGGTTCAGCAGGTCTTGTCGGACAGATTATGACGTATCAGACGATGATTGCCACAGAGCCGGCAGTTTCGGTTGTTATTAAAATTATTGTGTTCCAGTTTGTCCTTCCGGCAGTCATTACACTCGGTATTTCGGAAGGTATGCGGAAAATGGGCTATATACGAAACGGCGATATGAAGCTGGATATGTAGTTTTTCGGAGGTAGATTATGTCAGAAAATCAGAAAATGACGGAGGATATTGTCGGAAGCCACGGCGAGCGCATGAAAAACCTGAGTAAGTATTATCCGTTTTTTAAGCTTTGGGAAAGCGGACTTTCAGCCTATAAAGACGGTGCTTATGCGGATGTGGACATGCCTTATATTACAATGGCGCTGCTTCGGTATTTTATCGAGCAAAATCAGTTTAATCAGCGGGCTGTCACAGGGGAGATGGCGTGCGGCTTTATAAAAACGCTGCTTGATGCGGACTTTGATGTTTCGGCAGACAATCAGGGAGAGCTTGCCGGATATATTTTCGATAAAATATGCAATGACGGCCGTCCTTTTGTTTTTTCATGGTTTAACCCGCGGGATAAGAAAAAGCAGGTGTTCCGTCTTAAATTTATTGAGAGCAGCTATAGAGACGGTCAGATCACCTATGCGCTGACAGAGGAAGCAATTGCGTTTTATCTTGATACAAAGGAGGTACAGGAGGAAAGCCGTATTTCCATTGAAAATATTCTTCTTTCCAAAATGGTGGCATCGCGAAATTTCAAGGGCGGTCTTGAAGTTTTATCCCGCATCAGTCATGAGGTCATGCGCCTTGAAGCTAAAAAGGACGGCATTATAAGACTTTTGGGGCACAATGTTTTTGAAGGTGTCCGGGCACTTTCGGATTTTATGGCGCACGGTCTTGCTTGGTTTGAGGAAGAAGAAAAGCTTTTTGCCCAAAACAGGGTGCTTGTGGATAAAGCTATGGCAATGATGCGCACAGCCCAGACGGCAAAGGATGTCTATGAGCTTGACGCCGCCTTAAAGGCAGCAATGAAAAAGCACAGCGATTTGCTCGGCATGTGTACGGCGCTTCAGATGCGGGCCGATGAAATGATTGTGCGGGCAAAGCACAGCCGTTTTCGGGCGTCGGTTGATTTTGAGGACTATATGGAAAAAATGATCGCCGCCGATCGTGTGGCGGCACTTGAAGATTTTGTAAAACCCCTTTTTTTAATGAATCTGAAAAAAACATTTTATACAGGTCAGCTGGATGATCTGCTTTCTTATAAGCCGGAGGAAAATGTCGCGACAGAGGTTGATGATGGCGGCAGGGAAACAGCTTATGTCTATGATGACGAGGCGGCCGAGGCGCGTATACAGCATAATTTTGACTATTTTCTAAAAGTGCTTTTTGAGCAGATTTCGGACAAAGGGCGCGTTGCATTAAGTTATCTGAACCATCTTTACGAAATGAAATTCGGCAGTGAAATCTATTTTAACGGCGATTATTATGCTTTTCTGACACATTTAAGCCAAAAGGCGGCTTACGATTTAAGTACGGTTGATACCGTTCAGGACACTTTCCTTGAGGGGATTATGGCACAATTTTTAAAAACGGAAAACGGACAGCCGTTTAGAAATTTAAAATTTTCGCTTTCTTACAGGGCGGATATAAAAATAGAACTGCCAAATACGTTTGATATGACAGAAATTGTATTTGAAAGGACGGACGGATGATGGAAAACAGAAATTTAGAAAAAGCTGTGGAAATTTATACAAAGCTTATTACGGGCGAGGAAATAAGTGCCGCAGTCAATGTCGATTTGTATGAGGCTTATGAGGGAATTGCGGCTGTTTATGACCTTGTACATATGCTTTTAAAAAAGTCTAATTTAAAGCTTTATGAATATAAGCAGGCGCTGTATGTGACGGCGGGGCCGGATAACAGAGCCTTCGGCTTTTCAAATGAAGATTTAAAAAAGGCGATTGGTCTGAGAGTGAACAAGGAGCTTTTTCTAGCCTATTATATTATTTATACAGCAATGCTTTTATTTTACAAATCATCGTCAGACATTTCGGTACGGGAATATGTGCGCGCCGACGAGCTTATTGCGGCTGTGACGGACGGAATGCATGCGGTGTCCGGGGAAGCGCTTTTGGAAGTTATGTCAGATACAGAAAATGAGAGCTTTAAAACGATTGCGGTGCTTTGGAGTGAGCTTCCTGAAACAGCCGGCGGCGATGATGGTGCAAGTCTCAAGGCTGCCCGCGGTTCCAAGCTTGGTATGATTAAGCTTGTTTTTAATTTTTTGCAGGAGCAGCAGCTTTTCTTTGAGAGCGGCGGGAAATATTATGCCCTTGACCGTTTCAGAGCGCTTGTGCAGAATTACTACGATGAGGCGCGGGGACGTCTTTATGAGATTTTAAATGAGGGAGGCGATACACATGCCGCATATTAACAGAATTCGTGTCAATAATGTAAAATATAATTTCGGCACACAGTTTTATGATGATTTTTCCATGCGCTTTGACGGAAAAAATGCCCTTTATGATTTGGCAAATGGCGGCGGAAAAAGTGTGCTGATGCTTTTGCTTTTTCAAAATCTTATTCCAAATTGCACGCTTGATGAGAAACAGCCGGTGGAAAAGCTTTTCAGAACAGGCGACGGCAGCACATCAATTCATTCCCTTGTCGAATGGAAACTTGATGCGCCGGACATCGAGGATGGCTACAAATATATGCTGACCGGTTTTTGTGCGCGCAAGGCGAAGGAAGACGACAGCAAGGAGGGCAGCCGTGGAACGAGTGCGGCCATTGATTATTTTAATTATGTGATTTTTTACAGAGGCTACAATGATAACGATATTATTAATCTGCCGCTGTCATCGGGCAATGAGCATATGACCTATACCGGGCTTCGAAGTTATCTTAAGGAGTTAGCCCACAGCGATTATCAGCTTAAGATTTCGATTTTTGACAGAAAAGGTGAATATCAGCGTTTTATAAGCCGCTATGGTCTTTATGAAAGCCAGTGGGAAATTATCCGGGGTATTAATAAAACGGAAGGCCATGTGCGTACTTATTTTGAATCCAATTACAGGACGACGCGCCGGGTGATTGAAGATTTACTGATTGAGGAGGTCATACAAAAAGCCTTTATTCATAAGGCCGGCGGTGATGACAGTGATATGGCAGAAACGCTGCTTGGGATTAAAGATAAGCTTTTGGAGTTATCTAAAAAGAAAGAGACGCTCGGTGATTATGACGGTCAGATTGAGGCGCTTCGTACCTTCGGCGGCAGAATAGAAAGTCTTGGCGCGCTTTATGACGAAGAAGATACATATAAAAAAGAACTTGTCAAAGTATTCAATACGATGCAGCTTGCCATACATTCAAAGCAAAATGCCTTTGATTTGTCTAAAAAAGAGGGTGAGCTTTTAAATAAGCGGCTTTTAGAAACACAGAGGCGGCTTGATACGGCAAAGGTTCAGAAAAACAGGGCACTTTTAAAAACGATGGAAAATGACGGCGCCGAGGATGATGCGAATATTAAACGTCTGGAGACGGCGTATTCGGCGAAGCTCTACGAGCTTTCAAAGGCGCAGAGCATCAATGATTATATAGATTATAAGGAGAATGAAAAGGAAATCCTCATTATTAAAGAGGCACTTGAGGGCAGTACAAAAAATTACAGTCATGTGACGGAGGAAATGAGCCAGCTTGTCGGTGAGGCGAAAGGGCTTATTCAGGCGGGACAGCAGTTGTTTTCAAAAAAGTTGTCAGGACTTGAAGCGGAATTTTCGGAAAAAAAGAAAAAAGCAGACGAGGCAGCGCGCGCTGTTCACGAAATTGACCGTCAGACAGCCGTGCTTGATTTTGATATTGACGGCGCAGCCCGCAAAAAAAAGGCGCTTCAAAAGTCACTGGCTGATTTAAGAGGCGAGCTTCAGGTGCTTTTGGCGGAAGGTACTGACGAGGAATTAAAAGGCTATGAGGCCGCGTCCTCGGCAGCGCACAAAAAGCTTGAGGCTGCCGAGGCTTCCGAAAATGAGGCTAAAAAGAAGCTTGAAGCTTATAAGAAAAGCTTAAGTGAAACAGAGGCTGATGAAAAAATTGCCGGGGCTAAAAAACTTCAGCTTGAAGAATTTTTCAGATGCTATGAAAGTCAGAAAAAAGATGCGGAACGCCTTTCGGCCGTTTACGGCGTTTCGGGCAGTGAAAATTTGAAAACAGCCATTACAGAGCGTTATAAAAAAGCGGCGGAAGATATTTATGTCCACAGCAAACGTCAGGCGTCGTTTGCGGCTTACACGGCGCAGCTTAATGAAAATAATCCTTCGGTCACTGCGAAAGAAGTTATGGAAGTCATTGATGATTTAAGGCGGACATACCATGTGCAATGTATCAGCGGCGGTGATTATCTTAAAAATGCAGAAATTTCTGAGCGGGCGCAGGTGCTTTGCCGCCTGCCGTTTCTTCCTTATGCCGTTATTGTGAAGGATGGTTTTGGAAGCCTTTTAAAAAATTCAGACTTTTTGCAAAAATATTTTGCGGATTTTACGGTACCCATTGTGAATATGCAGGTTGTCAAAGACGGCGAGGGCGCCGCTTTTGATGACGGTATTCTTTTTACCGGGGATAAGCTTAGCCTGTATACAGATGAAGCAGCGCTTTTAAAGGAAAAACAGCGTATTGAAGATATGCTCGCACAAGAGAAAAAGACGGTGGAAAGGCTTTTAGATCAGCAGGAAACTTATATGGCTGATTTGGAGCAGATTCATTATTTTGCGTGTTATTTTGAGAAAGATTATCTCAGGCAGCTCTCAGACTTAGATGCCATTGATCGTCAGATTGCAGAGAACCGTAAAAAAATAAGCGGGCTTTATGAGGATATTGAAAATGAAAAACGGCAAATACAGGCAGCCGGGGCGGCCACAGCCGCCATGCGCGGTGAGGTCAAAAAGGCGGAGCATCAATGCGCTGTCTCAAGGCAGATGGTCGGGCTGCGCACCGAATTTGAAGATGTCTTAAGACGTCAGTCAGAAAGTGAAAAACGCCGCAGTGCGCTTTTGGACAAGCGCTGCTCGTATGAGGCTGACGGAGAGCGCCTTCGCGGTGAAATGGATGATTTAAAGGCGCACATGAAGGGCATCAAAAACGAACTGGCAGTGCTTCAAAATATGTGGGATGCTGACTTTTTAGCCTATGATGACGGCAGGGCAGCGGCAGCGGCTGATTTTGACAGAGCGCGCCTTGAAGCTGTTCATGTCCGGTTTATGGGCTTAAAGCAGACGTGTGAGGCAGGCAGCGGCGAGCTGACGGATAAGCGCAGACTTTTAGAAAATTGTGAGCGGACATCACAGCGCCTTAAGGCGGCCATTGAGGCGAGAAACATAAGCTTTGATGATCTTGAGGCATTGGAGGAGGCTTGTGCGCTGTCACGGGCGGATATGTCAGCACTTGAAAATCTTAAGGCAGAGGCTGGACGCCTTTCGGATGAGATGAAGCTTGCAAGAGCCATTGCCACAGACCGGCTTGCAAACAGACACAAGCTGACGGGCCGTGTGGAAAATGCCATTCAGGTGATTGAGGAACGTTATGGCGTTTATAAAGAGGTTGATTTAAACGGCGGTGATTATGAGATTTTCTTTGAGGAAGCAGGGCGGCTTTTGGAGGAATTAAAGAAGAAGGCGGCGGCGGCTGAAAAAGAAAAAGAAACTTTCATGGTACAGCTTCGAAATCTTGATGATATGAAAAAAGAGGTCGAGCGTCTTGCGCGTATGGCCGGAGCAGATATGAGCCTAACCGGTGAGAGTTACATGCCGGATATGAATTTCAGGAAAAAGACAGAGCAGCTTCGTCTGAAGTACGAGCAGCTTAGAAAGACAGAGGATTTCAAAAAGGCAGAATTTGAAAAGGGCAGAGATAAGCTGATCGAAAGTCTGACGCAGTATCATGCCGCTGAGCTGGCATTTGAGGTGCGAAGCCATATTAAGCTGCCGTCTGTCTACAGTGAAGCCGGACAGATGCAAACGCACATTGAGGAAACGATACGCATTATTATGCTTGAAAAGGATAGGATTCTCACCGGCCTTGAAAGTATGGTAAAAATAAAGGAAAACTTTGTCAGCCAGTGTATTCAGCGGTGTATGGACATTAAGACAGCGCTCGAACGTCTTCCGAAAATGTCAAAAATCACTCTCGACAAAGAGCAGATTCAGATGATACGTCTGCAGATTCCTTATGTTAAGGAAGAATATTATGCCCAGAGGATGTCTGATTATGTGGACAGTGTGGCAAAAGCTGCCGACAGCTATAAGGACGGGCAGGAGAGACTTAAATATATCCGGACAAAGCTTTCATGGAAGCAGCTGTTTTCAGTGATTGTCTCGGATATGAATAGTATACGGCTAAGTCTTTATAAGCGTGAGCGCATCCGCGAGCAGAGCCGTTTCCTTCGTTATGAGGAGGCAGTCGGAAGCACAGGTCAGTCTCAGGGAATTTATATCCAGTTTTTAATTGCTGTCATTAATTATATTTCGGCGCTTAATTCAAAGGCAGCCGACGCTGCTGCGCTTAAAAAGGTTATATTTATTGATAATCCGTTCGGCGCTGCGAAGGATATTTACATATGGGAGCCGATTTTTGCCCTGCTTCGTGAAAATAATGTACAGCTTATTGTGCCGGCGCGCGGTGCGACGCCTGCAATTACAGGAAAATTTGATGTGAATTACATACTTGGTCAGAAGCTTGTCGGCAACAGACAGCAGACTGTTGTCGTAGACTACTACTCAAACATCGCGGCGGAAAATGTGGAATACCGCCGTATAGAGTTCGAGCAGGAGGTTTTTGATTTTGTGTAAATGATTTTGAATTGTGCAAATGCATATCATACATAAACTGCCCCGGCACTTTTGTTTGGAGTCGTGCATATGATGTAGGAAAAGGGTGTGCGAAGTGGTTTTATGCGGCTTGTTCAGTTGCTTGACGGTTTTTTGTGGTTTTTGCTTGAGGGCAGTTTATATACAGAAATTATGGGACTTTGTGACGATTCAAGACAGGTGCGTCCGGGCGATGTTTTTATATGCATCCGTGGCAGTAAAAGCGACGGCCATGAAAAGGTTCATGAGGCACTTTGCCGGGGTGCGGCGGCGATTGTGGCGGATTGTCCGTTAGTTTTTGATAAAGCATATGGGGCTGCGCTTGTGCAGACGCCGGATACAAGACTTGCGAAGGCAAAGATGGCCGCGGCTTTTTATGGATATCCAGACCGGCATCTGACGCTTGTCGGGATTACGGGGACAAAGGGAAAGACAACAACTGCTTATATGCTTAAATCCATTTTGGAGTCGGCATGTATAAAAACAGGTCTTATCGGTACAATTGAAATTTTTGACGGAGAACATTCGGAAAAAACAAAAAATACGACGCCGGACGCCATTGCCATTTACAGGGCGCTGGCTGAGATGGTAAAAAATAATGTGAGTCACGCTGTCATGGAGGTATCTTCCCAGGGGCTTAAACAGAGCCGGACAGCGGGGCTCTATTTTGATGTCGGAATAATGACAAATATTTCAAAAGATCATATTGGAAAGAATGAACATGCCGATATGGAAGAATATATGTTTTACAAAAGTCTTTTATTCAACCAGTGCAGCATTGGTCTTGTCAATGGTGCAGACACTTTATCGGGGCAGGCGCTTGCCTGCTACAGGGGGCGCATCGGGGGCTGTCTTTATGAAGATGGCAGTAAAAGTGATGTGTGGCTTTCGCCGAAAAAAATTTTATTCCGCGGCAGACAAGTGCCGGGGGGATTTGAATTTTTTGCAAAAGACAGACAGAAGCTTTTTATCAAGCCGGGAATGCCGGGAAAATATAACTGCAAGAATGCGCTGATGGCGGCTTCAGCGGCAGTCTGTCTTAAAATTGAAGATAAGGCGATTGTAGAAGGTCTGTCAAAGGCCTTTGTGCGCGGGCGGATGGAACTTGTGTCTGTCAGGCGTCCGGTGAAGGTGATGATTGATTATGCCCACAATGCGGCAGCGCTTGAAAGTCTTTTGAAAGCTGTGCGTCCGCTTTGTAAGGGGCGTATCATCTGTATGTTTGGCTGCGGCGGAAACCGCTCAGGCGAGCGGCGTTTTCAGATGGGAAAGGTGAGCGGACTTTTGTCAGATTTAACGGTGATTACATCAGATAATCCAAGAGATGAGCCGCCCGAAAATATTATTGCGGAGATTGAAAAAGGTGTGATAGCGTCCGGCGGTGATTATGTAATGATTGAAAACCGGTGGCGGGCGATTGATTATTGTATGAATGAGGGCGGTCGGGACGATATTGTGATACTGGCAGGAAAGGGGCATGAGGATTATCAGGAAATCTGCGGCGTCCGTTATCCGATGGATGAAAGGGCATATGTTATGAAAAATTTCTGAAAAAGACAGATGTTCTTAATAGACTTTTTAGGTGTTTCGGTTGTCAGAAAAATAGAGTTGTGGTAAACTATTCACTGAGTATCTATGTGTATATGCAGTATGCATTTCATAAAGGAGTAGAATGATGGAAAAGCGAGTAGATAAAGTTGCTGAAAATGACCTGTTAAAGCAGGTAAAAGCCTATGTCCTTGACGGCCGGTTTGATAAGGCATCAGAGGTTATTGCCCAAATGGATGTCAATCGTATTAAGGCAGCGCCGGGCCTTTGTCTGATCGGTGAAGTATATATGCGTGAAAAGATGTATGAGGATGCAGAGAGCGTATTTTTAAAGGCGTATGCAAAGTCGCCGAAAAACAGAAGAATACTGAGTCTGCTGACGAGTCTTTATATCGAGATGGGCGACTATCCGGAAGCAGAGTATTATTATAAGGAATTTATTGCGGTTGCATCGAGAGACTTGCATAGGTATATTTTGCGCTACCGGCTTGACAGAGCAAAAGGAGAGCGCAAGTCAGTGCTTATTAATACACTTGAACGTCTGAAGGATTATGAGTATATTGAAGAATGGGCTTATGAGCTTGCAAAGCTTTACCATGAGGCCGGAGAGGATGAAAAGTGTCTTCATGAATGTGATGAAATTGCGCTTTGGTTTGGTAACGGCGAATATGTGAATAAGGCTATTGAGTTAAAGTGCCGGATTACCGGAGAAAAGCTGCCGGATTATCTTATTGCCGAGAGGCAATTTGAAAAGACGGGTTTTGAAAAAGTGCCGGAAGCAATTGACGGTCACAGCGGTGACTACGGCGGCTTTGATATTGATATGGTTGAAAAAGCCATTCGTGAGGAGGAAGCAAAGAAAAAGGCGCAGGACAGGGCGCGAGAAGAAATTTCGGAGGCGATCGATGCCCAGTCTTTGGGCAGTGACAAAGATGCGTTTTTTAAAGCTTTATCTTCCGGTGACACGCGTGCCGATTTTTGGAAATCTAAAGACGTAAAGTCTGAGGATGATGAAATATTTGAAAAATACGGCAATATAGATGATGAAAGTCTTCAGGAATCTTCTTTGGACGATGATGATGATTTTGATGACGAAGTTTTAAACAGTGAAGCTGCGGCGATGTTTGAAGCTGATTTGGTTGAAGAAGCTTTGGATGATGAGGACTTTGATGAGGCGGCGGCACTATTTGAGAAAGCTTTGGATGATGACGACGATGATTTTGTCGAAGAAGCTTTAGACGATGACGACGATGATGATTTTGTCGAGGAAGTTTTGGACGATGACGACGATGATTTTGTCGAGGAAGCTTTGGATGATGATGATGATGATTTTGTCGAGGAAGTTTTGGATGATGATGAAGATGAAGCCGACGGACTTTTGATGGATGATGATGACATTGTCGAGGAACGGGTTTGGACAGCAGAGGATAAGGATTTTATTGCAAATCTTTTTGAAAATGGTTCAAAAACAGAGAGTAATGTGCTTTCAACTGTGCCGAATATTGATTATGTCAAAGAACAGCTCAGCAAAACATTTACAAAGTTTGAGGAGACGACAGCAGAGAAGTTTGATATTCTTGCTTCCTATGATATTAACTTTGTTGTATTGAGTACAGATAAGTCTTTAAAATCACAGATTGCCCTTGGTATTGCAAAAGCATTGAACACATATGGCTTGTGTGATAAGAGCAAGATTGTCCGTGCCAGCGCACAAGACTTAAATGAGAGGGATTTTTCGGTGATTTTTGATAAACTTCAGGGAGGCTGTCTTATTATCGAAAAGGCAGACTTACTTTCAGATAAGTCAGTGTCTATTATCGAGTGGGAGGTTAATAAGGAAAATCAGAAGACGGCGATTGTTCTTGAAAGCTTTCATGATGAAATGATGGCGTTTTGGAAAAAGCACCAGTCACTGCGCTCGAAGTTTCTCAATGTCATTAATGTTTCAAAATACAATGAGATGGAATTGGTGACGCTGGCAAAAGGCTATATTGAACAGAAAAAGTATGAGATGGATCCTGAGGTAGCTCTTATTTTAAGAGATTATTTCGGACAGTGCCTTAAGGAAAATAAGGTTATCAATTATGAAGATGTCATGAGCATTGTTGATGTGGCAATTACAAATGTTGAAAACAGAAATTCTAAAAATCTTTTTATGACCGTACTTGAAAACCGGTATGAGGAAGCAAGTATGTTTAAGCTGCTTCCTGAGGATTTTCGTTTTCTGAAAACAGAATAGGCAAAATAGACAAAGAGAGCTTTGGAAATTCTACATCCGAAGTTCTCTTTTTTTCTTGACCGAGACTATACCGATTGGTATACTAATAACAGGAGGATGTCTATGGAAAATAAAGAGAAGATTTTAGAAAGTGCCCTTGATTTATTTTCTGCAAAGGGCTATGACGCGGTGGGAGTTCAGGAAATTGCCGAACGTTCGGGAATTACAAAGCCGACGCTCTATCATTATTTTGGCAGTAAATATGGTCTTTTAGAGGCGCTTTTAAGTACACATTATGAGCAGTTTCGCAGTGTGCTCTCAGAGGCAGCCCGCTATGAAGGTGATTTGCCGATGACGCTGTACCGCTTTGTCAATGCGTATTTTACACTGGCACTTCAGAATGTGAAGTTTTACTGCTTTTTTATGTCCATGATGTATGCGGGAGAAGAAAGCGATATGTACAGGGCGGTTTATCCATATGCCCAGCAGCAGCTTGATATGGTGACAGAGATGTTTCTCGCAGCCGGGGATATTATCGGCAATATGAATGGCCGACAGGAACAGTATGCCATCACATTTATCGGTATTTTAAATCATTATCTTCTTTTGTGGATGCGTCGCGGAGATAAGCACACGCCGGCGATCAGCGGAGAAAAAGCCTTTGCGGTTGTGCATCAGTTCCTTCACGGAATTTACGTTTAAAAGAAAATCAACAGGAGGGGCATTATGGCAGCATGGTATGACAGCGCCGTTTTTTATCATATTTATCCGCTTGGACTGTGCGGATGTGAAAAGGAGAATGACTACAGGCCGCGAGAAAGCAAATTTCCAATATTAAATCAGTGGGCAAGACATATGTCTGAGCTTGGATGTACGGCTGTTTATATCGGCCCGTTATTTGAGTCGGCAACCCATGGGTATGATACGAGCGATTATAGAAAAATTGATTCCCGCCTCGGAACGAATGAGGATTTTAAAGCTTGGGTGGCACTCTGCCACAGTCTCGGCATCAGAGTTGTTGTCGACGGTGTCTTTAATCACACGGGCAGGGATTTTGAAGCTTTTAAAAATTTAAGAGAAAAGAAATGGGATTCATGGGGAAAGGACTGGTACTGCGGCGTCGATTTTAATCGCCAAAGTGCCTATGACGACGGATTTTCCTATGAGTCATGGCGGGGCTATGAACAGCTTCCGCGGCTGAATATGCAAAATCAGGCTGTGAGAGATTATATGCTTTCGGTTGTACGGTTTTGGGTGGATACATTTGATATTGACGGCATACGGCTTGACTGTGCAGATGTGCTTGATTTTGAATTTATGCGACAGTTAAGATGTCTGGCTAATGATATAAAGCCGGAGTTTTGGCTGATGGGTGAGGTGATTCACGGTGATTATGGACGCTGGGTTCATTCGGAGATGCTTCATTCAGTGACGAATTATGAGCTTCATAAGGGCATTTATTCGGCGCATAATTCACAAAATTACTTCGAGATGGCACATTCGGTGCAGCGGCTTTTCGGCCCTTACGGTCTTTGCCGCGGCGCGAAGCTCTACAACTTTGTTGACAATCATGATGTTGACAGGATTTATAATAAGCTGACAGTTAAAGAAAACTTAAGACCGGTATATATATTTCTTTTTACGATTCTTGGTATTCCGTCCATCTATTATGGTTCGGAATGGGGAATCAGCGGCTGTAAAACCGGAGGCAGTGATGACGGTTTAAGACCTGCCATAGACCTTGAACATTTTGAAAATAAAAATCCGTGGCTGACAAAGCTTATTACGGCGCTTGCAAGGGCAAAAGCAGAATGTACGGAACTGAGCTTCGGGGAATACAGGGAGCTGCTTCTTAAAAATAAGCAGTATGCTTATGCAAGAATTTTTGAAGACAAGGCCAGTGTGATTGCACTTAATAACGACAGTCAGCCGGAAGAATTTTGGCTTTCATTGCCGTTACCGGCAAATGGGGCGGTCAATCTGCTGACAGGTGAACCCGCAGAAATTAAAGACGGAAAGCTGCATTTTACAGTCGGCGGCAATGATGGTGTATTAATCAGATTGAATAGTTAAGAGGGATAATCGTATGGAACACAGAATCAGTGAATTGGATGAATATTTATTTAATCTTGGACGGCATTATGAAATTTATGAAAAGCTTGGCGCCCATAAAATGACAGTGGACGGCAAAGACGGTGTTTATTTTGCAGTGTGGGCACCTCACGCGAAGGCTGTCGGCGTCGCAGGCGATTTTAATTATTGGGAGCCTAAAGAAAATCTGATGAAAAAGCTTGAAACATCGGGGATTTTTGAACTTTTTATTCCGGGGATCAAGGAGGGCGATTTATATAAATTTGCCATAGAAACAGCATCGGGCGAAATTATTTACAAGGCTGATCCTTACGGCAATTATTCACAGATGCGTCCGGAAACAGCTTCTGTTGTGACGGATATTGATCATTTTGAATGGACAGACAGGGCGTGGGAGGAGGTTCTTAAAAAGCAAGATTCCTATGTTCGTCCTGTATCTATTTATGAGGTACATTTAGGCTCGTGGAAAAAGGATGAGAGCGGGGCAAATTGCGGTTACCGCACATACCGGGAACTGGCCCATGAGCTTGCGGAATATGTAAATTATATGGGATACACCCACGTCGAACTGATGGGAATTGCCGAGCATCCGTTTGACGGCTCATGGGGATATCAGGTGACCGGTTATTATGCGCCGACTTCCCGATACGGAACGCCGAAGGATTTTATGTATATGGTCAACTATCTGCACAGTAAGGGCATCGGTGTTATTTTGGACTGGGTACCGGCTTATTTTCCTAGAGATGCGCATGGTCTTGCGCGTTTTGACGGACAGCCGCTTTACGAACATCCGGACAGCCGTAAAGGCGAACATCCGGACTGGGGAACATATATATTTAATTATGAAAATCCTCAGGTTGTCAATTTCCTTGTAGCTAATGCGCTTTTTTGGCTAGATAAGTTCCACGTTGACGGTTTAAGAGTTGATGCAGTTGCGTCGATGCTTTATCTTGATTATGGTAAAAAAGAAGGCCAGTGGCTTCCGAATAAGGACGGCGGCAATAAAAATTATGAAGCGATGGAATTTCTCAAGCATCTGAATTCTATTTTAAAGCAGAGAAATCCGGGAAAGATGGTCATTGCCGAGGAATCAACCGCATGGCCGAAGGTGTCTTATCCGGCAGAGGAGGACGGCCTTGGGTTTACCTATAAATGGAATATGGGCTGGATGCATGATTTTCTCAATTATATGAAAGAGGATCCGTACTTCAGACAATATCACCACGGTGAACTGACATTCAGCTTTGAATATGCCTTTTCCGAGCATTATATTCTGACACTTTCTCATGATGAGGTTGTTCATTTAAAATGCTCGATGATTAATAAAATGCCGGGTGACTTAAATGATAAGTTTGGTAATTTAAGAACTGCTTACGGTTTTATGATGGCACATCCGGGAAAGAAGCTGCTTTTCATGGGACAGGATTTTGCACAATTCAGAGAATGGAGTGAGGAACGCAGTCTTGACTGGTTTTTACTGGACAATGAAGTGCAGAACCGCCAGTTAAATAATTATTACCGGGATTTACTGCATTTTTATAAATCACATCCGGCGCTTTATGAGCTGGACTGTGAGCCAGAGGGCTTTAAGTGGGTATTCGGCGGTGATGTGAGCCATAATATGCTGACGTTTTGCCGTATGACAAAAAATAAAAAGAAGTGTCTTTTATGGCATTTTAACTTTTCGCCGGTTGTTTATGAAAATCACCGGATTGCCTGCCTTTGTCCGGGCGTTTACAGGGAAGTCTTTAACAGCGACAACAGACAGTACGGCGGCAGCGGCTTAGTGAATGCCAAGCCGGTGACAGCAGAAAAACAAGCGTGGGACTGGAATGAATATTCCATGCAGGTGAATGTTCCGGCGTACGGAGCAATTGCCTTTGAATTTGACTATCAGGTGCCGGCCAAGCCTGCAAAAACAAAAAACACAAAAGTGCGAAGACGGGATAAAAATTTTTATAAAAAGATTAAACATTGATATTGTATATGAGGAACACCGATAAGGAAGTTTTGAAACAAACTAACTTAATATGTTCCTTGTATTTTTCGGAATAACTCATTTTTCTCACCCCCTTTCTTCCCGATAGGGGGTTATTACAACAAACACCCATGCGATAGAAAACCGCATAGGCGTTTGAGTAATACGAACTATGAAAGCATACTAAGTGATATGTGTGTTCATCTTTATAGTCATAATATCCCGTTGAATTGGACAGGCTTTTTTGATGATTTCAGACTATTTGATACATAGAAAAAGGACATGAAGATACCTCCCAACGTTTTTAAGCATTTGGTACCGCCATATCCTAAATGAGATGAGCGTTCCGATACATTGACTGCGTGCAAAAATATGGCAGTTCATCTATTGCAGAACATAAAAGAGCCGATAACCGCATTTTATATCTGCGTGTTATCGGCTCTGCGTCTGTGCGTCCGGCTCTTGGATAACTATGATATTCAGTTCTTTAACATTGATTAAAGTTTCCTGTTTACATTTTGGGCAGAATAACGGGAAATTCTTAAGTTCCGTATCTTTCCGTATCTGCAATCTCGTTTTACTTCCACAAATAGGACAGCGTATCCACTCTGACATAGTTGGCGACATATAATCTCATCACCACCTATCCTTGTTCTCATCTTTTTCAAGCTTTTTAGTTTCTCTCAATATCCATAGCGCATACGCAATGGGAACAATACATAGTATAACGGCGGTTATTACACCACATATCAACGAAGAATTATCGACAGCAAAAATGCTCAAAGAATTAACGGCTCCATGTGTAATAATACAAGGCAAAAGGCTCTTTCCTTTGTAGAATATAATCGTAAATAAAAATCCTATTGCGGATGCATAACAAATTTGTAAAAGCGTGGCTATCAAATCTTTACCATTCAGCAAGTTTACGATATGCCCCATACCGAACGTGATACTTGAAATGAAAACGGCCAATTTTATATTATCCTTGCACATGGCTTTGAAAAGAAACCCACGAAAGATAACTTCCTCAATAACCCCGACGCAAGCCATACTTAGAATAAATAGAGCAGTTTCCGCAATAGAAGTATTCATTGTAATGCCGTTCCATAGATTTACGCTTGTAATCAAGACCAGCGGAATAAAGTACAGATATTTTTTCAAATCCCCTTTGAAATAACATAACCCGTATTGTTCCCAAAGATTATGCTTTTTTATAAAACCTAAAATAAGCAAAGTAAAGATAATACACACCGGGGCGGTTATTATTTTTAACGTACCAAGAGAAGCCGAAAGGTTGTCTGCTAAACTAAGTAAAACAACATAGGCAATAATCCACACCAGAGAAAAGCTCAATTCATTTTTCTTATATAAACGATACATTAAAATCCCCCTCTCAACGCCTTAACTGCTCCGTCGAATATCAAACCTAAATCGGATAAAACTGTCTGCTCATCATACTCCATTTCGTTATTTGCAAACATACTGGCATATCCATGTGCAATCAAAAATAACGACCGAAAAATAATTTTTGCCTGCTCTGCATTGACCGCTGTTTCTTGACTAAGTATAGCGATAATGGGCTGTAATTCCTCTGCGTTTATCAATTCAGAAATGTTTTTGCCTAAAAACTCATTGGATTGAAACAGAAAACGAAACAGATTTTTTTCCTTTACTGCAAACTGAATGTAATTCAAACCAATATCTTTCATTGGATTGTTGCTGTGAATATCCATGATATAAGCAGAATGATATTCATCTGCCTTTTCATATACTGCTCTTTTCAATTCCTCTATTGTTTTGAAATGATACATAACAGGTTGAGTGGAACAATTTAATTTTTTTGATATAGTTCGTGCATTCACAGTTTCAACGCCAGTATTTCTAATGATTTCAAATGTTGCATCTATAATCATTTCCCTTGTAATTTTTGCCTTTGGCGGCATTTGCTACACCTCTGTAATATAATTTATGTTATATAACGTAAATTATATTATGTGACAAGATGATTGTCAATAGAGTTAAAGTAAAAGATACATCTCTTTGTTTGGCATTTCAGAAACTTTCCCGTAGTAGGAGATAAGAAAAACTTTTTGAAAAAACTTTCTCAAAACTTCGGCAAAACCACTCTGTGCAGTGTTGTAGGTAATGAAAGGATTTTCATAGGGTTTGGGAAACTTCCCAACAAGCAAAATGCAGGGCATTTTCGGAAAAGGGTACTCTTTTCCTATGCTTGCTGAGAAACTTATCACATTACAAAACAAGGAAAGGATGGGAAAGGAATGGAACGGAAACGAGAGGAAAAACAAGATAATCTATTACCACAAAGGGGAAATCCACTGCATGAAACAGTTATCTACCAAATCGGCGGCACAATCTTTGAAGTGGAAACGGTTTGCGGCGGCTCCGAACTGCTCTATGACAAAATGGAACGGCTTATTAAATCAGAAACTATAAAAACGCCTACTGACAAAAAAGAGAAAGTCCGCTATAATGAAAATAGCAACCTGTTTGTCGGGCGTTCATTACAGGAGGAATGAACACATGACAACGAAAAATTATCCCGACAACATTACCGCTTTATATGCCCGATTAAGTCAAGAGGACGCTTTAGACGGGGAGAGCAACAGCATTGCCAATCAAGAGTTAATATGTAAAGGGTGGTTTCTGCCATCTAATACATATGACTGCGGCTCATTTGTGGTAAATTGAAAAGCAGTTGTAAGAAAGGAGTCAAAAAGCCTTATAACCGCTGGAAATCAACACAAAAGGAGTTGAATTTTATGAAAACTATCTTTGAAGAAATGGGCGGAACATACCGTCAAGTGGGCGATTATTTCATTCCCAACATTACTTTACCGGATGACGGCGAATATCAGATAGGAAAATACGGGCGTATGCGCCGCAGTTATCTGAAAGAGTACCGTAAAATCCTCTACAACAACTATGTGCTGGAGGGAACGCTGTTCAAGCATTTAGCTGAAATCGATCAAGGCTGCAACGAGCACATGAAAAATATCGTTTCCGCTATGGCAAAGCAGGAAGGTGTGACCGAAGCACTCAAAGCGGCTGACCAGATGGAATGGGTACGCCGTATGAACAGTATTCGCAACCGTGCGGAGGAAATCATCTTGACTGAACTTGTATATGCTTAATCGAATGCCCGTTATCGGCTATGTGGCTGATAACGGGCATAAACTTTACTTATGCGGTTCGATAAAACGATATTTACCTTTTCCATATCCTTTTACTGGTACGATTAAGCTTGCGGCTTTCAGTTTGCTGATAAGATTGCCGGCAGCGGTAACGGAATCACCTGTAATAGAGGAAATGTCGGAACGACCAAAGACACCGTCAGTTCCCATGTTTTTATAAACCTCTTTTGCTTTCTTAATTGTAGTCTGGCTTGCGTTTAACCCATCAATCGCAGCCTCAATCGCAACATAGTCAGTGGTAATCGCAACGCTTTCATCCTCAATCGTAACATTAGCGGAGTTTGTTGTGCCATAATTCAAGTTATACAGCGTGACTTGGAATGAGGTAACATCGGAATAGAACTCCGGTTCCAGCTCTTTACGATAGTTATGAGCAGCATGGTAAGATTCCGTAATCTTCTTAAAGCCGCTTCCTTGACGCTCCATATAACCTAACCGTCCGAAAATATCGGCGAGAACGGGATTACGGCGGGTGGAGGAAATATTGGATATATCTCTTTCCTGTATCCGTGTTCCATCAGCCATGCCGCCGGGAGAATAGACTGTAAGACGGTTATCATATATGTCAATATGAACTTCGCTGCCTAAAATGAGGTAATCACGATGGATCAACGCGTTGACAAGGGTTTCAAAAACACTTCGTTCACAGTAGTCCGGCATTTCAATGCGAGAGTTTGCTGTTTTCTTCCAACGAGTTTTCATGTTCCGTTTTACAAAGCTGACACCTTCATTGAGCAGGATAATTAAGCTGCCGGAATATTCTGCGCTGTCGAGAGCATCTACCATACCGCCGCTTTTATCCAAACCATTCCAGCGTGTACAGAACAGCCGGGAATGTCTGATTGGAGAATCATCTGCCAGTAAAGCACCTGCATTTGTCAGTTTTCCGCATTCGTTTCTTATATCGAAGGAATCAAAAAGTTTATCTTCCATGCTGTTACCGGTCCAAACCTTGTATCTCTCTCGTAGCTTTGAAAAAGCGTAGTCCTTGAAATCATATTCAGAGTTTAGAGTGTCATAGGTTCGGTTCATGCCTTTCAATATAAGCTGATTCAGGGCGAAACTTGGAGCAATCACACTCTCATTTCCGATGCGAATATATGCCTCCATAACACCATCTGCTTTGTAGTAGTAAGGCGTAGAGTATCCAGAGGAGACTGTCAGTATCAGAATATTTTTACCATCCTCTCGTTCCGGTACAAGAATGAAGTTGGGATATGGCGAGATACGTTCTTTAATCAGGCGACTGATTGCCTCCGCATCTGCCTGTGCGTCCGTCAAACCAACCACATTTCGGTTATCATCAATGCCAAAAAGCAGAGTACCACCGATACCATTTGCAAAGGCGCTGACGCTTTTTAGCCAGCTTTTCGGTTTTTTAACTTCCAGAGTGACCTTGAAATCACATTCGGTTGCTTCAGCAATCCATTTATCAATCATTGTCTTGTGCCTCCCTATCAGAACTGTTTTTTCTCGCTCTGCTTTTGTAAACATTATGCTTATTCTTGCACTGCGGGCTGCAAAATACAGCACTTGGTCTGCTTGCAACAAAGGCTTTGGTGCAGTGCCTGCAAAGCTTAATCGGGTTTTCACTGTCGGTCAGCATAAAGCTGAACATCATCTGAATACCCAGCAGCAGGGAATGAAAGTCCCAAACGATGGTCGGCTTATCCAAAAGAGCTATATGATAGGTTGGAGCGATGCCGCCAAAAGCTGCCATGCTCTGCTGCATCATCTGTCTGGTTTTATCGTTTAGTGTATCATAATCCTCATAATAAAGGAAACTGTTGATATAGGTAAACGCCCAGTCAATGAACTGCTGTTTCATCCATTCATATCTCTCCGCATATTCCCGCTGAAAGCTCATGTTGAACAGCCATCGGCTTATCTGTCATGGTCAAAGCCAATGCCATCATAACACGGTCATTCTGAATGTTCCACATGGACTCGATACCACGCTTGATCACATCCTGTTTGTCAAATGGAAAGAACAGTGCCAGATATTTTTCAGTGGACATAGTTTCTTCTTTGATGAAGTGATTTTTCGGCAGGTACACCGCCTCATATTCCATAAAGTTTGGTGTGGTAGGCAGCGCAGTCATCAGTCCAAATAAGCCGTATTTCACCGCAAATTGCTGGATAGCCTTCTGAATTTCGTCATCCGGCTTTTTGCTCATACCCATGCGTCCTATATTGATGGCATCCAATACAATTTTCTGATACTCTGCCAGTGGATCAGAAATACTCGGTTGCGCCGTCTTGGTGGGCGTGAGATACAGAGTTCCGTCCTCTGTCGCCCTCCATTCATATTCGCTATATCGCACCCAATTAGAACTGGTGCGTTCAAAAAGGTTTTTCATTTTCTCACTCCTGTTTCCAATCACTGATACCATATTTGGATAAAAGCTCTTTTGCCTGTTCCATACCACTTTCCGTAATATATACTGATTTGGAACGAGACGGATGATTCCCCTGCCGGATATAGTCTGCATCGTCCAATTCGTTCAGTATATCAAAATCATAGCCTTTCCACGCATAAAAATCGGTTGCTTCGTGAAACTTCTCTCCCTGTGTAAAGCGGGACAGGTATAACAGCATCAGTGTTAATTCCTTCATTGCTTCGTCTGCTTTTATATTTTCCATATCAGTCTATTCCTCACTTCATATTGTAACCTGAATAACTTATTTTTATATTATCAATTATACGATTTCTTTTCCCCTGAATCAATCTTCATTCCAGATTTTTCTAAAAAATCTTTCTCCAATAAGGTCATTGGCTGTTGCTTTTCTGCCTTATCCAAAAGTGCAGGAAGCAACTTTTTTCGTATCTTTTTGAGCATCGTGCCACGCACCTTGCGGATGTTCCGGTCGCTTTGATTCCGTATTTTAGCGATCCTTGTTGAGCTAAACATCCGGACAGCGCAGAGAAAGAGCAGCTCCTTGTGTTTTTCATTCAATTCCCAGAGGATTTTGGATAGGTATTCTTCCGTTACCAGTTCATGGATGTCGTAAGGACAGTAGAAAATGGCGTCAATGAAATCTCCCTTTCGGAGCTGCTTTTCCAGTACATCGTTCAGCGTATCAGGGAAAAAGAGTTCATTGGCAGATGCACTATAGTCAAGAGGAACCTTGTCACCGCTGCGGCTGAGTTCGTGATAGCGTTCCCTACGTTCCCGATTCGCGTCCAGCCTGTCCCACCATGCAATCACATTTTCAAACTCCCGTTGTGTTCTGACGGAATCCTCCAATCGTGCAAGGGCTTCTGCCCGCAGTTCTCGTTTGAGCTTCTTACGCTCCGGTTCTTCCTCGTCAGTACCATCCTCAAAGGGATGTTCCGCGGCGTCGGCTTCCAGTTCTTCGATGAGCTGTTCTTCTTTTGTAATCTGCCGTCTGACCTGTTCGGATAATTCAGTTTCTTCGGTATCCGTATCATTGTCGGCAAGAACAACTTGGTTCTTCCGCTTCCTTCGCTTCTTTTTGGGAAGATCGTCAACGGCTTCTTCCTCATCATCCCAAAGGGCATTTTCTTCGTCAACGGCTATGTAATCGGAATCGTCCACTTCATATTCATCTTCATAGTCGCTATCTTCATAAAAGCCGTCATGTTCATATCGTTCGGGATCGTCGAACACCGCAGACACCTCCCTTCAAAAATATTTTTGAAAATTTCTTGGATTTTCCGTAAAAACAGTTCCGCTAAGCACCCTGTATTTCTCCTATAAGTGAGGAGGTAATCTATTTTGTCTATTATTAGATTACTTTCGACACTGAATGAAAGGAGGAAACAGCCTATGTCAAACAATTATCGTGAGCTGACGGGCAGGGAGAAGCAGCGGATCAAGAAGCTAGTTACTTCTCTCTGTGCCAACTACGACAAAGAGTACGGCTGCCTGCCATTGGACTGTGACTGTCCAATGTTGGGTATCTGCTTTACCAACAGCGCACTATGCAGATATTTCCGCAAGTCTGTCCTGCCGGAAGATGCAGGGGTGGAAGCCGTATTCACGCAAATACCGACCACTCATTGCAAACAATGCGGCAAGCCGTTCCCAACTGACGGAAAACGGGTGTACTGCTCACAGCGCTGTGCTGAAGAAGCTTGCCGCAAGGCTTTTTTGAGGGCATTTCTGCATTGGCAGGGTGTTAATACCTTTTGCTCGATTTTAACCATACAAATGGTTACACCATGCCGGAACTAAACCTATTATACGAAAAAACAATGAACATTTCAACACGGAGGTAACTGCCTATGGCAAAAAACGAGAACAGTAATTTTTCTTATATGACTCGCCGCATTGGCGACACCACCTATAAAGTTAAAGTAGTATTTAGCGATACAGAGAAAGAAACAATGGAGGATAAAATTTTGCGGATGATTCGCAATGAAACGGTTACAACTGGCGGAACTTGTGGTATAATCCCGAGTTTGACACTTGTAAAAGTAAAAAATGGCTACAAGTCCAGTAATTATGCGGGCTGTAGCCATTTTCCTTTCAGAAACGATTTGTGCTATTTTTTTATTTCTTCTGTTTTGGTATTTTTTATTATGCTTCGCATAGCTGATTTTGAGATAAATTCATAATCCGTATGAAAGCCAAATACCTTGTGTAAATCATCTGTCATATCGGTTCTTTTGTAGGAAGGAATGTAGCCGCTTTCCTTTGACAGAAGTGTCACTTGCATGGAACGAAGCGTGCCCAGAATCTCGTTACAGGTATAATCGTTTCCGAGCTTTTTTTCGAGCAGCCGGTACACAAGCAGGCTGATATAACAGATCAGGAAATGGGCTTTGATTCGGTCATCCCTCCTGACATAGACAGGACGTGCTTCAAAATCCGTTTTCATGATTCGGAAATTTTCTTCAATCTCCCAACGCCGCCTGTTGATTTTTAAGATTTCCCCAATATCTCCTTCAAGGTTTGTTATGACCGCATAAAATCCGTCATACATTTCTTCTTCAGAGATACGGTCTGAATCCAGGGCATATATATTCCTGCCTGCCACTTCACCATCTTCTGTTATAGCAGTGGATTTTATAAAACGGGCTGGGTCATTCTGGTTTTTGCCACGTCTTTTTTTGCCCGGCTGTTCTATCATTTTTACAGCGCGTGCTATCTGTTGTTCGCGGATTCTTTTCTGATATGCCTTGTATTTTGGAGAATAGGTTACGATGACGATTTCATCCATGTCTCCATTTACAACAGGTACTTCCTTGTAAAAGATGGTTTCGTAAATATCCGGATTGGATTCATCCAGAGTGGATATGTCGATGAACTTATCAGAACCAAGCCTGCGAAACTGTTTTGGATTTAAGGCAATCTGCCGGTCTTCCTCACGCATCTTCTTCAGGGATTGTGTGATGACATAAGAACGGTTTCCGAAACTGTTAAATTTCCGGTTTGCTTTACTGCCAAGTCCGGCATCTGAGCAGAAGATAAACTCGCTGCATGCAAAATCATGTATGATTTTTGTTTCTAAAGGTTTTAAGGTGGTCTGTTCATTCTGATTTCCCGGGAATACATCAAAAGCAAGGGGGATACCATCCGCATCCATAAACAATCCCATTGTGACGATGGGATTTGGTCTGTTTTCTTTGCTTTTCCCATATTTTCTGAAATCGTCATCCTGCGTGGTTTCAAAGTAATAATTCGTACAGTCGTAATAAAGGATCTTCTTGTTTCTCGGATGAACGAAGTTTGAATTGAAGTATAGTTCCTTCTGAATAAAGTCAGATTCTTCGGCCATAACGGAAAGTGCGTGGTAGAGGTTCTGCAGTTCATACTTAGGAGGTTCCAGTAGGGTCTGGCAGTAAGAGTAACTGCTCAGTTTGCTGGAAGGCGCCAGGATCCTTGAAAAAATCTGATCCGTAAGGATTGCACTGAAATCATAAGTGTATTTATGGCGTTTGGAAATCTTGCGGCAAATGGAATCGATTTTTAATTCCGTACACAGTTTTTGAAGGAACAGATAGCCAACAGGAAAGCAACGTTCTTCATTCTTTGGAATATAAGCGCTTTGGGATAAAGAAACGGTCACATTGCTTGTTTTAGCGTTGTATTCCATAGTGTCTTTTTCTGCCTCTGATTTTGCCCATGCCATCATAGCATCATAATTTCCGGAAAACCGCTCTAAGAGATCGTTCAGTTTTCCGAGTTTTCTGTGGATTTGAGTAGCGGTTTTTCCGTTGCTTTTTCGGTATGAGCGTTTGATATAGACATCTTTGTTATCTGAATTACCAGTAAGTGAAATATATATGTGAACCAACTCCTTTTGTGATATAATCTTATTATACCACAAAGCGCACAAAAGCACACGTGTTATTTTTAAAAATTTGACAAAAAAATAAGCCGTGATTGGCTTAAATAAAGGATTTTTGTGATAGTATGTTAAAAAGAAGTGTCAAACTCCCGAGTCCACCGAACACCGCAGACAGCGGATAGAAATTGTCTGGAACTTTATCGGAGAACTGGAACAGGACGAGGATAAGCAGACCATTGAAAGGCAAAGAAAAAGCAGAACGACATAGCCTTTTGACTATGCCGCCCTGCGGTAATACAATTACTTCCTTATGGGTGTGCCGTTTTAGGGTATCGGCGTTTGGATTTGTCGATTTTTGTCGGACGGTTTTTTATTTGGGGGCTAGACAGGGGATTTTTTACGGGGTATAATCAAGTCATAAAATTCTTCAATATTCTAAGTTCTTTTAAATCCCATAATTAAAATTTTATAGAGGTGATGGCTTGGTTCATCTTACATATTTGAGTCTTATTTGCATTTTGGCAGTTGCTGCCGTGATGGATATAAGTACTTTCCGTGTGAAAAACCGGTGGATTATTTTCGGACTTGTTTTTGGAGTCATACTTTATATTGCTGCCGGACAATGGGCCGTGATTGCCAATAAGGCTGCCGGATTTTTGCTCCCGGCAAGTCTGCTCGTATTATACCGGTATTCGATGCTTGGTGCTGCGGATATTAAGTTGTTTGCAGTAGCCGGTTTTTACCTTGGATTTCGGGACAGTTTTTTATTTATTGTGATGACCTTCATGCTGGCGTCGGGGCTGGCAGTATATCGTATATTGACAAATCATTGTTTAAAAAAGCGTTTCTTTTACTTTCTTAATTTTATCAGAGATTTTTCCACAAATGAAAAACATATTTATATGGACTTTGCAAATAAGGATAAGACGGCCTGTCTTCATATGACTGTGCCGATGGCAGTGACAGCAGTGCTTTTGTATGCACGGACATTTTTAGTATAAGGGGATGATGCGATTGAAGAATACACCCTTATGTATTTATGACAAAGATACGGTTTATCTTGAACGGCTTTCAAGATATCTGATGGGACGGAGGGATTCACCTTTTCTCGTGCGAACCTACTGCGGGGATGATTTGGGATTTTTAGAAGATATTAAAGAAGGATTTTTACTGATTTCCTCGTCGATGCTCAGAGAGGAGATTAAGACATTAAAAAGCAGCAGGGTAATTGTTCTTGATGAAGGTGATGCGAGTACGGCATATGAAGCGTTTGTGCATGTAGATAAATATCAGACAGCCGGAGCGCTTTATGAGCTGTTAATCGGAGAGTGTGCGGACAGAGAGGATGTGATGTCGGGAGAGATTTTAAAAGAGCGGGCGAAGCTGTATTGTGTCTATTCACCGATACGCCGGATTGGAAAGACGCAGTTTTGCAAAAAACTCTGTAGTGAATATGCAAAAGACGGCAGGGTACTTTTATTAAATTTTGAGGAATTTTCAAAAGAGGAAGGTGGTGAGGGATTATCGGAATTGATTTATTTTTTTAAGACGGCAAAACGTCATATTGGTTGTGAACTTGACCGCCTTGTTATTCGGGAGAATGATTATGACCGGCTGGCGTCAGCAGTACATCCGTCAGATTTATGGGAGATGAGTACGGAGGAGATGAAGAATTTTTTAGAACAGCTTTTAGACAGCGGCAGTTATACAAGCGTTGTACTTGATTTGAATATGCTGATGTGGATACCTGATATTTTTGAAATGTCAGAGGTGATTTATGTGCCATGTACAGAAAGTACGCCGGAGATGTGCCGTGTGAAACAGTTTGAGGACATGGCGGGGCTTTTAGAAAATAATATTGCAAAAAAACTTCAGAAAGTAAATATGGTACTTGGATAAAGACAGGGGTGGTTTTATGGACTATTATAACTTGAAGGAAAGTTTAAGGCAGGAAGTCATGCAGCGATTGGATTTTCATAAGGAATGGGAAGATGATGAGATTGCGGATATCATTGATGACGTCATTTTAAAAAGAAGCCGGGAGCTGTATATGAGTACGGCGACAAAACTGACGCTTAAGCAGGAGTTGTTTAATGCAATCAGGCGCCTTGATATTTTACAGGAGCTTATTGATGATCAGACGATTTCAGAAATTATGGTGAATGGTGCCGGAAATATTTTTTACGAAAAAGGCGGAAGAATTTATAAATTTGAAAAGAAATTTGATTCGCCGCAAAAGCTGGAGGATGTCATTCAGCAGATAGTTGCACGGGCAAACCGTCATGTCAATGAAGCGTCACCGATTGTTGATACGAGCCTTGCGGATGGTTCAAGAGTGAATATTGTTCTAAAGCCTGTGGCATTAAACGGTCCGATACTGACGATACGAAAGTTTCCGGAAAAGGCAATTACGATGGAACGCCTCATAGAATGGGATTCTATCAGCGGTGAGGCCGCTGCAGTACTTGAAAAGCTTGTGAGAGCCGGATATAACATTTTTGTATCCGGCGGAACAGGCACAGGCAAGACAACATTGCTTAACGCACTTGCAGATTATATCCCGAAGGAGGAGCGGGTGATTACGATTGAAGATACGGCAGAGCTTCAGATTCGGGGTGTTAAAAATCTAGTGCGGCTTGAAGTGCGTAATTCGACAGCGGACGGTACATATGAAGTTACCATAAGAGATTTGATAAAATCAGCACTCAGAATGCGCCCGGACAGAATTGTTGTCGGTGAAATCAGAGGTGCTGAGGCCATTGATATGCTTCAGGCAATGAATACCGGGCATGACGGATCGTTAAGTACGGGCCACGCCAATTCGATTGAGGATATGCTTTCAAGAATTGAAACGATGGTCATGATGGGCACGGATATTCCGGTTCAGGCTATCAGAAAGCAGATTGCTTCATCAATTGATATTGTAATTCAGCTTGGACGTCTCAGGGATAAGTCACGGCGTGTTGTTGAAATTGCGGAACTTAACGGAATTTTTGACGGTGAAATCGCCATAAATTCTTTATACAAATTTAGAGAGGATATACCGGAGAAATCAGAGGATAATGGTTCAGAGATGATGATTCGCGAAGATGGATATTATGAGAATGAGTGCGGAAAAGTATTGGGGCATCTTGTGCCGACGGGTAATGGCTTGATCCATAAACAGAAACTTATGGCAGCAAACATTCGTATTGAGGAGTTAGATAAATGAAGCGAAAGAAAAACAAGGTTAAAAAAGGAAGTCAGTTCGACCAGAGATTTTGGCTGGCTGCCGCCGGAAAATATATTCTTTTAGATTTTATAGTTTCATTTCTGTTTTATAATTCATATTTTCTGTTCATTGGGTTCATACCTTTGTTTGAAGTTTACATAAGATTTGAAAAGAAAGCTTATATAAAAAAGCTTGCAAGGGATCATAAACTGGAATTTCGTGAAGCAATGACGGCAATGTATGGGATGATTGCTTCGGGGTATTCGTTGGAATCGGCAATTAAAGGCGTTCCTAAAGAACTTGGACTTTGTTATGCAAAAGACAGTTGGATTATCAGTGCCTTTGAAAAGATGGCGGAAGCTCTGAATATGAATATTCCGGCACAAAAGTGTCTGGAGACATTTGCAAAAGATAGTAATGATGAAGACATTATGAGTTTTTATGAAATTATATGTATTGCGAAGAAGTATGGCGGGAGCATGACCGTTGTTATTAAGATGGGCATTGATAAAATCAGCCGTCGTATTGAGACAGAGTGTGAAATTATGACGCTGATTGCCGGACGTAAGAATGAGTTTACAGTGATGACGCTGATACCTGCATGTATTATTTTGTATATGCGCATAAGTTCAGCTGAATTGATGACTGTTCTTTATACGCAGACGGCGGGAAGAATTGTGATGACACTTTGTCTGACAGTATATGCGGCCGCTGCAATCTGGGGAAGGTCGATGACAAGAAAGGCAATGACTGCAGCATAGGAGGGGCTTATTTGATTTATTTTAATAGCATATGTTTTATTGCGACGGCAGCAGCGTTTATTATATACAGAAATTACCGCCGTATGGATGTGAAGATGTTGTGGCCTGAGACGAAGCAGGCGGGTATAAGCTTTGGATTGCCGCTTCGGATGTATGATTTATACAAAAAGCTTTTAGGGTATAGTCATAAAACGGCCGCCGTATCAAAAGTTCAGTCACAGCTTCATAAGCTGATGCCTTTATGCAGTATTAGTGAGGCTGAAGATAAATTATATGCAGGAATGATACGCATATTTTTAACTGTGTGGATGCTTGTCCATTTTTTGGCGATTATTTTTACATTAACAGTGAAAGAGACTGTTTTTTGTGATGATGGCAGCCTCATACGTCCGGATGCCGGTGCACCGTCGTATACGGTTGAGATGGATATGAATAGTTCTGTAACCGGAAAATCTAAAATAGATGTCACTGTCAGTCCAAAATTATATACAGATAAAGAGCGGGAGGCGGTTTTTTTGCAGGCGAAAGCGTATGTTCTTGAGACTGCACTCGGAGATAATGAGGCATGGGAAAATATTTGTTATCCGCTTAATTTTATAAAGGCTGTACCGGGAACCGGTATTTTGGTTGAGTGGACAATTGATGATTATGCGCTTTTAGATGATTCAGGCAATATTATGGATAAGGCTGTCAGCGATGCCGGAGAGAGAACATTTGTGACGGTAAAGCTTGTTTATGAGGCTGTATCTGAAACATTTGATATTCCGATGACAATATTTCCGACACCGGTAACAGATAAAGAAAAGTTTTTAAATGCGGTTGAATCAAAGCTGGCAGAGGCAGATCGTGGTGAACGAAATAAGGACAGGCTTGTTTTGCCCGACAATGCAGATGGAAAAGCAATTTCGTGGTCTGTGCCAAAGAAAAATACGGCTGCGGCAGTAACGATGATTGGCATATTGGCAGCACTGCTATGTGCGGCCGGAAGGGTTGGCGATATTCAAACGAAATTAAAGGAGCGGGAACAGCAGCTTGTTTTGGATTATCCTGATTTCGTGTATAAGCTGGTCCTTTTAAATGGCGCGGGAATGAACCTTAAATCTGCGATGGAAACAATGTTAGGGGATGCAAAAATTGCAGGGAGGGACGGACGCTATGTATGGCAGGAGGTACAGGCAGCACTTAGGGCAATGGCACAGGGTGTATCAGAAAAGCAGGCCTATGAGCTATTCGGACAAAGATGTGCACAGCTGCCCTATTTGAAGCTTGGCAGTCTGATGGTACAAAGTCTTAAAAAGGGTGTAGGGGGCATCGGTCACATGATGTCGGATGCGGCCGATGAGGCAGTCATGATGAAGAAGAATGCAGCAGTAAAAGCCGGAGAGGCAGTCGGGACAAAGCTTTTAATGCCCATGGGGCTTTTGCTCGCCGTTGTACTTATCATACTTATTGTACCTGCATTTATGACGATGAACATGTAAAGTGAATTTTGGCGAAGGAGGTATTTTATGTTAAGAAAATTTATGATGGATGAAGATGCTGTCGGTGTTGTGGAAGTTATTTTAATTCTGGTTGGAATATTAACCCCCTATTATGGGGTGGGTATAAGGTGTATAGAGTAAAAATATGTGGATAAATAGAACTGGATATACAATGAAAGGTGGAAAATGTGTATGAGGTCAGAGGAAGAAATGGCAAAAGAGGTTGTGCTGATTAGATATTATAATGTATTGTTTTATTTGTTTTTTAGATTAGGAATAGATGATTTCAAGATACAATGTCTGGTAAATAGAATTGATACAGGGGAAAGCATAAAAATGAAACAAATGCAGGAATGGTGTCATTGCCATAATATTTCATTTAAGACACAATTTATTTATAGAAAAGATTTCCCACTTAAAGCTAATTTGTGGAATTTATATTCGTATTGTAAATTCAAAATGGAATTAATAATTAGGTAGATTCGTAAGAAATAAATATAAGAAAATTGCTTGAAATAGTTATATTAGTACATTGGAATATTTCGGAACAAATCTTTTTATTTGAAGTAGGTAATGATATAATATGAAAATATTGTTTATAAAGAAAGAGTGATATTATGTTTGGAAAAATGAAAGATATAAAGGTGAGAATTAATGTAGTAGGCATAAATAGAGGATGGGCTGAAGCAGTAGCGTATAAAGATTTTTTTCGAAAGAAGGAAATTGGAAGAATAGGAATGGCAGTAGAGGGCGAATACGAAATAAAATATTTTTGAGTAAGAGAGGCGGTAAGGCATCAAGGTATAGGTAAAAAACTTATGGATAAAATGGTACAAGAAGTGATTAAAGATGGTGGTACTAGCTTAAGTGTATATCCACACTCTGAGCCATATGAGGGTGAAACGTATATTAAGAATGAATTATTATATAAGATTTACAAAGAATTGGGATTTGAATTTGTAAAAAAGAATGTCGATGTGAATAGTTCTAATAATAAAATGACGTTGTCTCTGAGAGGAGTTTCCTTTTGTTAATTGTTAGAATTTTTAGAGTTAAAAAATAAAAATAAACTCTGGACAAGATGTGAAAAGAGTGATATTATATTCCTACAAAAGAGATTAAAATAAAAAATAATCTCTAACTTGCAAGGAGGAATTCAAAATGAGAAAAAAAATTACAAAAAATTTTTTTGAGGCACTGACAGAGGTAGCATTAGAAACCAAGGGATATGAGGTTCAGATGGACAGTGAAGGGTATATCAGGGCTTATACAAATGATATTGAAACTCCTGATTTGCTTATTTATTCTGTAGGTCGTTGTTTATCTAATAAAAAAGAAAAAGAAACGACTATGATTTCCGCAAATGAGCGTGCTGTGGAAAAATTAGAAAAGAGAACATCAGAAATCGCTGGAGATTTTATTCCATGTATTGCATTTGGAGTAGGCAAATATGGATATACGGATTCAGAGGTATGTGTTGTTCCTACTTTTGTTTGGAATAATCAATCTCAAAGAGGTTCTGTTTTTTCTTTTTCAAAGGGAAAATATTATTACAATTATGAAAAAGTGGATAATAAGGTTCCTCAAGGTGCGATACTGAGGACAAAATGGATAGCCAAAGATTTTTGAGAAAAGTTTCATATATCTGAAATGGCGATACGAAACAAGTGTATATAAATGAAAAGATTTTTAAACATATAATGTCTATATAGTATAGAGAAAGAGAGGACGTTAGCTCTCTTTCTCGCTTGGTGTATATGTTGAAATGATGCTTTCTATAAATAAATCAATTATTGTTTGGATAGGGTAACCGGTATTTTGAATAAAATCCAATAAATAGTTATTTAGATTAATTAGACAAGAACAATCGGAAGTATAATTTAAACCTATTTTTTCAAAAATAGATTTGATTATGAGATCGTCCTCTATACCAGCAATTAATGCCTTCAAATATTGTTCTTTTATATATTTAGCATTCATTGAAGGGTGTTCAATATTATATCCAGCAGAAATAATAACATTTTGATAATCTAATCCATTTTTAATTAAAGAGCCAATGTTATTGTCTAATATATATTTTAACCCAGATTGAGGTTTTTTTGGATTGTTTCCTGGATCGGGACAGAAAATAGGACAATTTTGCTTTTGAGCGAACTCAATTGTATGCATAGATCCACTTTTTCTTTCACATTCCATTGCCACAGTTACTTTGGAAAGTCCAACAATAAGACGATTTCTATTGACGAATCTAAACTTATCAGGTTTTGTTCCAACAGGGTATTCGGAAAGTAATGTTCCATCACATAACAATATTTTTTCAGCTAATTTTCTATTAGAGGCAGGATAGATCATATCGAGACCATGGGCAAGAACAGCAATTGTTTTACCACCCTCTGCTAAACAAGCTACATGTGCTAATCGATCAACTCCAGCAGCTAAACCAGATATGATTGCAAATCCTTCATTTACCCATTGGGGGATTAAATAATTAATAGCATTAAAGCCAAAGCGGGTAGGCTTTCTTGTTCCAATGCAAGCGATAGCCTTTTCGAAATTTTTATTAGGATTTGCACCCTTATAATATACAATGGCAGGAGGATTATCCATGCTCATAAGATTATGAGGATAATTAATTGTTGCGTATAAGGCAGTATGGATTTCGTTTTGCTTATTAATTTGCAAAATAGTTTCGGCAGCTTCTAATGCATTAAGAAGGGAAGAATGATCTTCAAAGATATTTTTGTATTCTAACCATTCTATATTAGTAAGAAAAATATCGGTATTCCCCTCAAATAAATGGATTATAAAATCAGAGTCATATTCAGTTATTGCTTTTAGAAGTAATTCATTTTTAATACCTAATTTATATAGAGCAATATAATATTTTTCCACAGTTAATACTTCCTATTCTAATATAATATTATGAATTAAAAATTTCATATAATTCTGAAACTTCGTCTTTAGCCGTATCATTATAACTAAGAGATTTAATACTGGAATTAATCATATTGTAAGTATAACCAATATTATAGACATCTCCGTTAATTGCATAATCTCTTTTTTGAAATGGCTTTCCGAAGTTTCCTAAAGAGACAAAGATGATTTTGTTAGCTCCTAACTGTTTCAGTAAATTTCGGACGGCGTTAAAAGAATTTCCATGTGTCATATAGTCATCAAATATACAAACATTAAATTTTCCTGATTTCCGTAAAGTATTGATTTTATTTTTGAAATCAGGATTGATACATAGAGTTTTGAATTCTTCTACAGCACCCATTATAGCACGCTGATCAGTCGAATATGATAAGTGAGCTTTCTGTTTGGGATTTTTTCTTAATAATAAGTTTTCGCCGTATATTAGTTTGCGAGGAATATATTTGCCTTTTATAATTCTTGTTTGACGCATGAAACCGAAGATATCCTTGTTTAAGGAGCAATCAGAAGAAGGTATCATTCCAAACAATTCAATATCATCAAATAATTTGCTGTTCGTCATTCCCGCAAGAAAATGGTACAAAAGGATATCGTAGTAATTTCTACTTTGACCAAATTTTAATAATTGCTCAAAATGCTCTACCATGTCACGTTCATTTTCTGTTTTTGCTTTATATTTATATCTACCATCCATTAGTGATAAAGCAGTCACATTTGGTTCTATTTCTACTTGTGCATACCAATTTTCGTGGTTATTCAGTGCGCGTATAAATTTAAAAAGTTGTTCAGGGGTATCAACATGTACACCGTAAAATTCGGCTTTTTCTTCTACTGGTATCCATGTAGGAACAATAAAAAGAGAGCGTGTATGTACAGCCATGTGAAAGTCTACTTCCTTACCGCCTATAAATACAAATAAATTATTATGATGACGATTTTGCATAACGAAGTCACGTGCTTTTTCACGTGACCGGAACTTGAAATTCGGATAGCCTTTTTGAGGAGAAAAGTGTTCTTTAGCAGAATCGAGTAATTTCTGGTCACGACTAATAAAATAGATATGGTTCTCCTCATCTGAACATAAGTCATTTGCATAATTTAAAAATTGATTACGTGTTCTATGAAGAATTGTATTATCATTTCCGTCAAAAGTTTTTTTTAATAAATCGAGATTACAAAACAGTATCTTTTCCATAGTGTTCCTCCGAGTATTAATAAGTAATTTTATATTATCATAAATAATAGGATTTGAAAATGACAATTATGAGCATCTGCATGACCGCTGGCTTCAGGAGTTTTGCACTCAGGTACCGGATAAGGAAATTCGAAAACAGCTGGAACAAATTATAAAACAACAATATCAGGAACAAGGGATGGTAGAACCCACAGAGACAGACATCGTATAGGTGCCTGTCTTTTTTCGCAGAAAATTAGGAAAAAGATTTCGAAGGGAGGTGATAGGAAACGTGAGTATCAGTATCCATGAGTTACTGGCAGTAGCCAGGGAATCGGAAGGTGTGAAGGCAGTGAAGGGTGATGCCATATTGTGTGAGAAACGCTTTGCACCGGATACCCGATATATGGTGGAGTTTTTGTTGTTGGAGCAAAAGGAATGGTTCGGGGAAAAGGGAGAGTATCATCGCTATTTCTTGACAAAGGAAGCGTACCGTGAGCTGAGTGATTTGCAGAATCAGGGAGTCCTGCGCTTTCAAAAGCAGGCGCTTGTTTTAGAGGGAACACTGCATTATCTTCCGGCCCAGGCATTTGTCAAGGACCGGGAGTAGGAAGCTTAACAGGCTGGAAAAGAAAAAGTCTTTGCCGGAGCATGGCTCCGAGTCCGGGAGCTCTTTCACCGGAAATTTCTATAGAACGAGAAAGAAGGGAGTGGTAAGCAATGATCATTGGAATCGACCACGGATATTATGCCATCAAAACAAAACAGGTGTGTTTCCCAACAGGGCTGATGCGGTACACCTATGAACCTTATACCATGCAGAATGTTCTCCAATACGGCGGTGCTTATTATGTGTGTGGGACGGGGCGGCAGACTTTAGTGAAGGACAAGACTGCCAATGATAATTATTATCTTTTGACGTTGGCTGCACTGGCACAGGAGATTCGGAAACGAAAAGAGGAGAGAACTGCCAAAGTTGTTCTTGCAGCCGGACTTCCCCTTACCGGGTTTGGAAGGGAAAAACAGAAATTTAAGGAATATCTGTTTCGGAAGGAACAGCCTGTCCGCTTTTTCTACGAGGGGGAACGCTATGAAATCCAGATTGAGGATGTGAAACTGTTCCCCCAGGGGTACTCAGCACTAGCCCTTTATCCGGAATATTTAAAAGATGAACCCTCTGTGCTTCTTGTGGATATTGGAGGGTGGACGGTGGATTTGATGCGTCTTGATAATGCGGTTCCTAATGCAGCTACCTGCCACAGCCTGGAACTGGGTGTTATCCGTTGCATGGATGAGATTTTAGAGCAGGTGCGCAGAAACACCGGGCTGTCCGTAACGGAGACACAGATCGAGCGTGTTCTGAATGGAAAGCCCTGCAGTATGCCTGCAGAAGTTGTGTCTTTGATTGAGAAACAGGGCAGGCTTTACATTGAAAAGATACTGTCTGCGATCACCGAGGCAGGCTTTGATCTGCGGGCAGTTCCTTCCGTTTTCATGGGAGGCGGTGCTGCTATTTTCCAGCACCGTGTAAGTACCCAGGACCGCCTGTGTCGCCCAATTTACCTCACAGACGTCCATGCCAACGCAGCCGGATATGAACGGATTGTGGGGCAGATGAGGACATTGTGAGCCGCCCGGTCTTTTCCTTTCGCCCAAACCTTAAGAACCCGGAGCATGAAAAAGCGTGGCAGATTTTAATGGAAGTTCCAAAAGGACAGAGGAATCAGTATCTGGTGGATGTGATTTTGGAAAAAGAAGAGCGGGAAACTTTGCGGAAACTGATTCAGGAGACGGTTCGGGAAGAATTGAAAAGTGGCAGTATGGAACGATTGCCAGCATGTGAAAAGGAAGAAATTCCCGGTCAGATGCTGGATTTTTTATTTCAGATGGAACAGGAGTAAAGGGGGTGAGGCCTATGGACAAGGAAAGTATGGCATTGTTGGATATGCTTGGGTTTTACATGCATTTGACATGGATTCTTTAGTGGGTATTGTGAATAGCTTTCTTTCAAACTTTGGAGTATGTTGTGTATAACAAAACGAAAGGGGAAAACGCTTATGGCAGAGATGAAGAACATATGCGGAAAGATCCCGGTGGAATTACATGAGAAGGTACGAGCCGAGATCGAAGAAAAGGAAACGAGTACACAGATATTTATCCGGCAGGTGATTGAAGAACACTTTAACAGATTGGAAGGCAAAGGAGAAGAGAGCATGGAAAAAAGAACATTAGCAGTACAGGTCACAGAGGAATTATTCCAGAGAGTCAAATGGGCAGTCGCAAAGGAAGGCATCAAACAGAAAGATTTTCTCATCCGCATTATTGAAAAAGCGGTGGAAGAGGTAGAAGCCAAATGGAAAGAACTGAAACAGCCGGAAGAAACCCCAGAAGCAGACAGACTGGAAGAAGCAGAAGGACCTGCAGAAGAGACCAGTGAAGAAGAGATTACCCAAGAGGGAATCGAAGGGATGGAAGCTGCGGAGGAAGAACCAGACGATGAGAACTTCGAGGAATCCGCACAACTGGAAGAGGAAGAACCAGATTCAGAACTTCCCGAAGATGCAGATGAGGAAGAAGAACTGTCAGAATCCGAGGAAGAAACCGAAGAGATTGCATAATGCCAAATACATAGAACTTAAAAACCAGCAGGTGGTGTGGGAAAGAAACCATGCCGCCTGCTTTTCTCAGCAAAGGAGGTTGATAGCCGCAACCATTCGATTTTTTGATTTATTCAGCGGGATCGGGGGATTCCGGGAAGGGTTAAGACGTGCAGGCGGTTTTACCTGTGTGGGACACTGCGAGGTGGATGCTTATGCGGATAAGAACTACCGATTGCTGTTCGACACAGAAGGGGAGTGGTTTTGCAATGACGCAAGAACAATCGAAACTGAACGAATGCCGGACTTTGATCTTTTGTGTGCAGGATTTCCTTGCCAGGCATTCTCTATCGCCGGAAAGCGAGGAGGATTTGCAGATGCCAGAGGAACTCTGTTCTTCGAGATTGCCAGACTGGTTGCAGACAAGCGACCTGCGTATTTCATCCTTGAAAATGTTCCCGGACTGCTTTCGCATGACAAAGGCAGGACGTTTCACACCATCCTCAGTACGTTATCTGAGCTGGGGTACGGTGTGGAATGGAAAGTGCTTAACAGCAAGGATTTTGGAGTCCCCCAATCCAGAAAACGGGTGTATATTGTCGGATATCTTGATCGACGATGTGCCGGAAAAATATTACCTTTCCCAACAGCAAATGGAACGCCTCTTGTACAAATCCAGACAGGAAGGCAAGGGGAACGGATCTACAAAGCCGAAGGGTTAAGCTGTACCCTGACTTCCGGAGCCGGAGGTGTGGGTGGTAAGACAGGGTTGTATGAAGTGGGTGTTCCTATTAAGGAGAATACAAAGCAGGGATATAAGATGGCGTATCCAGGCGACAGCATTGACTTAGGATATGCAGGACTGAACACCAGAAGAGGGCGTGTGGGGCATCAGATCGCCCATACCCTTACCACAGGAATCCAGCAGGGAACGCTTCATTTTGTGGATCTATCTCCGCCGCCTCTTGTCACAGAACATTGCAGGTGTCTGAATACCAGACAATCGGGCATCCATAATCACAAAGGGGAATGTTCCGGTGTCTTAAAAGAGGAAGGTGCCAGGGCAGTGCTGAATCCGGGAAGAGAAGAA
>OLRK01000645.1_pt1 | contig 38118 bp, 36 predicted proteins | sample 1672911 | NCBI WGS metagenome assembly OLRK01 (sample SAMEA3136736, study PRJEB25190) | human gut metagenome | biome: human gut; feature: human-associated habitat; material: faeces | place: Austria | collected 2013 | reverse complement strand
CGCCCACCGGCTCTCCACCATCCGGGCCGCCCACCGCAGAATCGGTTGTAGCTGTCGTACAGGCGGAAGTAGGCCCTCCGGGGGAGGAGCCACGTTGTGCCGACCTTCTCCTTGAGGCCGTAGTAGTACGACACGGCGCAAAAGAGCTTGCCACCGAAGGGCAGCGAGAGCAGGAGGCCCTTGAGGCCGAAGTTGGCCAGCTTGCGGTGGTTCACCTCGATCTCCACGAGGCTCCTGATCTGCCTGTCTATCATGCGGTCGAACTGAGCGATGAGCACGACCTTGTAGCCGAAGTGCCTATGCTGGGAGAAGAACTCTATCCAGTCCATTCTCTTCTGGGAGCCGCCCCTGTCCTGCCAGGTGCGCGAGTTGAACACCAGCTGGGCCTCGTCTATGACGAGCAGGATGGCGTCCTCGCGCACCTTGCGGCCCTTCCAGTACCCCTCCGCGAACTCGAAGAGGAAGTCCGGCGTGAGATCGCAGTTCGGCCTATAAGTGAACCGCTCGCGGTAGCCCCTCGTCCTCGGGTTAATGTCGAAGTTGGCTATCACGGGGCGGCGCCTGGCCCCCAACGAGTCGCGTATGTCGCGGGCGGTGTGAAGGGACTTGCCGGAACCGGGAGTGCCGGAGTAGAGCATTATCATTCGAGATCACCCCTTCGCGGCCCTGACCGCAGACCAGATTATCATGGCGACGTTGGCGGCGATCAGGAGGCCTATCCAGACGGTGAGTATGGTTATCAGGTCGCCGATGGGGACGAACCAGTTGAGGGCCGAGAGGACGCCCCGGACGGAATCGGGGACGGCGATGGGGAGGGAGGACGCGTCCACGGCGGGGAGCAGCCCTATCACCAGCAACAGGAGGTTAAGGGCCGAGCCTAAGACGGTATCGAGGAGAGCGCTAATCACCTGCGACACCCCCCGAGTAGACGAAGCGGCGGGAGTTCGCGAACAACATGACCGCGAAGCCGATCCGGGAGAGCCAGGAGGTCATGTCGGCCAGCCCCTGCCAGTCGGAGAACCCGAAGTCCAGCGGCGCGCCCCAGAAGTCGAAGTGGAACTCCGGCGGAGCCGGGTCGGCCTGGAGGAGGCCCAGAATCTGCTTGAGGACGGCGGGGACGCAGAAGGGGAAGGCATTCTGGATGGCGCTGCCAACAGCAGAGGCCGCAGCGTCGGTAACATCGAGGGACATATCCCCGAATATGGCGTCCAGCACGTCCTTGGCGTTCTCCACGACCCCGGCGACGGTCAGAAGGCGGATTATCGAGTCCAGCCGGGACTCGACGCCGGAGAAATCGACCTCGACGGAGACGGAGAGACTCCCGAGCTTGTCCAATACGTCCGAGAATCCCTTGGAAGTCATATTGGAGAACGTATCGATCTTCCCGCCGTTGTAATAGGTCAGGTTGGCGATGTAGCCGAGTATGCCAGCCGTGGAGCGGTAGGCCGTCGTGCCCGTCTCGGCATAGGTCACCTCCTGGTAATTCATGTTGAACAGGCGCGCGAGGAGTCGGGCGGTGCCGTAAACGCTGTCCACGTCCTCGCCGTTCAGGGAACCCTGGTACTTCTCAAGGCTGCGAATCTCGTTCAGCTTGAGACCGTTAAAATAGGTCAGATTAGCCATATAGCCGAGAATACCCGCGGTGGAGCGGTAGGCCGTCGTGCCCGTCTCGGCGTAGGTGATCTCCTGATAGTTCATGTTGAACAGGCGGGCGAGGAGGCGGGCGGTGCCGTAAACGTCGTCCACGGAGGAGCCGTTCAAAGAACCCTGGTATTTCTCAAGACTCCTGATCTCGTTCAGCTTGAGGCCGTTGTAATAGGTCAAGTTGGAGAGGTAGCCCAAAATGCCGACGGTCGAGCGGACGGCGGTACCCCCGGTCTCGGCGTAAGTCACGATGCCGTACTGGCTGTTATGGATGCGGGCCAAAAGGCGGGCAGCCGAGTAGTCCCCGGCATCGCCGCCGACGAGGGAACCGTTGTAGTTCAGGCGATTGGATGCCGCTTGGAGCCACCCGGCGGGGGAGTTGGAATGAACCACGACGGTGTTCCCGGTGCCGTAATTGTAGCCCCACTGCTGGCGCAGGGAATCAAGGATGCTCTGCAACCGCTTGCCGTGGTTGTCCATGTTCAGCCAGTTGTCGATACGGTAGAGGTAGGAGCGGATGCCGCCCAAATCATCGTCGGCCCTTTGAGCAAAAGCGTTCAGGACGCCGTAGGTCGCGCCAGTGGTCGCGATAATCGCCTGATCTTCTTTATTTGAGCCAGTAAACCAAGATAAAAATTGAGCAACAGCATCTTTGGTTGAATTATAAGCACCAATCCAACTAAGAGCATTAACCAAAGACGCCGGAAGCGCTGGGATAGCGGCGAGTGCTATCTGATTGTCGTAGTTCACTTCTTGTATTTCAGATATATTTTGTAAAGAACTATCATCAATGCTGCTCCCAGAATAGTACTCACCATTTCCGGAAAGTCCGAATTCTGAAACGAGATCAGGCCCGACGCTATCACCGCCGAGGACATAGGATCCATTGTCGCCCCCTAAGAGGTCAGGCCGGGTATCGAGAGCGTTCCGCCCGCTATCACTATCGTAGTCCTCTGAAGAACCATCCAAAGCGCCGCCAGGAGAAGGAGCGCCACCACTAGGAGAGTCCATTTCAGGCTCCGAATCCTCTTGTCCCTCCGAGCCTGCTTTCTCTCCTCGTCCGTCATCTGCCAATCGTACCTCGCCATTCTCCACCTCCTGGGACTCGTCCGCATAGGCGAGAGTATAGCACGGCATGAAGCAGTTAGCGGCCAGCATTAGGGAGAGGCCGACCGCCGCGAACCTGGGGACTTCCATACTTCACACCTCCAATCTAAAAGGAAAAGGGGGAGGCCGAAGCCTCCCCCAGCCGGACGGTACGCCAGAGCCGGACTAGCGGCAGAAGCGCTTCACCAGGCCCCAGACGGCGGGGATGGCGATGAAGATCGCGGCGACGCCGAGCAGGGCGGGCAGGTTGGTGCCGATCATCGTCTGGATGTTGGTGGACAGGGACGTGATGGCGGTGCCGATGGCGGTGGTGATGGTCTCCATTTCCATTTCCTTTCTCCTTGGTAACTACGAACGGAAGAGACGTTGCGCGAGGCGGAAGGCCCCACTTATTCCGAAAGCCAGCAAGCCTAGGAACATAGCCAGCAGGAATCCAATCGGAACGGCCCCGAAGAAGGAGGAGGCCCATTCGAGGAACCCCTCCACCTGGTAGGCCGAGAGAATGTCGGGCGTCACAGGGCCACCGCCAGGAAGCAGAGGACGAGGACGGCGGTCAAGGCCCAGGGCGGCAGCTTCAGGATGAGGGGGCGCTTGCCCCACTCGTCGCGCCAGCGGGCCTTGGCCCAGGCGCACATGATCTTCAGCGCCTCATAGACAGCGAAAGCGTAAGCAAACACGCCAGCGAGAGACAGAACGAGCAGAACGTCAAGAACGGCATCCATCTAAGACCTCCATTTGTCGGAGAACGCGAGCCAGAGGGTCGCGCCCAGGTTGAGCAGAAAGGCGACCAGCAGGAAGACCATTAACACGGTCTGCATGTACTGGAAGCCCATGAGGTGGGAGAAGAAATCGGGGGGAACCTCGGTCTCGGAGGTGACCGTGGTCACCCAGTTGCCGGAATCGTCGGGGGCGTCGGTCGCGATCGCCAGCTCTGCATCGCGGACAATCAGCTGCCGGAAGCCCTCGACCTCGGTCTGGCGCAAAGACTCGATGGCGGCGAGGACGTCCGAGTTTCCGGCCTTTATCTGGGCCACGTCCTCGCCAATGCCCTCAAGAGCCTGGTAAGCATCCAGCGCCAGCGAAGCGGCGGCGTTCTCATCCACGTTGCACCTCCCTCTCCTTGGTCAGCTTGTCCAGATCTTTCAGAACCTTCTTCTGGCGGACGTTGCACTCGTTGCTGACCGTCGCCGAGAGGGACAGCACGAACGCTGCCATCTGAGACGGTCTCAACTTGCCCGCCATGTCCTCCAAAAGCTCGGCGGACTCCAAAAGGGACTGCTGGTAATCTGCCATCTCAAGCCACCTCCTGGAAGTTCGGGTAGATCAGCCGGAAGTGCGAGAGGGCCGTATCCATGTCGGGGAACTCCCTGTCCCAGATGATCTTGCGATCTGCGGTAACGACCACGCCGTGGACGGTGCCGTCGGGACGCTCATCGAAGCGGGCGCGCCATCCGAAATCGTCCTCGAAGACCCTACTCATCGCGCACCTCCTGCCAAAGGAGACGGGCCATGTAGCCGCCGTGCAGAGTCTTGGTCTCCTGGAAGATCGAGACCACGCAGCCCTCCGTAGTTCTCGCTATCTCGGCGGCGGCAACGAAATCGTTGAAGCGGAAGCCATCCATGGGCTTCCCGGACACAGGGAGATCGATCAGGAGATCACCGTCAACCTCATACCAGGGATCGGGGGTCACGACGTAGGTAACGCCCTTGCGGTTCCAGGCCATCTCAAGCCACCTCCTCGACCTCGGCCATGGGCGCGTCGAACATGCCCATGACGACGTCCTGGAAGAACCCGGCCACCTCGGCGGTCGGGGCGGCGCAGTGGTTCGAGATGCCGAGGAGGTTCCCCGTCTGGTCGATGTACCAGGCCTGGACGAAGGCGGCGTAGACCGGATCCGAGTCATAGTCGCGCCAGTAGGAGTCCACGTAGGGGCCGAACTCGGCGGTGGCCTGATCGAGCCTCACGTCCGTTTGAATTCGTGGCATGGCGGGCCTACTTGCTCGCCGGGGCGGGAGCAGGGGCCTTGCGATCGTCGCGCAGCTCGTCGGGGACGCCCAGGGGGTCGGCGTTCATGGCGGCCTCGCTGGGGAACACCTTGACGATGTAGCCCTTGTAGGTGTTGTACTTCTTGTCGAAGCGGAAGTCCACGAGCAGGAAGTTAGCACGGTAGGGCTTCAGCTCGTCAGGCTCGACCTCCTTCTGGTTGACCTTGAGGAGGAGCATGTCGGCGGTGCCGGGGACGGAGAAGGCGGCGTTGCACCAATCGATGACCTCGCCGTCCTCAGAGACGAAATCGCCCTTGGAGTACCCGGTGAAAACAGAACAGACCTTCGCGAGCATGAGAATCTACCTTTCGAACGATCTTCGGCGGTGGCTTTCCATCGCCGCTTACGGTTCGAAATGGTAGAAAAGAGGAAAGAGCCGCCCTCAGCCGAGTAGCTAAAGGCGACCCTCCAACCACGAAATACTAGTCAATTCGTGGAGCGGTCGCCGTAGCTGCGGCAACCGCCTTCTCCTGCATTGTAGCACGACTCAAAGAATACTTCACGATTATCCCCGTAGCGAGTTGCATTCGCCACTCTGCCTTCTGCAAGAGCGCGCGGAGGATTGCCAGGTTATCGAAGGCTACCGCGAAAGCGCGCTGGGTCATGTCGACAGAGGTTGCCATGGTTACTTGGACGCAATTGCTGACATTCGTCCTCGTGATTATTGCGGTGATTGATCTGACCGTAAGGGCCAGAAAGTGAAATAGCCGCTCCCGGTAAGCACGGAAAACGGCTACTTCGCCAAGCTATAAACTTGAACCCGAGGTAGCCGCCGTTCGCCCCGGCAAGCCACCCAGCCTCGTCAGTATATAGCCCACGGCGGAATCCTGTCAACGACCGAGGTATGCGTCAGACGTGCGGAAAATGCGGCGGTGGTGGGTGTTTGGGTGCGGGGGCGGCGGCTTCGTATACAATGAGTGGCGACTGGTACCTGATCGATTGAGGAAACAGACACTTCCATGACTGAATCTGCTGAACTGAACGGCGCCGGCGGGGCGGCCGAAACGGCTCCGGATGCCCCCGCGACGGGCGCCGCGCCGGAGCCCGCTCCCGTCGCGCCCAACGCCCCCTTCTCGGCCGTGGCCGTCATAGGCCTCGGGCTCATCGGGGCGTCGCTGGCCGGGGCGCTTGCGGCCAAGATGTCCGGTGTGCGCGTCTTCGGGGTGGATACCGACGCCGCCACCTGCGCTGCCGCCACCGAGCGAGGCTGGTGCGAGGCGGCCTCCGGCCCCGACGACCCCGCCTTCCGCGCTTTCATCGAAAACGACTGCGAGCTCGTGGTCATCGCCACGCCGGTTGCCGCCGTGGACGACTACCTCGCTCGCCTGCGCGACTGGGGTTACACCGGCGTCGTCACCGACACCATCTCCACCAAGGGCCACATCCTCGCCGCGGCCACCGAGCTTCTGCCTGCGCCTGCGCGCTACGTGCCGGGCCATCCCATGGCCGGCTCCGAGCAGAGCGGCATCGCCGGCGCCCGCGCCGACCTCTTCGAGGGCGCGAACTGGATCCTCTGCCCCGACGAGTCCACCGTGCCCGAGGACTTCCAGCACCTGCACGAGCTGGTGACCGGCCTGGACGCCCGCGTGGTGTCGCTGCGCCGCGAGGAGCACGACGCCGCCGTGGCCGTGGTGAGCCACGTGCCCCACATGGTGGCCTCCTCCCTCATGCAGCTGGCGAGCGCCCACGCCGACGACACCGGCTCCATCATGCGGCTGGCCGCCGGCGGCTTCAAGGACGCCACGCGCATCGCCGCGGGCAGCCCGAAGCTGTGGTGCGGCATCGCCTTCGACAACGCCTGTGCCCTGAAAAGCGGTCTGGACGAGATGGCCTCCATCCTGGGCTCGTTCGCCGCGGCGCTTGAGGCCGGCGACCGCGAGACGTTCACGCGCCTGCTCGCCGAGGCCGCCGACGCCCGCCGCGCGCTGCCGGCCGCCTGGGTGCCCTCCACCGAGAAGCTGCTCGAGGTGCGCATCCCCATGGTGAACCGCACCGGCGTCGTTGCGGAGGTCTGCACCATTGCCAGCTCGGTGGGTTGCAATATACAATCTATTGACATCGACCACATCAGCGAGGGCAACGCCGTGCTCTCCCTCATCCTCACCGATGAAGGCGATATCGGCCAGCTCTCGATGCAGCTGATCAACGCTGGTTTCTCCGTATCGTTCAGTCCGCTCATGCCGAAGGAGTACGCTCATGTCGAATAGCGAATTCGCAGAACCCTACACGATCATCGAGCCTTTCGGGGGGCCCTTCAAAGGCGACGTCACGGTGCCGGGCGACAAGTCCATCTCGCACCGCGCCGTGCTGTTCGCGGCCATGGCCGAGGGCACCTCGCATCTTTCCGGCGTGCTCGACTCCGAGGACGTGCGCGCCTCCATCCGCGCCGTAGAGGCCTTGGGCGCCGAGGTCGATTTGAAGGCCCAGCCCGACGGGTCACTTTCCGGCACCGTCACCGGCTGGGGCGCCGAGGGCCCCAGCCAGCCCGCCGCCCCCATCGACTGCGGCAACTCGGGCACCACGGCGCGCCTGCTCATGGGTGTCGTGGCCCCCTGGGACATCGAGGTGACCATCACCGGCGACGAGTCGCTCAAGAAGCGCCCCATGCGCCGCATCGTGGCGCCCCTGGCGAAGATGGGCGTCGATTTTGTGCCCGAGACGCCGGAGACGCTGCCCATCACCGTGTGCGGCAACCGCGCCCTGCGCGCCATCGACTACGCGAGCCCCATGGCCTCGGCCCAGCTGAAGACCGCCGTGCTTTTGGCCGGCGTCTTCGCCGACGGCACCACCACCGTGAACGAGCCGGCGCCCTCGCGCAACCACACCGAGCTCATGCTGCCGGAGTTCAACGTGCCCACCACCGCCGGCACCCGCGTGGCCACGGTGACCGGCCCCGCCGAGATGCTCGCCTCCGACGTCGTCGTGCCGGGCGACCCCTCTTCGGCCGCCTTCATGGCCGCGGCCGCCCTGCTGAAGCCCGGCAGCTCCGTCACCATCCAGAACGTGTCGCTGAATCCGGCCCGCATCGGGTTCGTGCGCACGCTGGAGCGCATGGGCGCCGACATTCGCGAGTCCTACGGCGGGCATGAGGGCAAGGAGCCCCGCGGCACCATCACGGTGAACTACACGCCCGTGCTGCGCGGCTGCGAGATTCCCTCCCAGCACATCGCCTCGGTCATCGACGAGATCCCCGTGCTCGCCCTGGTGGCGGCCCACGCCCGGGGCATCACGGTGTTCCACGAGGTGGGGGAGCTGCGCGTGAAGGAATCCGACCGCCTCAAGGCCATCATCGACGGCCTGGCGCTGCTCGGCGTGGACGCCTGGGAAGAGGGCGACGATCTGTTCGTCGAGGGCAACCCGCAGCTGCAGGTGCCCCAAGGCCTCGTCTTCGAGTCCTACGGTGACCACCGTCTGGCCATGACCTGGGCGCTCGTGGGCGCCTGCGGGCGCGTGCCCGTATCGGTGACCCGCTTCACCTGCGTGGCCGTGAGCTACCCCGACTTCCTCGCCGACTTGAAGGGATTGGTGAAATAGTGATCGTCGCCATCGACGGGCCTTCTGGGGCCGGAAAGTCCACCGTGGCCAAGGCCGTGGCCAAAGAGCTCGGCTTCTCCTGCCTGGACACGGGGGCCATGTACCGCGCCATCGCCTGGCGCGCCCTGCAAGACGGCGTCGCGCTCGACGACGAGTCGGCCTTGGGGGCTATCGCCCGTACCTACGACATCGCCTTCGGGCATGTGGAGGGCGACCCAGTGCCGCGCCGCGTGTTCATCGGCGATGACGAGGTGACCGACGCCATCCGCACTGCCGAGATCGACCGCGCCGTGAGCCCGGTGTCCGCCGCGCCCGCCGTGCGCGAGGCCCTGCTCGACCAACAGCGTCGCATCGGCAACGCCGGCGACTACGTGGTGGAGGGCCGCGACATCGGTACCGTGGTGTTTCCCGATGCGGCCGTGAAGGTGTTCCTCACCGCCTCCGACGAGGAGCGCGCCCATCGCCGGGTGCGCCAGAACGTCGATCGCGGCATCGGTTCCATCGACTACGACGAGGTGCTGGCCGACCTGCGCCGGCGCGATGCGGCCGACTCCTCCCGCGCCACGGCTCCTTTGCGCCCCGCCGACGACGCCGTGCACATCGACTCCACCGGTCATTACATCGAGGAAGTCATCGAGCAGATCTGCAAGCTTGCCAGAGAGGCGCGCTGATGTTCCTAAAATACTCCGAGATGTGGGACATGGATTTGGGCGGCGAGCCCAGCACCAACGAGATCCCGCACTGGTTCGGCAATGCGGCCTACGTGGTGGTGGGCGGCCTGTGCAAGCTGCTGTTCCGCTACCGGGTGGACAACCGCGACAAGCTGCGCGCTTTCCAAGGCGCGGAAGGGGCGCTCGTCATCTGCAACCACACGTCGTTCTTTGACGTCGTTTTCATGTACCTGGCCGCGCGCCCGAAGCAATGGGTGCGCCTCATGGGCCGCGACAGCCTCTTCGACAACGCCCACGGCCTGCTCGGCCAGGCGCTCTCGCGGGTGGGCGCCTTCCCCGTGAAGCGCGACACCGCCGACATGACCTCCATCAAGCGCGCCGTGCGCATGCTCAAGCGCCAGGAGCTCGTGGGCATCCTACCCGAGGGCACGCGCCGCGGCAAGACCGACCGGGTGCCCTCCATCCATGCCGGCGTGTCGGTGATCGCCCGCATGGCGAAGGTGCCCATCCTGCCCATGACCGTGCGCGGCGTGGAGCGCATCAAACAGAAGGGCCAGCGTGTCCATTTCCCGAAGGTGACCGTCGACTACGGCGATCCCATTCTCGTCGGCGATTTCGACTTCCTGCCGAAGGACGAGCGCGTGGAGGCCTGCACCTGGTACGCCATGCGCGAGTGCTTCGCGCTGTACTACCGCTGCGCTCCCGAGGACGTGGACATGGCGGCGCTGTTCCCCGAGACGCGCGACTACGCCCCGGTGTTCGCCGAGCATCCTATCCCGCGCCACACGAGCGAGGAGCTGGCCCGCGCCGCCCGCACCGCTCGCGCCGAGAGAGCCGCCAAGGCCGCCGCGAAAGCGAAGGAGAGCTAACCGTGGAAGTGATTCGCGCGAAGCGGGCCGGGGCCTGCTACGGGGTGCAGCGGGCGCTGGACATGGCCGACGAGGTCATCGCCGACGGGAGCCGGGCCTACACGCTCGGGCCACTCATCCACAATCCGCAGGTGGTGGCCGATCTGGCCGCCCGCGGTGCCGAGGCCGTCGATTCCGTGGAAGAGATCCGCTGGGAACGTGCCGCAGATGCGGACGCGCCCGCAGAAGGGGCAGCCACCGCAGCTGGAGATGCGCCGGCGGTGGTCATCCGCTCCCACGGGGTGACGCCCCAGGTGCTCGCCGCTGTGGAAGATCGCGGGTTCACTGTAGTCGATGCCACCTGCCCCCATGTGTCCCGGGCCCAGCACGCCGCTGCGGAGCTCGCGGCCGAGGGCTGTCGCGTCATCGTCGTGGGAGAGGCGGGGCATCCGGAAGTGGAGGGCCTTCGAGCCTGGGCCGAGGAAGCCGGCGGCAAGGTGGACGTGGTGGCCGCGCCCGAGGAGATCCCCGAGGGCCTGTACGATCCGGTGGGCGTGGTGGCCCAGACGACCCAGCGCCGCGAGAACTTGGAGGCGGTGGTGGCCGCCCTGCGCGAGGCGGGGCTTGAGCCCATCGTGAAGAACACCATCTGCTCGGCCACGCGCCAGCGCCAGGAGGCCGCGGCCGATCTGGCTTCGGCCGTGGACGCTATGGTGGTCATCGGCGGCCGCAACTCGTCGAACACCACGCGGCTGGCTGAGGTGTGCGCGCTCACCTGCCCGCGCACCTTCCACATCGAATCGACCGACGAGCTGGACCCGGAGGCCTTTGCCGATTGCCGCCGCGTGGGCGTCACCGCCGGCGCGAGCACCCCCGAGAACCAGATCGCCGCCGTGGAAGCGTTCCTGCGCGCCCTGTAGCCATGGCCACCTACCCCGGAAAAGACATCGAGCGCGAGGCCTCTTGCGCCTCTTGCGCCGCCTGCGACCAGGCGAGTCTCACGGCTGCCGAGGCGGCGGCTGCGGCGTGGGAGGGGCCGGCGGCGCGCATCGTCGCCGTGGAGCCGGAAAGCCCCGCCGATGACGCCGGCTTTACGCCCGGCTGCTACCTCACGACCGTGGACGGCGAGCCTCTGCGCGACATCATCGACTGGCGCTGGCTCGCGGCCGACGACGTCATCACCGTGGGCTACATCGACCTGGATGGCGAGGCCGGGGAAGTGGAGCTGGAGCGCGAACCGGGGGAGCGGTGGGGCTTCGAGTTCGACGGGGTGCTGTTCGATTCCGTGAAGCTCTGCCGCAACGCCTGCGTGTTCTGCTTCATGCGCCAGCTGCCCGACGGCGTGCGCCCCTCGCTCGTGCTGCGCGACGACGACTTCCGCCTGAGCTTCCTCTCGGGAACCTTCGTCACGCTCACGAACTTGAAGCCGGAAGATGAGGCCCGCATCATCGAGCAGCACATCAGCCCCTTGCGGGTGAGCCTGCACGCGAGCGAGCCGGAGCTGCGCCGCCGCATGATCGGCAAGCACGCGGCCCACGGCCTGGCAGCTCTCGATCGCCTGCTGGCGGCTGGCATCGAGGCTCATGCGCAGATTGTACTCATGCCCGGCGTGAACGACGGAGAGGCCCTGCGCGAGACCTTGGAATGGGCCTGGGAGCGCCCGGGTATCAACGGCGTGGGCATCGTGCCTCTGGGCTTCACCAAGCACCAGACGTCCCTGCACGAGAGCTTCACGACGCCCGAGGCCGCCCGCGGCGTCATCGATGTGATCGCCCCCTTCCAGCAGCGCGCCCGGGCCGAGCGCGGAGGCCCCTGGGTCTTCGCCGCCGACGAGTTCTACGTGAACGCCTTCGGCGCCGACACGCCGGCCCGTATCCCGCCGGCCTCCGACTATGGCGACTACGACATGTTCGAGGACGGCATCGGCATCGTCCGCTCCTATGTGGACGAGTTCGAAGAGGTCTGCGAAAACGGCCTGGCTGCCCGCGCCGCTGAGGCGCTGGCCGCTCGAAACCTCACGGCCCGCTACATCATCGGCGAGGCCATGCAGCCCTTCCTGGACGCCATGATCGCGAACAGCTCCCTGGCCGGCCGTCTCGTCCCCCTCACAGTGAGAAACGACTACTTCGGCGGCAACGTCAACGTCACCGGCCTTCTCACCGCCCAAGACATCGCCCCCGCCATCAAGGCCGCCAGCGAGGAAGAGAAGAACTCAACCATGGTTGAGCAGGGGGCAGACGCGCGGTGCTCTGACCGAGCGAGTTCCGCAGATGGTATCGAAGGCGCAACGAGAAGGGGAGTGAATAGCCCTGATGCCTTCGATACCAGCGAGGACTGTCTGAGCGAATCAGAGTACCGCGCGTCTGCCTCCGGAGGGACCCGTCAGCTCTTTCTCCTTCCGGGCGTTATCTTCAACGACAACGGCGTGACGCTCGATGACATGACCGTGCAGGATATCGAAAACGCGGCAGGTGCTCCGGTGTCCGTGGTATCCTGTAACCCTTGCGATTATCTGCCTGAGATTATCAAGCTCGCCCAAGACGAGCCGTAAAGAATAGCGAGGATAACCATGGCCCTTCCCATCGTCGCCATCGTGGGCCGCCCGAATGTGGGCAAGTCCACCTTGGTCAACCGCATCGCCCAAACCGGCGACGCCATCGTGCACGAGATGCGCGGTGTCACCCGCGACCGCAGCTACCACAAGGCCGACTGGAACGGCGTCGAGTTCATGCTCATCGACACCGGCGGCATCGAGATGGGCGGCGACGACGCCTTCCAGGGCTCCATCCGCGCCCAGGCCTTCGAGGGGGCGCGCGAGGCCGACGTCATCATCTTCCTCGTGGACGGCAAGGCCGGCATCAACACCGATGACGAGGAGGTGGCCCGCATCCTGCAGAAGGCGGGCAAGCCGGTGTTCGTCGCCGTGAACAAGATGGACAACCCGGCCCGCATGGATGAAGTGTGGGAGTTCTACGCGTTGGGACTCGGCGACCCGTGGCCGGTGAGCGCCCAGCACGGCAACGGCACGGGCGACCTGCTGGACGAGGTCGTGAACGAGCTGCGGAAGGTAGAGATCGTTCCGGAAGAGGAGGTCGAGGCCATCAACGTGGCCATCATCGGCCGCCCGAACGCGGGGAAAAGCTCGCTCACCAACAAGCTCACCAACAACAACCGCTCCATCGTGTCCGACGTGGCCGGCACCACCCGCGACGCCATCGACACCCTGGTAGAGCACGAGGGGCAGATGTACCGCATCGTGGACACTGCGGGCCTGCGCCGCAAGAGCCAGATCGACGAGGACGTGGAGTACTACGGCTTCGTGCGGGCCATGCGCGCCATCGATCGCGCCGACGTGGCCCTGCTCGTCATCGACGGCACCCTGGGCCTCACCAACGAGGACCAGCGCGTGGCCGGGTACGCCGCCGAGCGCGGGTGCGCTATGGTCATCGTGCTGAACAAGTGGGACATCGTGGAGGGCCCCGAGGAGAAGGCGAAGATCCGCGAGCGCATCGAGGACCGCATGACGTTCGTGGGCTACGCGCCGGCGGTGGCCATCTCCGCGCTCACCGGCAAGCGCGTCGACCGCATCTGGAACGCCATCGACGATGTGTACGCCAACTACAGCCGCACCATCCCCACGGCCCGTTTGAACACGTGGCTCGCCGGCATCCGCGAGACGGGGCACACCGTGTCGAAGGGCAAGGCGGTGCTGCGCATGAAGTACCTCACCCAGACCGGTACCTGCCCGCCCCACTTCACCTTCTTCGTGAATCGCCCCGATGTCGTGGACGACAACTACGAGCGTTATCTTGAGAACCGCATGCGCGAGGCCTTCCCCTTGGAGGGCACGCCCATCCGCCTCAAGTTCAAGAAGAAGGACTAGGCCATGGCAGCGATCATCGGTTGGCTCGCCCTTTCCTTCGCCGTCTCGTTCCTGCTCGGCTCTATCCCTTGGGGCGTCATCGTGTCGAAGCTGGCCTATCACAAGGACATCCGCGACGAAGGATCGGGCAACATCGGCACCACCAACGCCTTCCGCGCCATGGGCAAGGTCGGGGGCGCGCTCGTGTTCGTGCTCGATTTCGGGAAGGGGCTTCTGTCCGGCTGGCTCGCTTTCTGGTTCTGGGCGCCGCTCGCCGGTTGGGCTGAGATCGACTATAGCCTGGCCGGCGCAACGTTGCCTGCAACGGTTGAAGGGCTTCCGGTGGATGCGGGCGCCTTGGCCCTGGCCCTCGCCTTCGCCGGCTGCACGCTCGGCCACATCTTCAGCCCCTGGCTCAAGTTCAAAGGCGGTAAGGGTATCGCGGTGGCCGCCGCCTGCCTCGTGTTCGTCTTCGGCCCCCTGGGCTTCCTCATCGAGATCGCCGTCTTCGCCCTCGGCATTGCCGTCACCCGTTGCGTGTCCGTGGGCTCCATCGCCGCGGCAGTCATCTGCCCGGTGCTCGCCCTGTACTTCTACTGGGGCCAGTGGGTCCCCTGGCTCATCATCGCCGCCACGGCCTGCGTCGTCATCTGGGCCCACCGCGCCAACATCGCCCGCCTGCGCGCGGGCACGGAGAACAAGATCGGGAGCAAGAAGACAGCCTAAGCATCAACTATGGTTGAGTGAAGCGGAAACGTCGGGTGCCTTGACCGAGCGAGTTCCGCAGATGGTATCGAAGGCGCAGCGATATGCGGCGAAAACGATCTTGTCGCCTTCGATACCAGCGAGGACTGTTTGAGCGAATCAAGGTACCCGGCGGTTCCGCTCCGGGGGAGCTTCAACCAAGAGAGAGGATCGATATGCGCGTAGCAGTGATTGGGGCCGGCAGCTGGGGAACGGCGTTGGCGCTCGTGCTGGCGGAAGCAGGCCACGAGGTGGTGCTCTGGGCCCGCACGCCCGAGGTGGCCCGCGCCATCAACGAGGAGCACCGCAACCCTCGGTACCTCTCGGACTACCGCCTTCCTTCCGCCATCCGCGCCACCGCCGACTACGCGTGTGCCTGCGAGGGCGCTGAGGCCGTGGTCATCGTGACGCCCTCGGCCGCCCTGCGCTCGGTGGCCGCCGACCTGCGAGAGCTCATCGCGCCTGGGACTCCCATTGTCATCTGCTCGAAGGGTGTGGAGGAGAAGACAGGCCTTCTGCCTATCGATACCTTCGCCGCCGAGCTGGGGAATGCGGGCCGCATGGCGGTGCTGTCGGGCCCCACCCATGCCGAGGAGGTCATCTGCCGCAAGCCGTCGGCCGCGGTGGTGGCGTCGGCCGACGAGGGGACGGCGCTCTTCTTCCGCGACCTGTTCGCCACGCGGTTCTTCCGCACCTACACCTCCGACGACCCGGTCGGGGTGGAGCTGTGCGCCGCCTTCAAGAACGTCATTGCCATTGCCGTGGGCATCTCCTACGGCATGGGCTTCGGCGACAACACCGCGGCCATGCTCATCACCCGCGGGCTCGCCGAGATGAGCCGCATGGTGGTGGCGGCCGGGGGAGAGGCGCTTACCTGCATGGGGCTCGGGGGCGCCGGGGACATGGTGGTCACCTGCATGTCGCAGCACTCGCGCAACCGGCGGTTCGGCGAGCAGTACGTGGCCCGCGGCCTTACCCTGGACGATTTCACGGCGCAGACCCACATGGTGGTGGAAGGGGCCATCGCCTGCAAGACCCTGGCCACGCTCGAGGCCCGCTACGAGGTGGATCTGCCTCTCACCGACACGGTGCGCAGCGTCGTGTGGGAGGGGGTGAACCCGCGCGAGGCCGCGGCCGCCCTCATCGATCGGCCGCTTAAGAGCGAGTTCTACTAGTAAGCTCGTTCCAGCTGTCCAGCCCGAGCTTCGGGACGGGGGTGCCGTGCTCAAACAGCGGTCTATGGCACTTCTCGTCTGGGGGTTCGGGCCTTTCTGTTTGCCATAGACCGAACTGCGCGCGGCACCCCCGCCCCGAATCTCGGGCTTGCTTCGTAAAATACGAGCGATTGCCTTAAGATTTCGCCAGGTAAACGGGGTGCATACGTGGTCGCAACCGTCGGGCCTTCCCGCTTTCACGAGGACGGGAAGGCCTTATTGTTGTCATCAGCCGAGCGGAAGGGCGGAAATCCGGGCAACCGGGCGCCCGTACCGCGAGGTCCTTGACAACCAATTCGAGCTTTCCGTCGCACCGTCTCCTGCGTGAACCCTCCTCTCTCCTCTCTCAAAACCCTCGCGGCGGAAACGATTTCCATGCGCACGTTATCCCCTTCTCCTCCGTGCGTACTGAGCAAAGCTCCTCCGGTTCCCCTGCCGGAGGAGCTTTTTTATGGGCATCTCTTTGCGGCCGCGCCTCGTTTTCCCCTTGTCGTATGCCGTTTTCGCCTTGCAGTTTCCCCTCTGATGACGTACTGTTAAGCAAGCAAATTTCGAAGGGGAAGGGTGCGCCGCCGCTATGAAGACGACCGAGAACGCCGTCCGGGATCGGAAGGGCTTCGCGCGCCTGACCTTGGTCATCGTGCTCATCTTCGCAGTCATGGGGGCCTCTATCTGGGCCGTCTCGAAGAAGACCTCCGACGACATGGCCGATGCCGCCATTCTGAACCTCAACGAGAACTTGAACCTCGTGGAAAGCACCGTGGAGGCCATTCAGGACAGCGAGGCGCAGTTCCAACGGCTTTTGGCCACCGAGCTTGCCGCCGCGGGCGATCCGGCCGCCGCTGTGGAGCGCTTGGGCAAAAGCGATGCCGCCGCGCTCATCTCTGTCGTGCCCGAGGGGGCCGACGTCGGCGTCTCCAACGACGGTGCCCCCTTCGACCCGGCGTCGCTCGATTTCAGCGGCGGGGGAGCCATCAAGGGGCTGCCCGTCTCCCAGGCCTATGTGAACGCCGAGGGCAGCTGGGCCTACACGGTGAAATGCCCCATCGAGCGCGACGGCGTCCCCATCGCCGAGCTGTACACCGAGTACACCTTCGACGCTATCGACCAGTCGCTGCCCCAGGGCTTCTACGGCCAGCGGGCCGTGCTCTACCTCATGGACGCCGCCACGGAGCGCTTCGTGCTGAAGCCCGAGGGCATGGGCGAGCGAGACGCGGGGCATGTGAATCTGGAGGACTTCTACCGGGCCAACAACATCACCGATCCGGTCATCCTCTCCATGGTGGCGGACGGTGTCGCAAACCGCGAGAACGTCATGTTCGCCCATAAGGTGAAGGGCACCGAGGCCCTGTGCTATTTATGGTCCATCGGCGACGGCACCACCTATCTGGTGGGCTATGTGCCCATGGAGGCCATCCAGCGCGAGGCCCAGGCGGTGAACGTCGCCCTGATCATGGTGGCCTCCATCACGATTGCGGCCTTCTGCCTGTGCGTCATCCTCTACGGTTTCAACCGGCGCAAGCAGGCCCGGGCCCGGCGGGCACGGGAGGAGGAACGCGCGCTGCACGCCGAGCAGCTCGCCCAGGCGCTTCGGGCGGCCGAGGTGGCCAACGAGTCGAAGTCGGCCTTCCTCGCCAACATGTCCCACGACATCCGCACCCCTATGAACGCCGTGCTCGGCTTCACCACCATCATCGAGAAGGAGGCCGACAACCCCGCGAAGGTGCGCGACTGCGCCGGCAAGATCATGGCCTCGGGGCGCCATCTGCTCGACCTCATCAACGACGTGCTGGACATCTCGAAGATCGAGAGCGGCAAAGCGTCGCTCACCTTGGCGGAGTTCGATTTGGGCGACTCTCTGGCGGCGGCGGAATCCATCATCGCGCCCATGGCCCGGGACAAGGGGCAGACGTTCTGCGCGGAGATCCGCTCCGTCCGCCACGAGCGCCTCATCGGCGACGAGACGCACCTCAACCAAATTCTGCTGAACTTGCTGTCGAATGCCGTGAAGTACACCCCGGAGGGCGGTCGCATCTGGCTGCGCTTCATCGGGCTTCCGGCGCATTCCAACGCATTGGAGCATCTGCGCATCGAGGTTGAGGACGATGGCTACGGCATGACGCCGGAGTTCCTTAAGACCATCTTCGACTCGTTCACGCGCGCCGAGAACTCCACCACCAACAAAGTGCAGGGCACGGGCCTCGGCATGTCCATCACCAAGAGCCTCGTCGATCTCATGGACGGCACCATCGAGGTGGAAAGCGAGGTGGGGAAAGGGTCGCTGTTCCGGGTCGATCTGGAGCTGCGCATTCCCGAGGAGCAGGCCGCCGGATACTTCTGGGAGCGCGCAAACATCAAGCGCATGCTCGTGGCGGACGCCTCGCCTGCGGCGCACGGGGCCATCGCCGAGTTCATGGAGGGCACGGGCGTGGAAGTGGACGTGGCGGCCAGTGCCGATGAGGCCCGCAAGCTGGTGGAGGCGCGCGGCGGCTACGACGTGGTGCTCGTCGGCGTCCCGTGGCTCGACGATGCCGCCGTGCGTGCGGCCGACGGCCTGCGGGCGAGCGCGGAGACGCCACTTCTGTTCATGCTCGAGCACACCTTCGACCAAGACGACGATGTGGTGCTGCCGCAAGGCGCGGCGGTGCTGACCAAGCCCTTCTTCCCCTCCATGCTGAAGCAGAAGATCGAGACCGTGCGCGGCGTGGGCACTGACGAGGACGACGATCTGGCCCAGGTACTTTCCGGCAAGCACTTCCTCGCCGCCGAGGACAATTTCCTCAACGCCGGCATCCTCACGGATCTGCTGGAGATGGAGGGTGCCACGGTGGAGATCGTCGAGAACGGCAAGCTGGCCGTCGAGCGCTTCGAGCGCTGCGAGCCCGGCGAGTTCGACGCCATCCTCATGGACGTGCAGATGCCGGTCATGAACGGGCATGCGGCCGCCCAGGCCATCCGGGCGCTCGCGCGGGCGGATGCGGCGACCATTCCCATCTTCGCCATGACCGCCGATGCCTTCGTGGAAGACGAGAAGGCGGCGCTGGCCGCCGGCATGAACGCCCATGTGGCGAAGCCCTTGGAGATAGACGAGCTGCGGCGCGCCGTCGACCGCTTCGTCGAGAAAGGACGATCATGAGACCTATCGCGAGCAAGCGCGTCCGCAAGGGGGCCGTGGCAGTCGTCGCGCTCGTCGGCGCTCTGGTGCTCGGAGCCTGCAGCACCTCGGCGCCGGCGGAGAATTTGGCCGTGCAGGATGTCGACGAGGAGAGGACGGTGAACTTCTTCAGCCCCATGGAGAAGATCAGCCCCGACACCGAGAACACGGCCCGCACGGCCAGCGACCTGACGATCGCCATGGCGGAGGAGCGGCTCGGGCTCACGCTGGCCTATCACACCTACACGGCCGAGAACTACCAGGACAAGACCTACGACGAGGTGTGCCTGGAGCGGGCCCGCAATAATTCGGACGATCTGTACCTGCTGAACACCGACGCCATCGTGACCCTCGGGTCGGAGGGGCACCTCGCCGACCTGTCGGGGCTTTCCTGCGCCCAGAACCTGCGCGAGGTGGTGCGCGCGGCCAACACGGTCGACGGCAAGCTCGTGGCCATTCCCCAAGAGGTGGTGGCCTACGGCCTGTTCGTGAACAAGGATATCTTCGACGAATGCGAGCTTTCGCTGCCGAACACGCCCGAGGAGTTTCTGGAATGCTGCCGGGTTCTCAAAGAGAAGGGCTATGAGACGCCCGTCGGCGCCAACCGCTGGTGGCTGGAGACCTTCGTTTTCGCCCAGGCCTACGCCGATCTGTACAACGGAGGAGACGTGGCCGCCGAGGTGCAGGCTTTGAACGAGGGCCGCGCCCGTTACAGCGACTACATGCGTCCCGGATTCGAGTTCTTGAAGAAGCTGATCGATCTCGGCTACGTCGACGCCGAGAACGCGCTGGTGAGCGAGGCCTTCGAAGGGGCCGGCGAGGGCGATGACTTCATGGCGGGAACATGCCCCATCGTCATGGCCTACTGGGACGCGGCCAACACCGATACCGCCTACGGCAGCCCCTCGTTCAACATGGAGGTCATCGGCTTTCCGAGCGCGCGGGGGCAGATGCCCGTGCTCTCCATGACCGGATGCGCCGTGGGCGAGCGGGCCGAGCACCGCGACGAGGCTCTCAAGGTGGTGGACGTCATCTGCTCGGACGAGGCCCTGCAGCTGTACGCCGAGACCAACCGCGTTATCTCGCCTTCGAAGAACGTGGAAGTGGAATGCGTCGAGCCGCTTCGCCCCTTGAACGATTTGGTGCAGGCCGATACCTACGTGCTCGCCTCGAACGCGGGTATGGACGTGGAACAGTGGGGCAATGTGTGCCTCATCGTGCGCGATTTGCTCGGTGGGGCGACCGTTGACGAGTGCATGGCGAAGCTGGACGCCCTGCAGGACGCGGCCTAAGTTTTGACCTGTCCGCGCTCCCGGGCGCCGGGGCGGTCGTCGCCTGTCCGCGTCCGAGAGCGCCGGCGGCATCGCCGCAACACCCGCTCCGCTGTTCGGCCTTCGGCCTCAGGCGCTGCGCTGCTTCATGCTTTTATGGGCGCCCCTTCGGGGGCGCTTTTTCAAATTGGTGTTCAGAGAGTTTCGGCGACGCCCCCGGCGCTCTCGGATGCTGCAGGGTCTCGGTTGCCCCGGTGCCCGGGAGCGCTACCTGGTGAGAGGCTGCTGCTCTAGTTTCAGGAGGGCGGCGTTGATGTCGTCGGTGGGCTTGCCGGTGGCGGTGACGATGCGGTGCGTTGGTACGAGCAGGGGAGTGGGGCAGGCGCGCAGGGCGGCGCCGACGGAGCGGAAGGAGCCGGGGTGCCCCAGCGTTTCGGCGAGGGCGCGGGCCGTGGTCGTGTGCCCGTAGGGGATGTTCGCCGCGGCCTTCCATACCTCCTGTTGGAAGGCGCTGCCCTCGGGGCGCATGGGAACGGTGAACGCCGAGCGCTGGCCGGCGAGGTAGGCCATGATCTGGTTGGCGGCCTCGGTGGTGAGCGCCGTGGGCTGCCGGTCGCCGGGGAGGTTCTGCTCGCCGAAGCTGACGGCGGTTACGGCGGTACCGTCGGCGGCGATGGTGACGGGCCCGAACTTCGTCGGATAGGTGAAGAAGGTGCTGCGAGTCGTGCTGGGCATGGGTGTCCTCGCTCTCGTCGGAAGGCGTCGGCGCCCCATCGGGGCGCGGGCGCATCTGCGGGGCCGGCCGTGGGCGCCGGGCCGCTCCGTGCAGGTTTGCCGCTGATGGTCATTATAGGCCGTCGGGGCCTCGCCGTCGCGGTAGAATGTCGCCATCGGAAAGCCGCGAGATGAGGATGCGTCCTATGTACCAACCTGTGAAAATCGCCCCTTCAATCCTGTCCGCCGATTTCATGAACCTCGGGCAGGACATTCGCATGATCGAGGAGGGCGGCGCCGCCTTCGTCCATATCGACGTCATGGATGGCCACTTCGTGCCGAACCTCACCATGGGCGTGCCGCTCTTGAAGCAGCTCAAGCCCGCCACGAACCTCCTGTGCGACGTGCACCTCATGATCGACAACCCGCTGGACGAGCTGCCCTGGTTCATTGACGCCGGCGCCGACCTTTTGAACGTGCACGTGGAGGCGCTGGACGAGGCCGATCTGGCGCGGGCCATCGCCCAGATCCACGAGGCGGGCCTTCTGGCGGCGGCGGCCTTAAAGCCCAAGACGCCCGTGAGCGCGCTTTCGCCGGTCATCGCCGAGCTGGACATGGCGCTCGTCATGTCGGTGGAGCCGGGCTTCTCCGGGCAAAGCTACATCGCGGGATCCGATTTGAAGGTGGCCGAGGTGGTGCAGATGGCGCGGGCGGCCGGCAACGAGGAGCTGCTCATCCAGGTGGACGGCGGCATCGGGCTTTCCACGGCGCCGCTTGTGGCCGCCGCCGGGGCCGACGTGCTCGTCTGCGGCAACGCCGTGTTCAAGGCCGACGACCCGCGGGCGGCCATTGGCGCCGTGAAGGGCGCGGCCGACGAGGCCCGCGAGGCCGCCCTGGCCCGCGGCCAATGGGATTAAGAGGGAGAAGAAGGAGCGCGATGAGCAACACTGCGGAAAACCTTGCGGCCGTCGAGCGCGAATTGGCGGCCGATGTGGCCATGGCCGAGGGGCGCGCCGATGCCGAGGACGCCGTTCTGCCCGAGCCGGCGGCGGACTTCATCTACCTGGACTACGCCGCCACCGCCCCCCTGTGCGCCGAGGCGGCCGGCGCCATGGCGCCCTTCCAGGTGCCCGGGCCTGCGAACTTGGCCGTGAATGCCAATGCCAACGCCCTGTACGGGGTGGGGCGCGCCGCCTTCGATCTTCTGGAAAGCGCCCGGCGCCGCGCGGCCCGGGCCCTGGGCGCCCGGCGCCCCGATGAGATCGTCTTCACCTCCGGCGCCACCGAGGCCGACGACGCGGCCATCCTCGGCCTTGTGCAGGCGGCCGCCGAGCAGCGGCGCCTTACCGGCCAGAAGGACCGCGCCCTGCACGTCATCACCTCCGCCATCGAGCACGATGCCGTGCTCGCGCCCTGCCGGCGCCTTGAGGCCGAAGGCGTGCGCGTCACCTACCTGCGCCCCAACCGCCAGGGCTTCATCGAGGCCTCTTCGCTGGCCGAGGCGCTCACCGACGACACGGTGCTCGTCTCGGTGCAAGCGGCGAATTCCGAGGTGGGCGCCATCCAGCCCATCCGCGAGCTGGCGGCGCTGGCCCACGAGCGCGGCGCCCTCTTCCACACCGATGCCGTGCAGGCCCTGGGCAAGATGCCCTTGAACCTGCAGGAGCTCGGCGTGGACGCCGCCTCCTTCTCGGCCCACAAGATCGGCGGCCCCAAGGGCGTGGGCGCCCTGTACCTGAAGGCCCGCACTCCCTTCGCCCCCTACCTTTTGGGCGGCGGTCAGGAATCCGGTCGCCGCAGCGGCACCCAGAACGTCGCCGGCGTCACCGGCTTCGTCGCCGCTCTGGAGGCGGCCCAGGAAGCCGAGCCGGAGGAGTCCGCCCGCCTGCGCGCCCTGCGCGACCGCCTCTATGCGGCCATGGGCTCCATCGGCGGCATCCAGCCCACGGTGGAGGTGGATGCGGGCAGCCGCGACTTTCTCCCCAACATCGTCCACGGCCTGGCCGATGAGTGGGAGAGCGAGACCATGGTGCTGCGCTTCGACCAGCTCGGCATCTGCGTCGCCGGCGGCAGCGCCTGCTCCAGCCACTCCCTGGAGCCGAGCCACGTCCTGCGCGCTATGGGCATCACCGGAGATACGTCCTACAACGCCCTGCGCATCTCCATGGGAAGATACACCACCGAGGCCGATATAGCGGCCTTCGAGAAGGCTTTGAACAAAGTATTGAACTGGTAGAATACGGTAGAAGATAAAGCATTTCATTGTTGTAAGAGCAGCGTGTGGGCTCGGGGCGGTGGTGCCGCGCGCAGTTCATTCTATGGCATGCAGATACGTCAGAACCCTCGACGAGATCTGCCATAGAATGCTGTTTGAGCACGGCACTTCCGCCCCGAGCCCACACGCGGACAAGCGGTCGAGAGATGCGGGGATTGCTGTTTGAGCACGGCACCACCACCCCGAATCCGCGCACGGACAAGGAGAGCAATTAAGTGGAACTCGTAAACACCCATTGCCATTGCGTCTATTCCGGCCACGGCACCGGAAGCATCGCCGAGTACGCCGACGCCGCCGCGGCCGCCGGCCTGACCACCCTCGCCTTCACCGAGCACTTCCCGCTCTCTGCGGCCTTCGACCCGGACGAGTACCTCTCCATGAGGCCGCAGATGGTGGATGCCTACTTGGCTGAAATCGACGAGGCCCGCGCCCGGCACCCGCAGATCGAATTCGTCACCGGCACCGAGATGGACTACCTCGGCGCCTTGGAGGACCGCCAGCTGACCGAGGAGGCGCTGGCCCCCTTCCGCTTCCGCCTTCTGTCGGTGCACTTCATCGACGGCTGGGCCTTCGACGATCCCGATCAGAAGGCCCGTTGGAAGGAGCCCGGGGCGCCGGACGCCATCTGGCGGCGCTACGGCGAGCTGTGGTGCGAGGCGGCATCGAATGCGAGCCTGCCCTACGACGCCATGAGCCATCCGGATCTCGCGAAGAAGTTCGGCTATTACCCGAGTTTCAGCCTGGAGTCCCTCTACGACGAGATGGCCGAGGCGGCGCGCGCCGGCGGCCGCATGGTGGAGGTGAACACGTCGGGCGGCTACTACGCCTGCGCCGAGATGTTCCCGGCCCCGGGGCTGCTCGCCGCCTTCTGCCGCGCCGGCGTGCCCTGCACCGTGGGCTGCGACTCCCACGACCCGGCCAACGTGGCCCGGGACATCGAGCGGGCCTACGGGCTCATGTACGAGGCGGGCTACAGAAGCGTTACCGTTCCGACAGCCACAGGCGACCGTCGAAGCATTACCATCGAATAGGGTGCGTCCGCGATAAGGCGCGCCGATTCCGTTCCAAGAAAGAAGCTGATCATATGGGATTGTTCAACAAGGCCGACAAGGCCAGCACCGAGGCTCTTTCCAAGCGGGGCGAGTCCCATCTCGCGCCGCGCACGTTCAACATGACCATCGGCGGCCTGGAGAAGGCGCTGCTGAAGGAGTTCCCGGCCGAGGATGCCGAGAAGTGGGACCGCACCGGGCTTCTGGTGGGGGAGCGCTCGCTGCCCGTGACCCGGGTGGCCGTGGCCCTGGACGCCACGCCGGCTGCCGTGGCCGCGGCTGCCGAGGCCGGGGCCAACGTGCTCCTCACCCATCATCCGGCGTTTCTCGAGGCCCCCGATGCCTTCGCGCCCGAGGCGAGCGCCCTGGAAAGCCCCGGGGCCGTGGTATGGGCCGCCATCCGCAACCAGGTGGCGCTCATGGATTTCCACACGGCGCTCGATGTGAGCCCGGCGGCGGCCCGGGTGCTGCCCGGTATGCTGGGGCTCAAGTTCACCCTGCGCTTCGCCGAGCCCTTGGAGGGCTCGCGGCGCAAGGGCTACGGGCAGATCTGCGAGGTGCCCGACAACGACGGCGAGCCCGAGACCTTGGCGCGCCTGGCTGCCCGCTGCATGGCGGTCTTCGGCCGCGCGCCGCGGGTATGGGGCGCCCCCGATGCGCCGGTGCGCCGGGTCGTCACGGCCACGGGCTCGGCGGCCAGCCTCGCGCCGGCGCTCGTCGCGGCCGGGGTGGACGCCGTCGTCTGCGGCGAGATGAAGTACCACACCGCGCTGGAGCTGGCGGCGGCGCACGTGGCCGTCATCGAGCTCGGCCACGATGTGAGCGAGCTGCCCTTGGCGGCCGTGCTGGCCGAGGCGCTGGCCCGCGCCGGCGTCCCTGCCGAGGCGGTGACGCTTGTCGATCAGTCCGAGAACTGGTGGACGCCGGAGGCCGTCCGCGTCTAGTTGCGTAATTTTCTCCATTGCCCCTGCCCAAGATCTGGGTTTTCGCCTATTATTGTCAGGGAGAAAACAGAGATCGAAAGTGAGGTTCCATGGAGGCTACGCGCGACGATATCGAAGGTCTGTTCGAACTGCAGCGCATCGATCTCGAGATCAAGCGCCTGAGCAAGGAGCTGGACGAGCTGCCCCAGCGCGGCATCATCGTGGCCGCCCGCGACAAGAAGGCCGCCATCGAGGCCAAATCCGAGCAGGTGGCCGAGCTCAAGCGCGCCACCACGAAGAAGATCACCCGCATCGACGACGAGGACGCGTCGCTGGCCAAGAAGGAGGCCGGCGTCCAGGCCGCCATCGACGCCGCTCACGGTGACTTCCGCAACGTGGAGGCCCGCACCAAGGAGCTGGCGGGCATCGTGCGCCGCCGCGCCACCATCGCCGAGGATCGCGCCGGGGTGGCCGCCGAGCTGGACAAGATCAGCGCCATGGAGGCCCAGATCTCGCTCGCCCTGGAGGAGATCGCCGCCAAGGAGCAGGAGGCCATCGACTCGTTCCAGAAGCAGGGGGGCGACCTCAAACTCGCCATCGCCAAGCTGGAAGCGGCTCGCGGCCAGGTGGAGGCGAAGGTCTCCCCGCAGCTATTGGACGTCTACAACCGCACGGCGGCCCGCTCCGGCGTGGCCATCGGCGTGCTCGACGGCAACCGCTGCGGCGCCTGCCGCACGGTCATCGACGGCGGCCGTCTTATCGATCTGCGCAACCAGGCACCGCTGGGTATGTGCCCCTCGTGCAAGCGTTTGCTGGTGATCGCATAATTTCTGTTGCCCTCACCGCGCGCGCTGTGCTATAGTTGGCGAGCTGTGTCCAAAACGAAACAACAAGCACTACGGAGTTGATATCAATGTCGAAGGTTTGCGAAGTTTGCGGTAAGCACCCGGTTGCCGGTCGTAGCATCAGCCACTCTCACCGTGTGAGCAACCGCGTGTTCCGTCCCAACATCCAGAAGATCACCATTCGCGACGCGAAGGGCCATGTCCGTCGCGCCAACGTGTGCACCTCCTGCATGAAGGCCGGAAAGGTGGAGCGCGCCTAGCAAGAGCGTTTCCGCTTTCTTTTCCAGAGAATCCAAAAGCCCGCCCCGCGGGCTTTCTCTGTTTCGGCACAAAGTTGACGATGCGAAGGAGGCGGGGCGGCCCGCGTGCAGGTTGCGCAGCGACTGGAACAGCCCAGTGGGCTGTTCCACCAAGCGAGCCATTGCTTGAGCACGGGTCGTCCCGCCTCCTTCGCGGCGCCTCCGGTGATGCGAGTTCGTTTGTGGAATATGGCCGACTGTCATCGGGGGGTAACGGCGGCGGAGTGTTCGTTGCGCTATACTCTTCTCGACTATGTATGCAAAGCTCAGCGGAAAGGATTTGTCCCATGAGTTCTACGATACCCGGCAACCTCCACGTTGCCAACGACGTGCTGGCCGATTTGGTCGGTAACGCCGCCATGGAGTGCTACGGCGTGGTGGGGGTGTGCGCGCCCAACGCCGCCGACAGCATCGCCAAGATCCTGCCCGCCTCGCGCCTGCGCCGCGGCGTGGTGGTCAGTTCTCTGGAAGAGGGGGTGCACGTCGATCTGTACATCGTCGTGGAATACGGCACCAACATCGCCACGGTTTCCCGCAACCTCATCGACCAGGTCAGCTTCGCGCTGAAGGAGTACGCGCGCGTGCCGCTGGCCGGTGTGGATGTTCACGTCATGGATGTCAAGGTGCGCCGCTAAGGCTCATCGCGAGATGGGCTCAAGTGCCCGCCTGATGCGGGCAGCTCGCCCTTGAAGGAGAATTAACCCCTCATGTCTACTACGACTTACTCTTCCAATAACGTGCTGAACGCCGTGGCCGCCGCTGCCAAGGTTCTCGACGAGCGCAAGGAGGAAGTGAACCGCCTGAACGTGTTCCCGGTGCCCGACGGCGACACCGGCACGAACATGTCGCTCACCATCCAGTCGGTGGTGAGCAACGTGGCGAACCTTCCCATCGGTGCTCCGGGAGCCGATATCCGCAAGGCCATCACCACCGGTGCCCTCATGGGGGCGCGCGGCAACTCCGGCGTCATCACCTCCCAGATCTTGCGCGGCCTATGCGAGGGCAGCCAAAGCTTCGACGAGTTCGATGTCGAATCCATCGCTGCCTCCTTCGATCGCGCTCGCGAGGTGGCCTTCCAGGCCGTGCGCAAGCCGGTGGAAGGCACGATCCTCACGGTGCTGCGCGATTCCGCCGCCGCCGCCAAGGTGGCCGTCGAGCAGGAGCTTTCCATCCCCGAGGCCCTGGACGCCATCGTGGCCGAGGCCTACGCCTCGGTGCAGCGCACGCCCGACCTTCTGCCTGTGCTCAAGGAGCATGGTGTGGTGGACGCCGGCGGTTTCGGGCTCGCCATCCTCTTCGACGCCTTCACCGCGGCGCTGCTCGGGCGCTCCGGCACCATGGTCGACGAGATGTCCTTCGCCCGGGGGTCGCACCCCAAGGTGGAGATCGAGCAGGTGAACGACTGGGAGGGCTCCCAGTACCGCTACTGCAACGAGTTCCTCGTGGATTCCGATACCCTGGACAAGGATGCCGCGCTTGAGTTCCTCTCCACCATGGGCGACTGCGAGCTGTGCGTGGGCGAGGTGCCGAAGTTCAAGGTGCACGTGCACTCCGACCACCCCGATCAGGTGCTGAAGTATTTCCTCGATCACGGTCAGATCTCCGAGGTGTTCATCCACAACATGCAGATTCAGTCGGCCGAGCGCACCGAGAAGCTGGCCGCCGAGGAGCAGGCCGAGCGCAAGCCCCTGGGCTTTGTGGCCGTGGCCGCCGGTTCCGGCCAGGCGGAGATCCTGAAGAGCCTCGGAGTCGATGTCATCGTCTCTGGAGGCCAGACCATGAACCCCTCCACGAAGGATCTGCTGGACGCCGCAGGATCGGTGAACGCCGATGCGGTCATCATCCTGCCGAACAACTCGAACATCATCATGGCGGCCAACTCCGCTGCCGAGCTCTCTGAGACGCCCTGTGCCGTCGTGCCTACCAAATCGGTGCCCCAGGCCTTCTCGGCCCTGTTCGCCGTGGATGTGGATGCCTCCTTGGAAACGAACGTCGAGGAGATGACCGAGGCCGCCCAGGCCGTGAAGACCGGCGAGGTCACCTGGGCCACCCGCGACTCCAAGGACGCCGAGGGCAACCCCATCGCCGAGGGCGACGTCATCGGCATCGCCGACGGCTCCATCGAGGCGGTGGACGATTCCATCGACGGCGCGGTGCTGACGCTGCTCGGCAAGATGGACGCCGAGGACGCCGATACCTGCACCATTTTGGCCGGCGAGGGCTATTCCGACGAGGATCTGGAGGCGCTCGTGGCGAAGATCGAGGAAGCCTACGACGAGCTGGAAGTTGACGCCCAGCGCGGCGAGCAACCCCTTTACCCCATTGTGTTCTCGGTTGAATAATCTGCTTGAAACTCTCCCGGGACGCGAGCTGGATGGCATGTTCAGTCGCTCAGACAGTCCTCGTTGGTATCGAAGGCGCCAGGGGCATCCTCTCCCCAACATAAGCCGCCTTCGATACCATCTGTGGAACTCGCTTGGTGAACACGCCGTCCATCTCGCGTTTGGCTCTGCCATAATAGAAGGAAGATAGTTTGCCCATTGATCGGGAAAAAGCTACGCTCTCGCTGGACGAGCCCGTGTCCCGGGTTCGTCTGGTGAGCCCTGCGCGGGCTGCGGCGCTCGAGAAGCTCGGTGTGTGCACGCTGCGCGATTTGCTGACACACTTTCCCCGATCCTACATCGACCTCTCGCAGGTGGAGACCTGCGGCACCGCTCGCATCGGGGAGGTCTGCACCATTCGCGGCACGGTGCACGAGATCAAGCTGAAGAAGCCCCGCTACAATCTCAAGCTCGTGGAGATCGCGCTCGTGGATGGCACGGGCATCCTTGTAGTCACCTGCTTTCGCCAGCCATGGCTGATGGATCAGGTGAAGGCGGGGGATGCGGTGGCCGTTTCGGGCAAGGTGACCTTCGACTACGGCTACAAGCGCATGACCAACCCCTTCATCGAGGTGATCGGGGAGGGGGAGGAGGTCACCGGCTCGGTGGTGCCGGTGCATCCGGCCACCGAGAAGCTCACGGCGGCCTGGGTGCGCCGCATCGTGGCCAACGGATTGGAGGCAGCCGAAGGGCTCTTCGACCCGCTGCCTTTGGGGCTGCGTCTGCGCTACCGGCTCATGAGCCGGAACGCCGCGCTGCGCGCCATCCATTTCCCGCGCACCATGGCAGAAGCCGACGAGGCGCGGCGGCGGCTCGTCTATGAGGAGCTTTTGTACCTGGAGCTGTTCCTCATGCAGGAGGGCGCGGCCCGCAGCGCTGGATGCGTGCCCCACGCCCATGTGGTGGACGGCCCGCGGCTTGGTGCCTTCGCCGCCTCGCTTCCCTTCGAGCTCACCGGCGAGCAGCAGCGGGCGCGCGACGAGATTCTTGCCGCCCTGGCGGCGCCGACGGTGGCCAACCACATGCTTTTGGGAGACGTGGGCACCGGCAAGACCGTCGTGGCCGGCCACGCCCTGGCCGCCGCCGCCGACTCCGAGGGGCAGGCCATGCTCCTCGCGCCCACCGAGGTGCTCGCCCGCCAGCACATGGAGGGCCTGGGAGAGTGCTTGGAAGGCGCCGGGGTGCGCGTCGCCCTGCTCACGGGCTCCACGGCCGCCGCCGAGCGGGCCGCCATTGTGGAAGGCTTCGCCTCCGGGCAGGTGGACGTGCTCATCGGTACCCATGCGCTGCTCTCCGACGACGTCGTGCCGCGCAACCTCACCCTGGCGGTCATCGACGAGCAGCAGCGCTTCGGCGTCGACCAACGGGCGAAGCTGCTCGCCAAGGGGCAGGCGCCCGATGCGCTGTACCTGACGGCCACGCCCATTCCGCGCAGCTTGGCGCTCGCGCTCTACGGCAATCTCACCTTGTCCTACATCAAGCACCGCCCCCACGACAGCGCGCGGCGCACGACGCGGGTGCTCTCCCGCGAGCAGCAGGGAGACGCCTTCGAGGCGGCCCGCGAGGCGCTCGACCGTGGCGAGCAGGTCTTCGTCGTCTGCCCGCTCGTGGGCAAGGACGCCGAGGCCCGGGATGCCAAGGCGGCGGGGCGCGCGCGCGAGGCCGATGCAGCGGGGGAGGAGTACCATCCGGCCGTGGCCATCGAGGACGATGCCGATCTCGCCGGCGACGATGTGACGGCGGCTACCCGCGAGGCCGAGATGCTGCAGCGCACCACCTTCGCCGACTGGACGGTGGGGCTGCTTCACGGCGGCATGGGCGCTGAGGCCAAGCGCGAGGTCATGGAGCAGTTCCGTGCCGGCGAGGTCCAGGTGCTCGTGGCCACGACGGTCATCGAGGTGGGGGTCGATGTTCCCAACGCCACGGTCATGATCGTCCAGGACGCCGACCGCTTCGGACTCGCCCAGCTGCACCAGCTGCGCGGGCGCGTGGGCCGCGGTGAGAAGGCGGCCGAGGTGTTTCTCGTTTCCGCTTCCCAGCGTGAGGAGTCGCTCGCGCGCCTGGCGGCCATGGAAAGCACCGACGACGGCTTCGAGCTGGCCGCCTTCGACTTGTCCCTGCGCCGCGAGGGCGATATCCTCGGGAACCGCCAGCACGGCGCCAGCGGGCTGAAGCTCGTGAACATCATGCGCGACGGTGCCGTCATCGAGGCCGCCCGCGCCGACGCCCAGGCCCTTCTGGAGGTGGATCCGAACCTGGAAGAGCCCGACCACGTCGCCCTGGCCCGCGAGGTCCGCCTCGCCTTCGCCCACGAGTCCGCTATCGTAGGAGGTTGATCATGCGCATCATCGCCGGAGAGTTCCGGGGCCGCAAGCTGGACGCCCCCAGAGGCGACAGTACCCGCCCCACCACCGACCGCGTCCGCGAGTCGCTCATGAGCGCGCTCGTCTCCCTGCGCGATGGGCTGGACGGGGCCGTGGTGCTGGATGCCTTCGCCGGCTCGGGGGCCCTGTCCCTGGAGGCTCTTTCCCGCGGCGCCGATACGGCCATGCTCTGCGAGCGCGACCGGGACGCCGCCGCCGTCATCGAGCGCAACATCGCCGCCCTGCGCCTCGGCCGCGATCGGGCGCGCCTCGTGCGCGGCGACGTTCTCAAGCGTGGCGCGGCAGCGCCCGGGCGTCCTTTCGATCTCATCTTCCTCGATCCGCCCTACGCCACCGACCCGGCGGAGGTTTTCGGCCTCCTTAGCCGCCTCGACGCCGCAGACGCCCTGGCCGCCGATCTCATCGTCAGCTACGAGCACGACGCCTCCGACGACGATGCCGTGGAGACGCTGGCCGAAACGTCCGGCTACGAAATAGCCTCCCGCCGCCACTTCGGCGACACCACCCTCGATCTTTTGGAGCGTTTGTGCACGGAATGACAGGGGTGTTCCATAGTTTTTCCATCATGGTAGAATGGAAAAACTTAGCGTGAACGACGTCTGTCCGCGCGTGTCCAAATGGGGCCGTGGGGCGATGCGATATAGTCAGGAAGGAACAACATGGACGAAACCGGAGTACTTGGGCTGCTTGAAGAGCTCTCGATCCTCTTGGAGGACTCGAAGCCGGTCTTCGGCAAGAACAACCTTCGCCAGGTCGATATCGCCGCCGCCTTCGACATCATGGACGAAATTCGCGACCTGTTCCCGGCGGAGTTCTCCCAGGCCCGTCAGATCGTGCGTGAGCGCCAGAGCCTTCTGGACGATGCCGAGGTCGAGGCCAATCGCATGATCGAGGACGCCCGCAGCCAGGCGATCACCATTGCCTCCGAGCAGGAGATCGTGCGCATCTCCCAGCAGCAGGCCGATACCATCTTGGCCGACGCCCGCGAGCTGGAGCGCCAGACCCGCGCCGGCGCCGAGGACTACGCCGACGAGGTGTTCGGGCACATCGAGCAGAGCCTCGACACGCTGCTGAACAACACGCGCCGCTGCCGCGATCGCCTGAACGCCGCCCGCTAGGCTGCGTGGCGCCAGTAAGCAAGCAAGTGACGAAGGCGCGCCGTCTGTGGCGCGTCTTCTTTTTTGGAAGTAAATGCCATTTCGAGGTCGAAGTGGCATTTACGGAAAGGAATGAGAAAATGGCTACGGATGCCACGGCGATTATCGCCATTCCCGAGGCGCTGCTGGAGACGGCGGCGACCCGGCATTTCGAGGGGACGCTCGATCTGGCCGAGCTGGCCGCCGGCCCGGACACCTACACCTTCGCGGCGCCCGTCTCCTGGTCGCTGGAGGCCACCAACACCGGCGACGCCATCCTCATCCAGGGCACGGCCGCGGGCGACGCCGCGACCCAGTGCGCCCGCTGCCTGGAGGACGTGACCTACGGCTTGGAGGGCGATATCGAGGGATACTTCCTCATCGGCGGCGAGGAGGAAGCGGAGACGCCGGAGGATATGGAAGGCGACGAGTTCGACTTCCTGCCTGACAACCGCAAGATCGATCTGGTGCCGCTCATCGTGGCGGCCCTGCTGCTCGAGGTGCCGCTCGTGCCCCTGTGCGACGACGACTGCAAGGGGCTGTGCCCCCAGTGCGGCGCCAATCTGAACGAGGGGCCCTGCGGCTGCTCCCGCGACGAGGCGGACGTGGAGGCGAGCCCGTTCGCGGCCCTCAAGAACTTCGACTTCGGCGACAAGTAGAACATCCGGTCCATAACGGCTTTTCAACGAAGGGCGGCGCGGCGGAAACGCTTCGCCGCCCTTCGGGCTATGAGTGCGAAAGGTCGTCTAAAGTTGTCCCGTACGGTTCGGATGCGTGGGAGCGAGGAGGCATGCGGTGAAAGGGGCAGCGAGAGCGCAGGTGCTGCGCCACGGGGTGTTCGCCGTGGCCGTCGGTGTCGTGGGGGCGGCGGCCTCGGTGGTGCTGTGCCTCGTTGTCGGCTGGGCCTACGATCTCGTTTGCGCCCATGGCTGGCTGCTGTACCTTCTGCCCATTTTCGCGGTGGCGAGCCTTCTGCTGTACCGCGCCCTGAAGCTTCCGCTGGACACCACGACGCACACGGTGATAAACGATATCTGCGCCGATCGCCCCATCTCGCCCGCGCTCGCCCCGGGCATTCTGCTCGGCACGGCGCTTTCTATTCTCGGAGGCGCCTCGGTGGGCAAGGAGGCGGCCGCCCTGCACATGGGGGCCTCGCTGGGCGACCTTGTCGCGCGCCCTTTGAATCTGCGGCCCATGACGGGGGTTTGGAAGGGCGAAAGCCATGCCGACGGCGCAGGTGGCGCGGACGGCGGTGACGTCGCGGTTGGGAGCGCGGGCGCAAGCAAAGGCGCGGCCGGAGGCGCAGGCAGCGGCGGAGGCGCCAGCGGCGGCGTGCACGCCTATGCCGCCTCCTGCGGCATGGCCGCGTGCTTCGCGGCGCTGTTCTTCGCGCCCTTGGGATCGACGGCCTTCGTCATCGAGCTCTCCCGCTACGACCGCTCGGTTTGGCGGCATGCGCCCTTCATGCTGCTGGCGTGCTTCGTGGCCTTCGGCCTGGCGAGCATCATCGGCATCGGCGATGTCATCCCCAAGGTGCCGCTGCCTGCGCTGTCATGGCCCGTTGTCGGCCAATGCGTCGTGATCGCCGTCGCCTGCGCGCTGGTGGGAACCGTCTACATTCAAATCATCGACGGCGCCCAGCGCCTCACCAAGCGCATCTCGCAGAACTACTACCTGTGGGCAGCCCTGGGTGGCGTGCTCATGGCGGTGCTGGTCACGCTGTTCGATTGGCGCGGGTTCGAGGGCACGGGCGCCAACCTGCTCTCCGACGCGCTCGCCGGCCGCGCCGGCGGGTGGACCTTCGCCGTGAAAGCGCTGCTCACCATCGTGTGCCTCGGGCTTTGGCTGCGCGGCGGCGAGATCATGCCCACCTTCACCGTGGGCGCGCTGCTCGGCGCGAGCTGCACGGTCATGACCCAGGGCGATCCGGCTTTCTCAGCGGCTGTGGGGCTCGTTGCCTTCTTCGCCGCCATGAGCCGCTGCCCGGTGACCGCCTTCCTCATGGGCTGCGAGATTTTCGGCTGGGCCGGCGCTCCCGCGTTCGCTTTGGCCGTGGCCGTCTCCTTCTCCCTCGGCCGCGATGTGGGATTGTACGGACGTGGGGCCACTGGCATTCTGAAGCGCGCGACTTCGGCGGCGCGGGCGCGCCTTGTCGTGAAGAAGCCGTGACCGCTGGCGAATTCGTGGGAAATTGCCCTTGCGGGGCCGCGTGCGGTTGGGTATCATATCAGATCGTGCGTTTACAGAAGAAGTTGTGAACGGCACCCGCTGTTCCCAGCTATAGAAGGAGTAATCGAGATGGCAGTACCTAAGCGCAAAATGGGCCGTGCCCGTACCCACGCCCGTCGCAGCACCAACGACAAGATCGCGGCTCCCGCCCGCTCCATTTGCCCCCAGTGCGGCGAGGTGAAGCTTCCTCACCGCGTGTGCGGCAACTGTGGCTACTATCGCGACCGCGAGGTCATCGAGACCGAGTAGCTTTTGTGCGTGACGGTCGCGGAGGCGCCAGGTAGTCTCCGCGATGTCGGCAAAGCCTCCTCGCATGCCAAGCTGGATAAGCCTGGTCTGCCAGGGGGCTTTTTGGCTATAGGCCCGTGCCTCCGACCGTGTCCGCAGGCTGTGCGGGTAGGGCCGGATGCGCAGTGCCCGTGCAACGAATGACCCTGCCGCCCCGGGCGGCGCATCGTTTTGAGGAGATACGCAACGTGGCAGAACCAGTAACAATCGCCGTGGACGTCATGGGCGGTGACCGCGGCCCGGCCGTGGTGCTGCGCGGCGCCCTGCAGGCCCTTGAGGCCGATCCCGACTTGAGGCTCACGCTCGTCGGGCCGGCCGAGGAGGTGGAGCCCTTCGCCGCCGTTCACGATCGGGCGACGGCGCAGGTGGCCACCGAGGTCATCGAGATGGGGGAGCATCCGGCCGGCGCCGTGCGCGCCAAGAAGGACTCCTCCATCGTCGTGGGCTGCCGGCTCGTGAAGGAGGGCGCCGCCGATGGTTTCTTCTCCGCCGGTTCCACCGGCGCCTGCCTGGCCGCGGCCACGCTCGTCGTCGGGCGCATCAAAGGCGTGAAGCGCCCGGCCTTGGGCCAGGTCATTCCGGCTTGGGCCCGTCCGACCCTGCTCATCGACGTGGGAGCCAACGCCGACTGCAAGCCGGAGTACCTCGTGCAGTTCGCCCAGATGGGCGAGGTGTACATGAACGCCATCATGGGGGTGGAGCGCCCGAAGGTCGGTCTTCTGAACATCGGCGAGGAGGACACCAAGGGAGACCTGTTCGCCCAGGAGGCCCACCGTCTGCTGTCCGAGACCGTCCCCGCCTTCGCCGGAAACTGCGAGGGGGGCGACCTCATGGCGGGCGACTTCGACGTGGTGGTCACCGACGGGTTCACCGGCAATGTCTGCCTGAAGACCATCGAGGGCACCGCCAAGACGCTCATGCGGAACCTGAAGGCCGCGCTCATGTCCACGGCGCTTTCCAAAGTGGGGGCGCTGCTCGTGAAGGGCCCGCTCGGCGCGCTCAAGGAGAAGATGTCGCCGGACACCTACGGCGGCACGCCGCTGCTCGGTGTCAAAGGCGCCGTCATCGTGGGGCACGGCTCCTCCAACGAGACGGCCGTGAAGAACGGCATCGCCGTGGCCGCCGCCACGGTGCGCGCCCATGTGCCGGAGGTCATCGCCGAGCGCGTGGCCGCCGCGCCTGCGTCGGCTTCCGCGGCCGTTGGTGCCGAGGAGAAGGGGGAGGCCGCCGCCTCTGATGCCCGATGAGCCTCACCGCAGAACAGCAGACCAAGCTTGAGCGCGCCCAGAAGATTGTGGGCCGCACCTTCGAGAACACCCAGTACCTGCTCTCGGCCATCACTCATCCTTCCGCCACCGAGGGTCGGGCCGTGAAGTTCTCCTACGAGCGCTTGGAGTTCCTCGGCGATTCCATTCTGGGGGCCTTGGTGGCCAACGCCGCCTTCCATCAGTTCCCCGAACTGGACGAGGGCGGCCTCACGCGCATCAAGGTGGCCCTCGTCTCCGGCGCGAGCCTGTCGGAGGTGGCCGAGAAACTCGGGTTCGCCGACGTCATCGTGTTCGGCTCATCGGAGACCGGCACGGGCCGGCGCGGGCTGCACTCGGCGCTCGAGAACGTCTACGAGGCCGTGGTGGCGGCACTGTTCCTCGACGGCGGCATCGATGCGGCGTGGGCCTTCGTCGATCGCACGCTCATGCCCAAGATGTCGCTGGATCTCGCGCGCGAGCCGGAGAATCCCAAGAGCGCCCTGCAGGAGAAGCTGCAGGAGGGCGGCATCACGCCCACCTATCGGTTGGTGGAGACCCAAGGGCCGCCCCACGACCGCACCTTCGTCGCCCAGGTGTACGCCGGCGACAAGGGGCTCGCGCAGGGTGTCGGCCGCACGAAGAAGGAGGCCGAGAGCCAGGCGGCAAAATCCACGCTCGCGCGCCTCTCCGAGTTCTTCGGCATCGGCATGACCGAGGAGCAGGCCGCCGAGAAAGCGGCCGAGAAGGCGGCGCGCGCCGAGGAGAAGGCCGCCACGAAGGCGGCGCGGGTCGCCGAGCGCGAGGCTGCGGCCGCCGCGAAGGCCGCCGCGAGGGCCGAGCGCGCCGCCGCCAAGAAGAAGCAGGATTAGGCGCCCATGTATCTGAAATCTCTCGTTCTCAAGGGCTTCAAATCCTTCGCCGACCGCAGCGCGCTCACGCTGGAGCCGGGCATCACCGCCGTGGTGGGTCCCAATGGGTCGGGCAAGTCGAACATCTCGGACGCTGTTCTGTGGGTGCTCGGCGAGCGCAACGCCAAGAACCTGCGCGGCCAGGCCATGGAGGACGTCATCTTCGCCGGCTCCTCGGCGCGCAAGGCCTCCGGTCTCGCCGAGGTCGATCTCGTGCTCGACAATTCCGACGGCACGCTGCCGGTGGATTTCGACGAGGTGGCCATCACCCGGCGCATGTACCGCAACGGCGAGAGCGAGTACCTCATCAACGGCACCGTGGCCCGGCGCATGGACGTGTTGGACATCCTGCACGACTCGGGCCTGGGCACCGGCACCCATTCCATCATCTCCCAGGGCTCGCTCGACTCCATCCTGCAGAGCAAGCCGGAGGATCGCCGCGCGCTCATCGAGGAGGCCGCCGGCGTTCTCAAACACAAGCAGCGCAAGGCGAAAAGCGAGCGGAAGCTGGCGAACATGGACCAGCACCTTTTGCGCGCCCGCGACGTGGTGGGGGAGGTGGCCCGGCAGCTGGGGCCGCTCGAGCGCAAGGCCAAGAAGGCGCGCACCTACCAGGAGCTCGCGGTGCAGCAGGCGGAACTGGCGCTATCGCTGGCGGTGGACGATTTGCGGGGGCTTCAGAAGGAGTGGGATGCGGCCAAGGAGCGCGAGGCGGCGCTTTCCGCCGAGCTGGAGGAGCGAAGGGGCGCCATCCAGGAGGCCGAGGCCGCTGTAGAGGCGCTGCAGGAGCGCATCCGCCAGCAGACGCTGGACGCCGGCGACCTGTCGCGGCGCCATCGCGCGGCGGCGACGGTCGTCGAGCGCTTCGACTCCGCGGCCATGATGCTGCGCGAGCGGCGTCGGGCCGCCACGGCCCGGGCCGGCGAGCTGGAGCTTTCCATCGAAGCCAATGCCGTGAAGGCCGACGAGGCGGCATCCGAACTCGCGCGCGCGACGGCCCAGTACGAGGAGGCGGCCGCCGAGCTGGACGCGGCTAAGAAGAAGGTGTCGGATCTGGATGCGGTGTACCGCGATTTGGGAGTGCGCCGCGGCGCGCTGGAGCGTGAGCTTGCCGCCCTTTCCAAGGACGCCGAGAAGATGACCGCTGAGCGCGAGACGGCGCGCCGCCGCCATGCCGAGAACACCGAGGCGCTCTCCCACGGGCTTGCCCACGTGCAGGTAGTGGAGGGGCGCGCCGCCGAGCTGGCGCTCGAGCTCGCGCGCGCCCAAGAGGAGGCCGAGCGCGCGGCGGCCGGGGCCGCCGAGGCCGATGGCGAGCTTTCCGCGCTGGTGGCGGACGAGGCGG
>OLRK01000634.1_pt1 | contig 38580 bp, 58 predicted proteins | sample 1672911 | NCBI WGS metagenome assembly OLRK01 (sample SAMEA3136736, study PRJEB25190) | human gut metagenome | biome: human gut; feature: human-associated habitat; material: faeces | place: Austria | collected 2013 | reverse complement strand
TCGGACGATGAGGCCCTCGGAATCCGCCTCGATCAAAAGTTCTTCATACGTCATTCTACGTTACACCTCTATTACAGACATAGCGTATTTTATGCAAATAAACGGGCCTCGACCTGTTCGATGTCCAGGACCTCCGGGCAGTCGCGGAGCGTGTCCGGGCAGATATCGATGCAGTTGATGCCATCCATGCACCCGGACAGGTCCCATGCCAGGGTATCATTTAAAATCGTGCATGTGCTTTTAAATATCTCTATATCCTGGATCCGGCTGAAGATCCCGCCTTTCGCAATCAGCGGAGCGGCATCATAGAGCCGCACGGTATTGTCGTCCATATAGACATACACCTTGTAATCATCGGTAGGAATAACCTGGATTACTTCTGGCAGCATAAAAATGCCTCCATTTATTAAACTAGCAAGCCTACTTACAATGATCCCATGAAATACAGTAATTTGGATTTCATAAATTCCAGTTCTGGCACGGGAACAAGATAAAAATAAACGAGATTTATTTTATCTACTGCTTCTGGAAGCTGCTCTATCATAAGACTAATCAGATTGCTTTTTTTCATATTTTTAGGAATTTTAAACTCTGTATCTTGAGGGATAAAAGAATACAGTACATCTCGGTTTAAGTTAGACAGCAGCGCTTCCTCATTCGTTCCCTTCTTCACTAGGCCGGTATTTAAAAGTTTGCATGTACTTGAATTTGCATCGACAAACAGACCGCCTTTTTCAAGTATGGTGTAGAAATCATCTCTTAAGGAACCAGACATTCCTAAAATCTGGCGTTTTGCCGCCTCCAGGGAAAACAGATTTTGAGGATTAGGAACAGATTGGACGCCATCCAACATATAAACATCCAGTTCATGGGCCAGGCGGTACATATGCTTGCATGGAAGAAGGCGTCTTTTGAAATCTTCGCATTCACATTTAATCAAAGAGGTCGTGTAAGTGCCTCCCTCGCCAAATACACTTTTAAATCTTCCTGTTCCTATACCAGGGGATAATGAAAGAGGTGTGTAGATTGCTGCTGTTGCACGGATCTGGCGTTCAATCTGGGCCTGGTTTGTGTGTATATCAAGAGGCCATTTGGCCCAGAGATTCTGTAAGCTTTCAAAATTGGCCTGGAGTACAGGCTGTTCTGGTTTGTAGAGATCAGAATAAAAATTGAAAGCGGAGAGAACAGGTTCTACCTCTTTAAGTTTTTTCTGCAAGTCTAAAATTGTCTGGCGTTGTTCCAAAACATAGGAGTCTTTGATTTCTAAAGAATTTTTTAAAGAGGAGATTTCATTTTCAAGTTCCTTTATCTTTTGCCATCCAAACAATATCATACGTTATTTCCCCCTTGCTTTTATAATTTTCCTCTTAATTCAACCACTTTTCCAATAATTCGGACTGGTTTACTTGCAATTTCCTCCATACTGAAAAACATAGGCTTATAGGACGGATTGAGAGATACCAGTTCAATTCCGTCCCGGTATTTCCGCAGCCGTTTGCAGGTGGCATCAGTGCCGTTTACGGTCGCAATGATAATTTCCCCGTTTTCGGCATCATTTTGCTGGCGGACAATTACTACATCCCCTTCGCAGATTCTCGGCTCCATGGAATCACCGTGTATTTTCAGCCCGAAGAACTCGCCGGTGGCGGCCATTTCTTCTGTGATTTCTTCTGTGTCTATGATATCCTCCACGGCCTCAATAGGAATCCCGGCGGCCACGCGTCCCAGGACATTGATTGTAAATCCTTTTTTGGAGGTAGTAGTTTTTTCTTCAGTATCTAAAGTGATATTTCCATCAATTCTTTTAAATAAAATATCAAAGTCCATCCCCATTCCATCTGCAGCTTGTTTTATGCATTGGACAGATGGTGCAATAGGTTTTCCGGTTTTAGGGTGTTTATTTTTCTCCAATAGTGAAATGTAAGCTTTACTTATCCCACTTTTTTCAGAAAAAGCATCCATACTCAAACTATGCAATGCTCGGTATTCTTTTATGATGTCTCCTAAGGTCATTTTAGTAACCACCTCTCTCTGTTTACTATATTATACAGCAAGTTTGTGTTCGTGTCAAATATTTTGAACAAAAGGATTGACAAAATAAGTTTAATATGTTAGATTTTAGAAGTACAATAAATTAAACAAAAGGGGATGATATAAATGCGCTATAGAATAAAAGAGTATCGAGAAGCATTAAAAATGACTCAAGTCGAATTGGCTGAAAAATCAAAAGTATCTCGTACAATTATTTCAGGACTGGAAAATGGTACGATTACAGTAACGACTACAGATACTCTGTTAAAAATTGCTAAAGCGTTAAATAAAAAAGTAAGTGAAATTTTTTTTGACGACAACATCTAACATGTTAGACAAACAGTGACTAAGGCCATCACTTGCGACGTTAGAGAAAATTGAAAAAGCAACAGGGATTCCAATCAAAGATTGGCTGAAGCAGGGGGGGTGAGAGAAATGGTTAGTAGAAGAAGGCAAATGCAGTTTGAAAGAGTTGGAATGGACCTGGAAAAAGTAAAACACAAAGTCCAAAAAATTATAGACGAATGTGTAGCGGAAAATTTTACAATGCGAGAGAGTAGGCTTCTCGCAAAAGAATTAGACTACGCATTGGATCAAATAAAAAAGCGTAGTCTGGATTCTGAGATTTCTAAGTTTACAAATTCTGTTACTGATTAAGGCTTTCGTTGTCACGCGAAATGTAATTATGTACAGAATCGTAGGTATTGGCGTAGATTTGAGCAGCAGTGTTAACCTATTCGTATAGGGCTTTTTGCATAGCAAGTATTGTATTAAAAGAGAGGAGGGAGCCGGGTGAACGAGGCTATTTTTATTAAAAGAAATTGCATAGAGAATGATGCATTGTTAAAGCACATCATAGAGTCACAAAATAAAATACGTAACTCTTTGCATGAAATAGAAACAAGAATAGGTCAAGCGGAATGGTACGAAGGCAATCTGGGGGTTGTTTTTGTAATCGATGTAGATCTGGAATGCTTACAGAAATACTGTGATGAAATAAAAATGTGCGCATCGGAGTTATATGGTGCTTATGAAAAATTAGCTAATCGCAGTTCTGCAGAACAGCACTGCGATTAGTACAAAGTTATTCATCATTTTCGGCAATCATTAAAAGGGTTTGAACAATTTTGGCTTTGAAATTATCCAAATCCGCTTTGGTAATGGAGGCTTGCGAATCGCCGCTGGAGGATACTGACTGGTAAGAAAGCCATTCAGCAGCTTGACGAATAGCATTGGCATCTTTTTGATTCATTTTAATCTCCTTTCATTTGTACTCGGCCTGGCAGGGCCTGTAAAAAGAGTATATAACGGGTAAGAGAATAAGACAATACCAAGAAGATGAAGTGGTGAATAGTAATACTTCTGGTTCTTACGAACGGAGGAAAAGAGGCGAGGGAGGTGAAAATCATGTGGATTCCAAGAAAAAAATTGAAGACCCTGGTCCAGAGAATGAATGATCTGGAAAAACAAATTTCCAGTCTAGAAAAAGATAGTCAGGACTGGAAACTTGTTCGTTTGAAAACAGAATTAAATTATGAGTTTTGTAAAAGTGTGGCCCATGCAAATGGATTATCATTTTTGTCCTATCAGCAGTTGAACAGCCCAACTGCCGACAGCTGTGAGAAGGTCCGTATGCTTTTTAATGAGATCAGAGAACTTGCTTAGCGCACCTTCAACTAAAATCGGATGGGGAGATTCCTCAGTTGCTTTTAAAACAGATACAAGTTTGGAAGCTTCTTCCCTATCTGAAGGTGGGAGTGAAGAAATAAGAGACTCTATATCTTTAAGGCTTCCCCCAATATTGAAAGTAGCATGCATCTGGCTTCCAATGATAGAATTTCCAGTTATCGACTGAATATTAAACGTATTTTGATGAGAAGTTGATGATTGTGAAAAAGCACGCTCGGTTAAGTATTTAACCAAATAGTCATGAGGGGAACCATTAACAAGAATCGGCTTCACATCAGCTGCATAATAACGCTGCTTTGGAGAATCTGAAATAAGCCAATCCCCGTTCTGTATATCGGTAGGTTCAACAAGCTGGATCGTATCAGGATAGTCGTTTCCACAAAAAAAGCCACGGGAGCAGTCAACAATATTTCCGTTGCGTTCAACGTGGAATGGCATAGTAAAGTCTTTTAGTAATGACTCTGGCATAGTAAATGGGTCCATGAAAATCCTCCTTAAGATTATTTTAGCATGGCAGTGCTGATAAGGGGAGTATAGCATGGAAAAGTCTGATTTTCCAGAGAAGATCGCAGATTATCTGGGTGTGACCATTGAGGAACTGCTGGAGTAGGGGCAACAAGTACAACCATCCATGCATAGTATCAACCAGGAGGTGGATTATGGAGGGGAAGATTGTGAAAGTTATTACCAGAGGACAGACAAAATTTGTTTATCATGATGATTATTGTAAGCGATCTCCAGAGGAGATAAAGGCTGTGCTGGACAGAATTGCAGAGATTGCCTTTCCTGCTCTGAGAGCATCGGAGATGAGGAGAAAGAAGGAGAAAATAGGATGAATAGCACAAAGGATACACTGGACAAAGAGATCCAGTACATACCGGTGGGGCGGGTACGCCGCCGGAGAAGGACCTGGCACCGGACCATGAGAGATCTGGTCCGGATGCTGATGGCCGGAGGCGAGCTGATCGGCACAGGGATCCTGGCCGGGGCCGGATTCGGAGTTGGGCTGGCAGCAGTGACAGTTTTCTTTTAGAGAGGGAGGTGTGGATATGAAGGACGGAAGCGTGGCAGTAAAGATCGATTTCCCGGAAAGTGACTTCGCAGGAGCAACTATTTATCTGGAGGACTGGCAGGCCCGGGAACTGAAAGACCGGGTGGACAAACATAACCGGTGGCTGTGGTCCCGGGGACGTCCGGAGGATTACACCATGGCACATGCCATCCACTCTGCGCTCTATGAGTACTTCGATGGCCTGGAAGAAAAAGAATCCCCGGAAGCGGCAACTTCCAGGGGACTCAAGTAAAAAAAATTACACACCCTTATTGTAGGGCAAAAACAGGAGGAAATCAAGATGGTAAAAGTAACGATCGAGTTTGACGGGGGAGCAGAGGTGTTTACTGGCGACGCAGTAAGCTGTGTGGTGATGACAAATGAGCCGGATGGAACCAGGTCCTGTTCGATGCTGAAAGGGGCATTTCGCCGTTCTTTCCCAAGGATTCTGGCGGATGCATGCTTCTCCCAGGTCAGGGCATCACAGAAAAACCATTCTCCCCTGGACCAGCTGGAAGCACTGGCCGCATTTGCGGGAAAAGCACAGGGGCTGATGGACCAGGAGATCGAGGCGAATGTCGGCAGACCAGAGGTGCTGAAGCAGATCCTGGAAGAAACTAAGGAGGAATAGGCGATGACGGGAGTCAAGGGAGAAATGGAAAATGTGGAGACATTACCGCTGTAAACGGTGTGGGAGGGTCATCTACATAGACCCGGGGGAGAAAAGGCTCTGTGAAGACTGCATGGAAGCAGAAGAGGATAAGGAGGCCCCGGATATACAGGAGGGATCCGGGCATGGCAGCAGAAAAGAGGAAGAGGTGACGGAGCATGACGTATGAGAGGAAGATCGATATCATGGTGGCGGCCTTCTGTGCTGCCCAGGGAGACCGGGGAGAGGCATGGGAGGCCGGGATCCGGAAGGGGCTGATCGATGGATTCCTCCGGATCCGGAGACTGGAGATGGCAGAGGGGGCAGCAGAAGCACGGTGCTGCTTCTTCCCGGTGGAGCGGATCCAGGAAGGATTCGGGATCTGGAACAGCGGCGGGTATGACAGCGGGCATGGGATTGGCAGATCGGTGGCAGCGGCCGGAATGGACGGGGAGAAGCTGCGGCAGATCCGGTATGTGGCGGAGAGGAATGGCCGCCATTCCCTGGCCGTAGTCTATCCGGGATGCTATATTGCCGTATCCGTAAGCCGGGACATGCATGATCCGGCCAGCATAGCTGTGTACCGGGTTGAGGGATTCCAGGAGACGGAGCCGGGGGTGTACCAGGCCAGGGCCACCAGGGTATACCAGATGGAGCCCTATTATTCCAGCCTGTCAGAAGCCCAGGAAAAGCGTCTGGAACGCCTTATCAGGGTATCCGTCTGGATCGCCACGACGCCGGATCTGTACAAACTCCGGGACAAGGTGTGACATGAAATACTATAAAGGAAAGGTGGAAGCGGTCCGGATCCGGCAGGACTCTTCAGAACTGCATCTGATCGTTGATGATAACCTGGAGGACCTCCGCCGCCAGCGGTGCAGAGAGGTGCAGGTGGGGATCGATGACGGCCGGACGATCTCCCCGGCCCAGAGACGGAAAGCGTATGCGACTCTCCGGGACATCGGGGATCATACGGGTTATGCCCCGGAAGAGATCAAGCAGATCATGAAGATCGAACACATGCTGCGTGTCGGGGACCAGAAGGTGATCAGCCTGTCGGACTGTACCATGACAGACGCCAGGGAGTTTATCAATACACTGATGGAGTACGCACTGAAGGAGGGGATCATCCTCACAGAGTCGGGACTGATGCGGACAGATGACATAGACTGCTATCTGATCCAGTGCATCCGGTACCGGCGGTGCTGTATCTGCGGGAAACCGGCGGATATCCACCATGTGGATGCGATCGGCATGGGAAGGAACCGGCAGCAGGTGGATGATTCCGGCTATGAAATTGCCGCCCTGTGCCGGATGCACCATACGATATCACACCAGATGGGATGGGACCGGTTTGCGGATTCGTACCATGTGTACGGGATAAGGCGGGACCGGACGGAGGTGGACAATGAACAGAGCCATCATAAATAAACTGGTCAGGAAGGCTCCGGCCAGTCTGGAGAGCAGTTATATATTCGTAAATGATAACAGGGCGATCTGTGAAGCAGTGATCACGGTCGGATTTACATCCCTGTATGTGTCCAGGGAAGGCAGCAGCTTTTTTACACTGGAGACCCTGTGTGATTTTATCCGTGATACGGTCAATACGGGCTCTGAGATTGAGAACTATACGTTTGTGCTGGCCTGCTTCCGGAAGCGTACCAATGACAGCCTGGAGGCTGTTCTGAAGAATAATCTGCTCCAGTATAAGTCCGGGGCCTATACCCTGTTTAAGGACAAGGAGTATCTGGCGAAGTATGACCGCCAGGGAGAGCTGGAGGAGGCGCTGAGAGCGTATGTACGGAGGTTTGAGGGCAGCGATGAGATCCTGGTGGACAAGGGGCAGTTCTGCCGGTATTCGAACAGTGGAGCTGTCCAGGGGATCATTGATATCGCCATCGTAAGATATCTGATGGAAACATACTGTATGTTTGTGTCGGGGAAGGAGCTGTACATATACCAGAATGGATGCTATGTCCTGGACCGGGATGGCGTCCGGATCAAACAGGTGATCTCCGGGCTGATCCCGGACCGGTATATTACATACAGGAACCTGTCCTCGATATACAGTCTGCTCCTGGAGCAGCAGCCGCTCCAGAAGACCATGGAGGAGCTGAACTGTTATCCCGCATGGTGGATCAATTTCCGGAATGGTATGTTCGATGTGAAGGCGGGGAAGCTGCACCGGCACCGGCCGGAGTATTACTCCATTAACCAGATCCCGCATGAGCTGGACATGAAAGTCCGGGAAAATATGGAGGCAGCAGGTACCGCAACGAGAAAGTTTCTTTCCGCAGCCCTGCCGGATCCGGAGGACCAGGTCATGCTGTGGGAGTATATCGGATACTGTATGACCAGGGATACGGGGTTTCAGAAGTTTCTGATCCTCCGCGGAGACGGGGGTACAGGAAAATCCAAGGTGATCCATATGGTGGAGGAGATCGTGGGTGCGGATAACTGCAGCGGGGTCAGCCTCCAGGATCTTAATGAGCGTTTTTTCCCGTCCATGCTGTATGGGAAGCTGGTCAATGCATGCGCGGATATCAGTTCTGAGGCCATGAGGCAGGTGGATAATATCAAAAAGGCCACTGGAGAGGATATCATGATCTGCGAGAAAAAGAATAAGGATCCGACTCCATTCCAGAGTTACGCCAAATTACTGTTTTCGGCCAATAAGATCCCGCTGAACCTCGATGAAAAATCCAATGCGTTTTACCGGCGCCTTCTGATCCTGTCCATGGAGCATAAGCCATCAGAGGAGGAGAAGGATCTGGAACTGTCGGACAAGCTGCATGCAGAACTGGGGTATTCGGTCTGGATGGCTGTTGGGGCCTTGAAAAAGCTGTATAAGGACGGGAAATTTGTGGAAAGTGCCGGGTGCCGGTCACAGGTTGAGGATCTGTACCGGGCAGCAGATACGGTCAAAGCGTTCGCAGACGAATGTCTTGAGCCAGCGCCGGGGAAAAGGATGGCCCGCACGATGATCTATGACAGCTATAAGGAGTACTGCGACAGCTATGGGCGTAAACCGCACAGCCCTATGATCTTCTACCGGTCCCTGGCAGAAAAGGGATATGCAGAGGGACGGGGGAAGGATGGGCGCTTTTTTAAGGACATTGCCCTGAGGGACGATGGATTTGTATCGGTGGACTAAGCATAGGGTGACAGGTAGGTGACAGGAAAGTGACAGGTTTTATGACAGGTTTAAGAAAATGGGGATGGTCAGAAAAGCCAGTATTTATGCGGGCTGGAGGGATATCCGGAGAAAAAGGTGACAGAAATGACAGGTTTTTCCAAACTCTTTTCACGTGCGTGCGTGTATCTCTGATTTATATTTACCTGTCATTTCTGTCACTATAAAGAAAAAAGAGTAGAAAAGCCAGGAAATACAAGGAAAAATGGATGACAGGTTTTTAAAGGGACCTGTCACCCTCCAGTCATAAAGCTGTCACCAGGAAGGAGAAGAGGATGAATACAGTGATACTGATGGGAAGGCTTACAAGGGATCCGGAGGTCCGTTATACCCAGGGAGAGAAGTCCATGGCTGTGGCCAGATATACACTGGCGGTTGACCGGAGGAGGGCCGCGGATTCTGGAGGACAGAACACAGATTTTATAAGCTGTGTGGCCTTTGACCGGGCCGGGGAGTTTGCGGAGAAATACTTCCGCCAGGGCCAGAGGGTGCTGGTCCGGGGCAGGATCCAGACCGGAAGCTATGTGAACCGGGATGGCCAGAAGATCTATACGACGGATGTGGTCATCCTGGAACAGGAGTTTGCAGACAGCCGAAGGGACGGAGGAGGCGGCCGCCGGCCGGAGCCCGCGCAGGATGACGGGTTTATGAATATACCAGACGGTGTTGAGGATGACGGGCTGCCGTTCTGATCGGGCAGAACGCATTCAGGATCCTGGGAGCAGGCAGAAGGAGCATGGGGAATGAAAAATAAAAACGGAGCCAGGATATGGCTGTGCAGCATCTGCGGAAAGGAGATCACAGGAGATCATGTGGAGATCCGGAGCCGCGGGGGAAAAGAAAGGCATATCCACTATGAATGCATGAGGACGGGAAGATCGGCACAGGAAAAATCTGGAAAATAAACTGGAGGAGGAAGCTGATCCGCGGTAAAAGGGTGGCCACCCGGCGAATGGATTATGCTGGATGAAAGACAGAGAAGACTGGTGGAAGATAATATGGGACTGGCCTGGTATACGGCCCGGATGAGCAGCGTTCCGATGGAGATGGAGGAGAAGATATCCCTGTGCTATCTGGGACTGGTGCTGGCGGCAGGGAGTTTTGACCCGGACCGGGGGATCCGGTTTGCGACCTTTGCAGTCCCGGTCATGCAGAATAAGATCTTACAGGGACTTAAACGGGAGAAGAAACACTTTGGTGTAATATCCCTTGAGCAGCCTGCCGGAAAGGAGAATGGAGGAACACTGGCCGATCTGGTGCCGGATCCGGGGAATTCCTTCCGGGATCTGGAAGAGCTCCTGGATTTCCAGGATGCGGTTAAAAGGACCGGGAGGGAGCTGTCCGGAAAGCAGCTCCGGCTGTACCAGGAACTGCTCCAGAACCCGGGACTGGCACAGAGGGAATACGGGGAAAGAATTGGGTGCAGCCAGTCCCTGGTATCAAGATGGATGAAGGAGATAAGACAAAAACTGTGTTTGTAAAGCCGGAGGAAGGAGAAGGAAGAGGATGAAGGTAAGAATATCGATTCCAGGCGCGTATATGGTGAAGGATATGCCTGAGGACAAGGCATGGGAGACTTTCGGGAAACTGGCAGAGATGATACTGATTATCAGCCGGAAGGATAAAAAAGAGGAAGGTGGAGTGGGTCTGGATACCACTTCATCGGATACGGATCCGCAGGTATCTGTCCGGGTATCTGGAATGGAGATCCATGAAACAAAAGGGGATGCAGATGAGGCCGCCATGGACACTCCGGAAAGCCGGACGGGGCAGAAATATAAGGGATTCATGTACATTCGATGCCCAGAATGCGGGAAAGAGAAGAGTTTTTTTACCAGACAGGAAACAGATCATTATCATTGTGATGCCTGTGGAGCCCGTCGGATTTTTGAAAAGCCCTTGAGGGAGCTGAGGCTGGAATGTGAGTGTGGGACAAGGCTGCGATATTTTACAAATCTGGAAGAACCTCTGTTTGATATTAACTGCTTCAGATGCGGATCTCCGGTGACTGTCTCGTGGAATGGGAAAAAGAAGATGTATATGACGGTTTAGAGGAGGTGCAGATGGAAGAGGAAGAAAAAACAGGTATAGAGCTGGTGCAGACACCTGCGTATTATCCGGATGTGGGATTGGAGCAGGCGGACCAGAGCATCAAGGCCTGTCTGCTGGATGCCGGAAGGAATGTGATCGCTGTCGGATATTACCTCAAGGTGATCCGGGACCGGGAGCTTTTCCGAGATGCGGGATACAGGAACATATGGGAGTATGCCTGGGGAGAATACGGATTCAGCAAATCAACAGCGCATCGGTACATGGCACGGAATGACCGGTTTTCGGTCGGCGGGAACAGCCCGGTCATGGCAGAGGAGTACCGGGAGTACAGCAGAGCCCAGCTCCAGGAGATGCTGTCCCTGGATGCAGAGCAGATGGAGCAGGTGACGCCGGAGATGACTGTGCGGGAGATCCGGGAGTTAAAACGGCCAAAAGAGATCCCGTATTATGAGATCCCGGGACAGCTCTCCATGGGAGAGGTGAGCCTGGAGGATTTCCTGGGAGCGGCGGAAGAGCCGGAAACCGCGAAGGATCCGGAAACTCCGGACTGTCCGGAATGCAGCAGTTCAGAGAGCCACACGATCCGGCCGGAAGATTTCTTCCCAGCCAGTCAGCCGGGAGACTGCATACACCGCCCGGGATTTGCATGTACGCTTCCGGAAGAGGCAAAACAATCGCCGGGAACCGGAGCAGACTGCAGTACACACTGCTGCTGGGACTGCGTAAAACATGGAGACTGCCGGCTGGAGTGCCATGCATCCGCGGGACGCGAGGGAAGAATTGCGACGTCGCAACGGATCCTGGAAGAGGTCGAGCAGGAGCTTGCTGCAGAAACGCAGCAGAAAGAGGCGGATTGCTGCGAAAACCGCAGCGGAGAATTATCAGCATATGGTACTCCGGCCAGGATATATCCAGCAGACAGTCTGATTGCGACTGCGGGTTGTGAGGGCGGCCATGATTGTTTCTCCTGTTCCGCGGAGTGCGGGATCCGGAAGGAAGACCGGTGGTGTGTGGAAGCTCCCTGTGGAAATCCGTTTCCCTGTGAGATCCTTCCGCATCTGGAGGAGGTCCGGGAACATGTAAGAGATACTTGTGAGTTCACAAACCATGATCTGGCTTATCACCGGGCCGGAGACGGGGAGCCTGATCCATGCTGCAAGCACTGCAAAGAGCCATGCGAGTACATATGCGGGCGGGCCATGAAAGCCCTGGATACCGGGGATAAGGCAGTGGAGAGCCTGGAGGAGCCGTCAGAAGAGTCAGTAACCGTGGAGGACAGGGAGCCGGATCCGGAGGAACCAGCTGCCAGTGACCGGGATTTGCTCCGGGGGATGCTGGTAAAGGAACAGAGCTTTCTGGAGCAGATGCTGGCAATCGATCAGACAGATCCTCTTCCGGATAACATGGTCAGGAAGAAAAAGTTGCTGGTCGGGGCCCTGGCCGGGATGCTGTGTGATCTGGAAGTCGTGGAAGAAGAGGAAGCGGAGCAGCCGGAACTTCCGAAGCTGAAAAATAACGACCAAAGGAAAGAGTGGCTCCAGAATTACCAGGAATGGGGCATCTGGTACATAGATGACCATATCGGATGCCGGTATTACAAGTATGATTTTGACAACGGGGCCCGGCTCATCGTGGAGGAGTATGATGAGCGGAACGAATTCACCGGTGATGCGTATGTATCCGCCTATTATCATCTGGTGGGCGGTCCGGAACCGCCGAAACATCCTATACACGGAGCCCGTAAGTGGGCCTGGCACGAAAAATACAGCCGGTATCCGGACTGCATGACGGAGCTGATCGAATTCCTGAAGGCTGTCCAAAAAGGCGAGGAATAGGAGGGGGAACCATTGAAAATCCGGAGTATTGCAGAAGCAAAAAAGAAGATTAAGATTGGGTCAAAGGTTATGATAACGACCCAGAAGGCATGCGCCAAAGACTCATTTGGGGCAGTTAAGACCGGGATCCCGAGACAAGCGGTTGTTATTGGCATTTATGAGTATTTTGTCCATGTACAGCTGGAGAGCGGAGTATGTGAGAGCGTGATGTGGATGGATCTGATCAATGCCAGGGAATAGGTACAGGAGGGAAGAAATATGTTTGTGAAACAGATTGATATGGCAAAAGCCCTGGAACTGGCGGCGAAGGGGATGGAGATCAAGGTCCTGGCCCCGATCGGCCAGGAAGACGGCTGGGAGAACTTGGTCCCGGATACTCTCCAGCACATGCTTGAGGGAGTAATATTCTTTCGGCAGGAACCGGCCCTGGAGAAGGAGATTCTTCCAGTAGTTTCCAGAGAGGAGCCAGAGCCGCCAGCAGAAAAGTCCCTGTCGGATCTCACGAAGGAATTGAAACAGGCCAGACTGCAAAAAGGGAAGCTGGATGTGGACATCGGGAAGATGAAGGCCCTGCGGGAGGCCGGATGGAGCTACGCGAAGATCGCGGATGAGATGCGGATCAGCGAAGGGAGCGTATATAACTATCTCAAGCGGGCAGAGGAGGAAGTAAAATGATCAAAGACAGTGGGGAGCGCACAAAATTTGGGACCGGAGCTGTCCGGGACATGCATGCGGGCAAGGGGAGGATGGATCTCCTCCCTCTGTCGGCGCTGATCGAGTTGTCAAAGCACTGTGAGGAGGGGGCCCTAAAGTACGGCGAGCACAACGTGGACAAGGGGATCCCGCAGCACAGCCTCTGCGACTCGGCTATGCGGCACCTGGTCAAGTATATGCGCGGCGATACAGACGAGCCCCATCTGAGGGCGGCAGCCTGGAATCTTATGTGGGCACTTAACCAGTCCGTAGAGTGTCCAGAGCTAGTGGATATGCCATGGAGGGAGGAGGAAGAGCGATGAAAAATAAAGAGGGATACTCGGATCCGACTGCGGGCAGAGCGATCCGGGAGGCCGACCGGCCGCCGGAGAACGTGGTCATGTTCCGGCGGATGATCAAGTCAATGTGTACGATCTTCCACCTTCGGATCCTGGGCAAGGTGACGATCGTGGATGAGAAAGGACGGCGGTGGTGATGACGAGAGCGGAGAGGAGGCGTCTGGAAAAGGCCGAGGCCAGGAAGGAGCCGGTCTACACGCTGACCCAGACCCAGATCAATGAGATTAGGAAGCAGGCGGTCCTGGAGCGGAAGGAGGAGCTCAAGGCCAGTATATCCAGAGAGATCGATGAGCGGATCCAGAAGGAGTGGGCCGCACGCGAGGCAGCGCTGACCGGGGAAACCGACGAGGAGCAGATCCTAAAGGTCCTATGCCTTCTTCTGGCGGTGCCAGCCAAGGTCCTCTGTGAAAAATTCCGTTGGAAACCGATTGAGGATGAGAATGACCGGAGGTCACGGCTTTTACAGTTTTCCGAAGCTGTGGTGAAAGAGGTCAACCGGACATTTGAAAACGACAATGTGGACATCCGTGCAATCGGTGAGGAAGTATATGAGAAATATGGTGTGAGATTTGAAGTGAGGTGAGGCCGTTGGACCAGAGCGTCTTAGTCCAATACAGTGAGGTTATGGAGGAGATCAAGGATTTAAGGGAGAGGATCCGGAAGCTGGACCGGTTTTTATCGGATCCGCCAATCGTTTCGGATACGGTCCGGGGGACCAGGAAGGACGGGACCATCGGTCCGATCAAGATCACGGGGATCCCCGTACCGGAGTACCAGCGGAAGGAAAAGATGCGGGACCAGTACAGGGAGATGCTGGAAGAGAAGGAGGCAGAGCTCCTGGAGCTGACCTGCAAGGCAGAGGAATATATAGAGTCGATCCCGAAGGCAGAGATCCGGATCATGTTCCGGCTGTATTACATCGACGGGCTTACCTGGGAGCAGGTGGCCAGGCAGATGAATCGGGCATTTCCGAAAAAGAGGATTTCTTACACTGCGGACAGCTGCCGGATGCGGGCGAAAAGATTTTTTGAAAAATTTTAAAAATGTTCGCCAATGTTCGGTAAAAACGTGGTAGTCTATAGACTGGGAGCCGGAGGCGGAGTAGCTGCCGGCCCCATCTTCCTCATCCAAGTACTTATCCCCGTGAGCCCGTCCATCCCAGGCGGGCATTGACGGAACATCTTCCCGGACGGGAGGAAGCGTGAGCCGTAAAACCGAGCCGCAGGTTCGAGCCCTGGTGTTCCGATGTTATCACAACCTCCTATACAGTATATCCCGGGCGGCCATCGTACCGCCTGGGGAACTTTGCGGGATAGAGCAGCCAGGAAGCTCGCCGGGCCCATAACCCGGAGGACGGTGGTTCAAATCCATCTCCCGCGACTGGCCCGGGGCTCTCCCCTAGGATATTCCGGGCATACGAAGGCATCCTCGTAAGAGGGTGTCTTTTCTTTGCACGTATTCAGGTGTATAATAAAAGAAAACGATAAGGGGAGAGAAATTGTGAATACTATTGACCGATTAAAAGAACTTGCAGAACCCGCTGTTGGACCGGTGATGGAAATTGTATCCGAAATCGTGCTTGATGGAACGGCGGGAGCAATGGTACCGGGAGTTGGTAATTTGATTTTGGCATATAAGCAGAAGAGAACAGAGAAGAATCTGGAGGACTATGTATCCCAGATCGTGGACCGCCAGGAGGAGCTGAACGAGCGTCTCAACCGGCTTGATCCAGATAAGCTCCAGAAGATCACGGGGCATTATTTTGGCCTTGTAACAGATTATGTGCTGGATGTGAAACAGCAGGAGAAGATCCATTTTATTGTGAATGGGTATGTTAGGATCACAGAAATGGAAGAACTGAATGCGGATTCTTTGATCATGTTCTATGATACATTGGATCAGATGAGTTTAATGGATCTTGCTGTTCTGAAAAGCCACAGTCCGAGGCATGCGAGGGATGAAAACAACCGTGCTTTTCTGGAACAGCTGGTTCCAGGGCAGAGGCGGATGATCCACGAAAAGCTTCTTCGGCTGGGGCTTTTAAACAGCCAGAATGAGAAGAAGATGGATGACAATGTAAAGCATATGGCGGAATATCTCCAGGATGTCCAGAAAGGGAAGAAGAATGCCAAGCTGAAATATGACAGGCTCTGGGGGAGTGACAGCTACCACCTTTCAGAGTACGGGCGGTCTTTCCTGGAATTTTTCATGGACCGTAACGGAGAAGAACAGAATAAGCAGTGAGGGGAGAGTACCTGGAGACGGGCACTTTTCCTGTATCCAGAAAACAAACGATTGAGAGGTGGTGGTCTTGCCGAGAGCCAGGGATCCCAACCGGGATAAAGCCTATGAGATATACAAGGGAGCGGACGGGAAAATCGACTTAGTTGAGATTGCAAGTCAACTAAATATTTCCCCCGGTACCGTTCGCGGCTGGAAGTCAAAAGACCGTTGGGAACAGAAACTGAACGGAACGCTCCGAAAGAATACGGAACGCTCCAAACGTAAAAAAGGCGGCCAGCCGGGAAACCAGAATGCCGTGGGATACGGGGCACCGGAGGGGAATAAAAACGCAGTTACCACAGGGGAGTTTGAGACTCTCCTTTTTGATTGCCTGGAACCGGAAGAGCGGCAGCTGGCTGCAGCTGTCCCGCCGGATAAAGAGCAGCTGCTCCTCCAGGAGATCCGGCTGCTGACTGTAAGGGAGCACCGGATGCTTAAGCGGATCGATCTGCTCCGGATGTCCATGGATGACTCCGGGGAGGTGTCGGGGGATGAAACCGGCATGACTGCGGTTGGGCATAAAAAGGGGCTTGAAAAGGACAAGGAGACAGATCTTACGGAATACCGGGGCAAGCTGGGCCAGATCCAGAACATCGAGGATGCCCTGACCCGTGTACAGGCCCGAAAGCAGGCAGCCATCGACTCCCTGCACCGGTACGGCGTGGATGACGCCCGCCTGGAGATCGAGCTGATGCGGCTTGACCTGGCGGCGAGAAAGGCTGGTGGTCTGGACGATGATGAGGAGCCCGAGGATGACGGCTTCCTGGCTGCGCTTAGCGGAGCGGCGGAGGATTGGACAACGGAAAAGAAGGTGGAGAATGATGAAGAAGAGACGGCCGATATTTAAATTCCAGCGGTTCTCAAAAAAACAGCGACAGGTTTTTACCTGGTGGGCAGACAGAAGCCCTGTAAAGGATGCAGCTGGTATCATTGCAGATGGGGCGATCCGGTCCGGGAAGACGGTCAGCATGTCTTTGTCCTTTGTGATGTGGGCTATGGAAAGGTATGATGGACAGAATTTCATCATGGCCGGAAAAACCATCAGTTCCTTTAAACGGAATGTTCTCCAGAACCTTAAGATGATGCTGACAAGCCGGGGATACCGTTGGACATACCACATTTCCGGGGACCTTCCCAACATGCTGGAGGTATCCAGGAAGGGCAGGACAAATTTCTTTTATGTTTTTGGCGGTAAGGACGAAGGCTCCCAGGATCTGGTGCAGGGAATTACGGCCGCAGGGGCTTTTTTTGATGAGGTGGCGCTGATGCCGGAATCCTTTGTGAACCAGGCCACAGGCCGCTGTTCTGTCGAGGGGGCAGCCTGGTGGTTCAACTGTAATCCGGCGGGGCCGATGCATTGGTTCAAACAGGAATGGATCGATAAGAGAAAAAAGAAAAAACTGCTGTACCTGCATTTCACCATGGATGACAACCTAAGCCTTTCTGAACGGGTAAAGGAAAAGTACCGGGAAATGTATGCCGGTGTGTTTTATCTCCGGTATATCAAGGGCCTATGGGCGGTGGCGGAGGGACTGATCTACACCATGTTTTCAGACGAGAACATGTATACAGATGCAGACCGGCCAGTGGCGTTAAAAAGTACGGCTGTGAAAACGATCACAGTGGATTACGGAACTACAAATCCATGCGTGTTCCTCGAAATATGGGACGATGGGGAGACTCTGTGGGTGGACCGGGAATACCGCTGGGACAGCCGCTCAGAGGACGCGAGACGCAGCGGGAACCCGCAGAAAACGGATTCGCAGTATGCGGATGACATGGAGGATTTTATGGGAACAGACCCAGAAAGCCAGTGCATGGTTGTGGTTGATCCTTCAGCGGCTTCCTTCATCGCAGAGCTCCGCAGCCGCGGCGTATACGTAAAACCCGCCAATAACGAGGTGGTGGATGGGATCCGTGTGGTCGGCTCCCTGCTTGGAAGGCGTGGAATCCGGATCAACAGGGACAACTGCAAAGGACTGATCGGGGAGATGCGGTCCTATGTCTGGGATGATAAGGCGGCAGAACGGGGAGAGGAAAAGCCGGTCAAGCAGAAAGACCATGGGCCGGATGCATTGAGGTATTACTGCTATACGGTCCTGCCGAAATGGCGGATCGGCGCATAGGAGGGAATATATGGCACAGAAACAGAATACGGGAACAGAGGCGCCTGTCGTGACGATGGACGCCTTTTCCAATCCAGCGGCAAGGATCGGGTTCGGGACGCTGGACCTTCTGCAGGCGACCGAGTACCCCATGACCCGGATGACGCAGAATTACCAGCTTCTGACCAGCCTGTACCGGGAAAACTGGATCATCCAGAACATTATCGCCACGATCCCCAATGATATGATGCGGAAATGGTATGATCTGAGGACCGGGGCTGATCCGGAGTACTTAAAGCAGATGACCCGCCTGGAGCGGCGGACGCAGATCCGGAAGAAACTGCTCCTGGGGATGTACTGGGGGAGGCTTTATGGCGGAGCCGCAGGAGTGATCCTAATCAAAGGACACAACGATATGAGCCGCCCGCTGGAACTGGATGCGGTCATGCCTGGAAGCTTCCTGGGGCTTCATATCCTGGACCGGTGGAATGGCATTTATCCGGAAACAGATCTGGTATCCGATCCGGAGGATCCGGATTTCGGTCTCCCGGAATTTTACATGATCCGCAATGAGGAGACCGGAATGACAGCGGCCCGCGTACACCACAGCCGGGTGATCCGCTTTATCGGCCGGGAACTCCCCTGGATGGAACAGGTGACGGAGCAGTACTGGGGAGAATCGGAGATCGAAGCGGTCTATGAAGAGCTTACCAGACGGGATAATGTGGCTGGGAACATCGCGACCCTTACTTTCCGGGCGAATATCAATTACCAGGAAACAGACGGGCTGGACCAGCTTCTGGGGACGGCCAACACGGAAATGCAGCGCCGCTTCTGGAATACTATGGCGGCCCAGTCAGTAATGGAAAGTAATTTCGGGACAAGGATGATCAATAAGGGGGATGCGATCCACAACACGCAGTATACCTTTACTGGCCTTCCGGATGTCTATGACCGGGTCATGATGGATGTGGCGGGGGCGGCAAGGACGCCGGTGACGAAGCTTTTCGGACGGTCTCCCGCAGGGATGAATGCAACAGGAGAATCCGATCTGAAGAATTATTATGACTATATTGACGGACTAAGGGAGACGGAACTTCGTGGAATCATTGAACGGCTGCTTCCGGTCATGGCATTATCAGCATGGGGGATAATCCCGGACGATATGGAGGTTGTTTTCCCGCCGATGCAGACACCGGATGCCAGGGAAGTGGCGGAGATCACGGAGCGGAAGAGCAACGCGGTCCTCGCGGTTTATCAGAATGACCTCATCGATGCGGAGACGGCCATGCAGGAGCTGAAGCAGCTGTCAGATGAAACCGGTCTGTACAGCAAGATCTCTGATGAAGCAATCGAAGCCGGAAGAGGTGTGTTTTATTCGGACAGCCGGCTGCGGGACCCGATGTCCGGCCTGGAGTTTCCGGGAAACCCGGAAGAAGGGGGCGGGGGATTAGAAGATGACGAAGAAGATCCGGCCGGCGAAGGAAACTGATGTGACCGCCTATCTGCGGCGGCTGTTCCTTAAGACGGAGCAGGAACTGATCCGGGAGATCAAGAGAAAGCGGTCGGCCGGATATGTGGATTATGCGGAGGTAGCGGCCCTGGAACGGGTCCAGAAAATCCTTCAGGACATGGTGGACGAATCCTGGGAGTATATTCCGGAAATGATTGAGACTATTTTTTACCATTCAGACAAAGATGCAGCGGGTTATGCCAATGCCAGGACGCTCACAGCGGCCCAGACGGACGTTGTACAGCAGCTGTCCAATAATCTGCTGGGCGAGATCATGGAAATGGCGGGAACGGCCAGGAAAAGTGTGGAGGCGGTGTTTACCATCGCCAGACTGGAAAATGATCCGTTCCGGAGGCTTACCCTGGAACAGGTCCTGCGCCAGGAGGCGGCGGGCAGTCCATGGATCAGAAGCAGCAGGGACCTGGTAAAAAAGATGGAACAGGACGGGATCACGGCATTCGTGGATAAGTCCGGCCGCCGGTGGAGCCTCCGTGCATACGGAAATATGGCGGTGCGCACCACGGCCCGACAGGCGGAGGTGGCCGCGCTTTTGACGGCCGATAATCACGATCTCTGGCAGATTATAAAGATTGGCAGCACGTGTCCGGTATGCGCGCCTCTGGAAGGCCGGGTCTATTCCAAAAGCGGAACAAATCCGGATTATCCGCCGTTATCGATGGCCTTCGGGAAGGTGGATCCGGCGGGAGGGGACAACCTGGCAAACACCTGGCTGAATATCCACCCAAACTGCCTCCATATGCTGACGAAGTACACTACGGTCGGAAAGACCGAAAAACAGATCCGGAGGGACCGGGATTTCTCGGATCCGGAGAAGAATCCGGTCACAAAAGACCCTCGGAGTAAGAAGCAGATCGCGGCCTACCGGGAGAAGGAGCGGAACAGGAGGAAGCTGCTGGCAGATATGAAGCAGCATAAGGAATACAGGGCGGTTCTGGGAAGAGAAGTGCCAAAAGATTTTGCAAAGTTCCGGGAGATGAAGTATAATGGGAGTGGGAAGTGGGAGTATTTAAAGGGCTTGAAGCGATATTTAGATCAATATCCGACAAGTAACAGGAAATTTTATGATGCCGGGGAAGAATTAAAGAGACTGGGGATTAAGAAAGGTGTTCTTTTACCATCTGTTCTTGTACAGGCATTTATATTACCCGAGGGAAAGAAAGATCCATATCATATTATGAACCGGATGCTGGGGCGTAATATGACAGATGACGATGTTCGCTCTTATATGACTAAAGCGAAAGCAATGTTTGTTCAATGGGGAGGAAAACGCCTGGTATTTTATGGGAATTCGGGAATCGCAGTCATTACAAAGGTGAACGAAGATTGGATTTATAAAACTGCGTGGAAGCGGGCAGACTTTGACGAAGAAACAGGACAGATTTTGGAGGTGTTGAAGAAATATGGCATATGATTTGGATTATGAGTCAGACCATCATTGTCCCGTTTTTGGCAGGGTCATTGACAGTGATTTGTGTTATGAGTCTTTGATGGCGTTAAGTCGCGCTGTTAAAGTGTCTTCTGTGCCGGAACTTGTCGAGATACAGGACGTTGAAAAAGCCAGGAAGATTTGCGCGAAGTGTCCGTATAGCGAGTTGTAGTATTTTTATTGCGACGCCGCAATGAAAGGAATAAAAGATGATACAGTATTATGGTTATACCATAAGCCCGAACCAGATTGAGACTGGCGAGGGCTTTTTAATTTGCCGGAACGTGCCCATCAGCCGGACCGGAGACCAGGAGTACTTGGGCTGGGAGATCGGGATCCCGGGGGCGGGAGGCGGACAGATTGTAACGGTCCACCGGCCTCCAGAGGAAGTGTTTTCCACGGCAGCCCTGGCAAGCTTTGAAGGGAAACCGGTGACGAATGATCATCCGCCGGTACTGATCGGGCCGGATGATGTGAAAACGTATGAGATGGGCCACGCCCAGAACGTGCGCCGGGGAGATGGAGAGTGGGAGGAGTACACCCTGGCGGATCTTCATATCCATGACCGGGAACTGATCGATGCCGTCCAGAGCGGGAAACGGGAGATCTCCTGTGGGTATGAATGCGAGTATGTCCCCAATGGGGACGGGACCTATACACAGAGGAATATCAGAGGGAATCATGTGGCAGTCGTGGAACGGGGAAGAGCCGGGAAACGGGCTGCCATTTTAGATTCAGATAAAAAGAAGGCGAAAGAGCCGGAAAGGAAAGGGAACATGAATAAAAAAGGACTGTTTTTCAAACTATTCGGACAGGCAGTAAAGGATAAAAGTCCGGAGGAGATCGAGCAGATGGCCATGGATGCGGCGGCCGCTCTGGAAGCGGAGAAGCCGGCGGACGGACAGGCAGAAGGGCAGAAGGAAGAACCGGCAAAAGAAACGGCTTCAGATGAGGCTGTCATTGATGCCATTGCTGAAAAAATCCTGGCGAAGCTGGAGGAGAAGGGGGCATGCAAAAAGAAAGAAGAAACAAAGGATGCCCTGGATGCTGCCCTTGAGAAGCTGACAGAGGGCGGGGATCCTGGGCAGGCCGGGGAAACAGAAAAAACATCTGGCGATACGGAAAAGGAGACCAGAACCGGGACCGGAATGGACAGATCCACGGCAGCGGGAATTTTAAAGGCCATGCGTCCGGCGGTGGCTGCCATCAAAGACGAGAAGGAACGTCTGGCCGTTTCGGATGCGCTGATCCGTCTGGTGATGGCAGAGGATGCCCAGGACGATATTTCCGCCATCTTAAAGGCATCCCAGGCAAACGGAAAAAAAGCAGCCGTGAACACGGTGACTGTGGACACAGACGCGATCCAGGATGCGTATGACGCTATGAATCCCCACAGGGGCAGAAAGGAGACGAAGTAAGATGAAAGGACAGGTAATCGGAAAGACCATGCTGCACGGATATGCGGGAAGCTATTCCAGGCAGCCGGATATGGTGGTGGATACCCACCCGCACGGAGGAAAGGCGGAGATCCCGTTTGGCTTCCCGGTAGCGGCAGGCGCAGACGGGGCAGTTGCTGAATGGGCAGAGACTTCCACAGCAGGGAATTTTGTGGGCGTAGCCGTCCGTGAGATCAAGTCGGCCATGGACTACATGAACCAGAATGCGGGCACCTACAGGCCCGGAGAAGCCCTTCCCGTGTTAAAACGCGGATGCGTGAACGTGATCTGCCAGAATGGGACACCGGCTGCGGGAAAGGCCGTGTACGTCCGGACAAAGAAAAATGAATCTTTTCCCAATGCGGTGGTGGGCGGATTTGAGGCCGCAGAGGACACCACAAATTCAGTGAAACTCTCAAATGTACAGTGGAAGGGAACGGCAGACGCAAACGGAGTGGCGGAGCTGCGGATCCTGACCATCCAGAATGCGTAAGGAGGAATCAGAGATGGCATTTAAGAACGTAGGTACTTTTGATCTGGGAAGAGCCGCATCCGGTGCGGCGAGAGGCGGCAATGCAGCTGTGTTTAGCCTGGATGCGGATGGAATCGCATCCGGACAGGCATTCCTGACATCTGAGCTGGAAAAGCGCGACATGATGGTACGGACGCCTCTGACCAGCTTTACATATGCCCGTGATATCCCGGTCCGCGTTGGAGGCGGATGGGCGGAGACTGTATCCGCCATGCAGGTAGGATATGGGATTGCCGGAGGTTCTGGGGACGGTATCGTCCATGCCGGAGGCTCCAACGGGATCCCCATGGTGCAGGCAGACTTTTCCAAGGGCACATATAAGGCCCATATGATCGCCGCCGGGACCCGTGTGATGTGGGTGGACATGCAGCGCGGGAACATGACTGGAAGGAACCTGGACAGCCTTCTGCGGGACGGGCTCCGTATGGCTTATGACAAACACCTGGAAGAGAACACATACGTCGGCTTTAAGCGCTACGGAACCACAGGACTCTTAAATAACCCGGACGTGGTGGTCCTGGATGCGGCATCCAACGGCGCGGATCTGTCCAGTACGAAGTTTAAGGACAAAACGCCGGATATGATCCTGAAGGATATCAACGACGCGATCCTTTATGCCTGGTCCCAGTGTGAGTACGACCGGGATGCGGTACCCAACCACATTATCATGCCCTATGAGCAGTTCAACTACCTGGCTACCACGAAGGTGACAGATCTGGCGGAAAAGACCATCCTGACATTCCTTCTGGAAAATAATGTGGCAAAGCAGAACGGAGCTGACCTGTTTATCGGAGCCACTTCCTGGTGCAAGGGGGCCGGGGACGAAAGCGAGGACCGTATGGTTGTCTATTGTAACCGCGAAAAGTATCTGGCCATGGATGAACTGGTGCCCCTTACCAGAGCCATGACAGGGCCCAATACGGCAGAATTCTGTTATGATACTGCGTATGCCGGAAACCTGTCAGAGGTGGAAGTGTTCTATGATCAGACCATGGTCTATGTAGACGGGATTTAGGAGGTGCCTGGATGTTTATCGTATCAAAACGGAGTTATGCAGTGAGACTTTCCAACGGATCCTTTTACCGAATCCCGAAGGATTTTATCGGGGAGATCCCGGAAGAGGTGGCAGAAAGCAGACTGGTACAGAGGGCAGTCCGGAGCGGATCCATTGCGGTCCCCTCCGGGACCCGGGACCGGGAGCTTTTAGAAGCGGACCAGAAAGCGGAGGAACTGCTGAAAGAGAACGACATCCGGCCGGATGCGGGGGAGGAAGCAGGCGGACCTTTAGAGGAACAGCCGGAAACGGATGAGACTCCGAAGGCTGGAAACACCAGACGCGGAAGAAAATAAAGGAGGGCAGCACATGACCACCAGAGACAACAGGATGGGAGCCTTGTTCCAGGCCGCAAAAGCAGCCGCGGCCAATGTGCCGCAGCCAGGGGAGCGCGGCTCCTATACGGCGGATATGTTCCGGGAGGATTTTCCACAGTTCACTGTCCGGGTGCCGTCGGATACAGAGGAAAGCGGGGAAACTATGAAAGATGCGGTCCCGGAAAAAATGCTGGAGCTGTTTATCAGCCAGGCCAATGACAGCGTGCTTCCTGGCCGGTGGAGCTCCCTCTGGAGGTATGCTGCCGGACTGTATGTGGCCCATTTTGCGGCCCTGTATCTGAAGACGTATACTCCTGGATCCGGAAGTGCTGCCCAGGTGGCCGTAAATGCGCAGAACACTGGCACCGTGAAGGCGGCCTCCATGGGAGATACGTCCATCAGCTACGATAACAGCGCAGTAACAGCTGGAACCGAGAAATGGGGCAGCTGGAACGCCACCCAGTACGGTTCCCAGCTGGTGACAATGGCACGTATGGTCGGAATGGGGGGAATGTATGTTATTTGATAATCCTGTTTTCGGAAACTGGTACACAGACACGGTGGATATCTGGCGGATGGTCCCGGTCCGTGATGGAAATCTGGATGGCATGGAACGGAAAAAGATCAACCAGAATCCAGTGCCGTGCCGGGTGTATGAGACAAAGAAGGAGGGGCCGGCGATTGGTGAGAACGCAGCCCGGGAGAGGGCCGTGGAAAAGCTGGCCTGTGATCTGGCTGCGGATATCCGGGCTGGGGATGAGCTGTATGTGATCCGCGGCGGGAACCTGGGACATGCGAACCAGGGAGTGAGGTATACCGCCGGTCCTCCGGCGCGGTACTATGACCCGGTGGGAAGCGTTTCCACCGGCCTGGCGCACCAGGAAGTGGGGCTGTTGAGAGACAACATCATCAGGAGGTGAGGGAATGTCCAGCTTTGGATCGCAGATCCGGAAGCGGATCGGAGAACTTTATAAGGCCGGCCAGGATGTTCCCGGGATCCTGGAGGCGGTGGCAGAAGGAGCCACTATTGAGGCGGTGCGGGTGGCGGGTCAAAATACACCCCCAAATGACGGGACCCTGGCCGGGACGAATACCAGGAGCGGACAGATGGCGGAACACTGGGCAACGGACAGCGTGACGACGCCTGTGATTACGGAGGGAGCCGGGGCCAGGACGTACACCACGGAGCTGAATAACAATATGCAGTATGCCAGTTATGTCAATGATGGCCACCGGATGGATAAACATTTTGTTCCGGGGCTGATCATCAATGGAAATCTGCTGGAGGAAAGTCCGGATGGCTCCGGAGGACTGGTAGTTGGCACAAAGACCACCTTCGTGAAGGGAAAGTACATGAAGGAAAAGGCCGTAGGGAAGTACCGTTCTGTGGTCCGGAAGGAACTGGAAAAACGGGTAAAGGAGGCGTTCCGGTGAAGTTTACACTGATGGGGGTCCTGGACAGTCTGGCGGGAGTTTTAAAGAAGGGGTATCCGGAATATCCGGTGTATATAGAACCGGGAATACAGGAGACGGAGGTTCCCTGTTTCTTTCTCTTTCTTATGCCGTCAGAAATCTCCGGGGAGACCGGAGGCCGGTATCTGCGGGACCTGGGCATTGACATTGTATTTGTGCAGCAGAGGAATATCCAGGATGGAAACAGGGGGATGCTTTCCGTGGCGGAATATCTGGACGGGGCGCTGGACTGTTTTTCCTATACGGACGGGAGCGGGGATACGGCTCTGATCCGTACCTTTGAAAGAAACTGGAAGACCGAGGACCAGGTACTGCATTACCAGTTCCATATCCGGCAGCGGGTATCGGTCCCTGGGGAAAGCGACTATATGAGAGAAATGGAGGAGAATCATGCCGGTATCAAAAAGCAGAAATAAAACGGCTGTGGAAAAGGATACACAGCCGGTAAGAAGGTATGCAACAGAAAAGCTTTTAAAGAGCAGCCATCTGAAGGAATATCAGCCGGATTTCGCCAGGGTGATCCTTACAGAGCCGGAATACAGCGTGGAGGAGGCCAGGGCGGCGCTGGAGGCTGTATTGGGGCGCGGGAATGCTGGTCACGGAAAAAAACAGTTGTAAAGACTTCTGGCTCTGGTATAATGAAACCATCAGATACGAAAGAGGTTGCCGACGTGCATGTAGTGGGAAAAATAGATCAGGAAATATATCAATGCATTACGAATGACATCGTGACAGATGAGGTGATTATTACGGATGAGAGGATTGAGCATATCAAAGAACGTCATCCAAACGACTATGAGCGGTTTTGTTCGTATATTCCGGAAATGATTTCAAATCCAGATTATATTATCGAAGCGAATAAACCAAATACAGGAGTTATACTGAAAGAAATTGAAGAACACGGCGAAAAATTCAAATTGGTTCTTCGTATTAAAGTCCAGGGAGATCCCGATGAATATAAGAATTCCATAATGACTTTCTGGCATATAGGAGAAACGACCTGGAAGAAGAGCCTTAAAAACAAAAAGATCCTTTACAAACGGGAATAAATTCGTTATAATCTTTATAGAATAGAAAGGGATCTTCGAGGTGAAAAAAGCGTCTTCATGCGCCGCATGCCTTGTGCAATGGGCAAAAGAGATGTCGGGAGTGACGCTCCGGCCGAAGATTCCTTTTTATTATGGCTTTACCCGGATGATTATTTGAGGTGGTAGATTTCGTAGCGACCACACGCCGAAGGTATTGACAAGGGGAAACCCTGAGAGATGCAGGAGAGTGCTACGCCTGCCAAATAATCATCTGGTTAAGCAAATATAGATTATCAATACCACCAGTCAGAAATGTCCGGTGGTATTTTTGTACCCATTTTTAGCGTTGCGACATCGCAACGGAAAGGAGGCCCTATGTTCATTGAATTTAGGGGAGAAGTCCTGCCGGGGTATGTTCCCGGCCTCCCCGGAGATATGGTTAAGGTTCAGCGAAAAGCTGGGCCTTTTTGATTTCACGAGGTAGGCGTGAAAAATCTCTTGACATATTTGTTGCTACAAAGTATAATGGAGAATGTAGCAACAAAGAAAAGAGGTGAATATAGTGTCTGCTATGAAAAAAGGTACAAAGTTAACGGATAATCCTAAAGATTATATGCTTCGTGTTCGCATGGATAAAGAAACGGTAGAAAAACTTGACAAGATATGTGAAGTTGAAAGTGCCAGTCGTTCAGAAGTTGTGAGAAATGGGATTGAAGAACAGTACCAGAAATTAAAAAAATAGAAGTTCGCTCCACCTACCAAGTTTAACGAACTTCTATACGACACAGAGGTTTCCCATCTGATAAATCTATCATATCATTTTGGGAAACTTCTTTCAAGACTATTTTGAAAGGAGCTTTTTATAATGGGAGATTTAATGATTTTTGAAGGTCATGAAGTAGAAGTATTTGAACTGAATGGAACTGTGCTTTTTAATCCATACCATGTGGGAGCATGTTTGGAACTGTCCGATAGTGCAGTAAGAATGGCAGTTGGAACCATGAATGAAAAACAGGTTGTCAAGGTGAAAAATTCGGATGTCAAGAGTATTGACATCCGAAAACTGAACAACGCCGGAGAGAATTTCCTCACCGAGAGCGGTGTGTATAAGCTGGTCTTTAAGAGCCGCAAGCCTAATGCAGAAGCATTTACTGACTGGGTGACGGATGAAGTCCTTCCCACTCTCCGCAAGACTGGTTCCTACGAAATGCCGAAGCAGAAACCGGAAAAGAAGAAAAAGAACCTTTCCGCCGCCAATATGCTTGTAAAGACGGTCAGCGGTATTTTTAAAGAAGCTGGGGTTGATCCAATGTTCATTGCGGCAGAGGCAAAACGCCTTTATAAAGAACAGGCAGACATTGATATTTAGATCCCATTGATTACAGACAACACCACGCAGACCTTATGGGACTGTACCAGTATCGCAAAAGAGCTGGGAATCCTCTCCGAATCCGGAAGACCCCATGACAAGGCAGTGAGCGGGATCATCCAGGATCTGGATATCTTCGAGGATGAGATCGTGCGGACCGCATTCAGCCGGAACGGCCATGACGGAGTGACTGTCCAGTATAAGGGAAGTGTCCTGGAGAAGGTCAGGGAATGGCTGGAGGAAAACCACTATCCGTCACTGATCGAATTGCAGCTTGCCAATGGCAATGTGAACAAGTGCAAGGTTCTTTACCGGGAGGTGGCGTAATGACGTATCGTGAATTCTGCACCCAGATCGTCCCGATGGTAAATGAACTCCAGGAAGAATGCCGGAAAATGGAGCCGGAAGAATTCCGAAAATTCCGTCAGGAGCTTATGGAAGCATCTGCTGTCAGACCAGAAATCTGCCGAGACTTTATGGAAGCAGTTCTGGATCTGATCCAGAAGAACATTTTCCAGAAAAACGGAGAGGTGGCATAGGCATGGATAGTGGTAAAATATTTGAAAAACTGCTTCATCTGGCGGTTTCCAAGGGGCTTATTGTCCGCTTCTGTCCCTTCGAGGCATCAGAGGGAAGACTGAAAGGAAACCGCCTGGGAATTGCCCAGGATTTAACGATGGATAAGATTAACTACAACCTGGCTCATGAGCTGGCCCATTCCTATCTGCATTATGATAAAGGGGACACGATCCATAGTGAACGTCATGCAGAATACGAGGAACAGGCGGACAGAGCCGCAGAGATGATTTTAGAACTGATAAAAACAGCATAACAACAACAGGTAATCAGAACGTCCTTCTACGGAGGGGCGTTCTTTTTATACAAATTTTTCAAAGAAAGTGAGGGATATCATATGGCAGGTGGAACATGGACCAGCCAGAACAAAGTACAGCCTGGTGTTTATATTAACACCAGATCCCGGGGAAATCTGGGCGTGAGCATCGGGGAGAAGGGAGTGGTGGCGATTGCAGAGCCGCTGTCCTGGGGCCCGTCCGGTGTGATCCAGGAGATCATTCCGGGAGAGGATTTAAAACCATTCACAGGGTATGATGTGACCAGCCCCAAAACCCTGTTTCTGCGTGAGATGATGAAAGGGAGTGATTCAACACCCGGCCCCATAAAGATCCTTCTTTACCGCCCCGCTGGCAGTGGAGGAGCAAAGGCGGCGGCTACAGTGGATGGGCTTACAGCAACCGCACGGTATGAGGGGATCCGGGGAAATGATATCACGGTGATCGTCCAGGCGGATCCGGATAAGGGCGATGTGTTTGATGTTGTCACGGTGATCGATGGATCCGCAGCGGACGAGCAGGAAGTAAAGACCATTGAGGAGCTGAAGGAAAATGCGTGGGTGAAATTCACCGGCACCGGAGCGCCTGCAGAGACGGCCGGACAGGCCCTGGAGGGAGGAAAAGACCCGGAGGTATCCCCATCGGACTATGCACAGTTCCTGACGGTCCTGGAGCCGTATACATTCGACATCCTGGTCTATGACGGGACAGACAGCGCCACCATGCAGGCCATGGCGTCCTTCGTGAAGCGCGTTTCGGAGAATGTGGGCTTAAAGTGCCAGGCCGTGATGGCTGGGGCAGAGACCAGTAACAGCGAGTGGGTGATCTCTGTAAACAACGGAGTAAAGCTGTCTGACGGGACAGAGTTGTCTCCGCAGCAGGCCACCTGGTGGCTGGGCGGCGCGGAGGCAGGAGCCCGGTATAACGAGTCCCTTACATACGCCCGGTATCCGGATGCCATTGAAGCATTTCCGAAGAAAAAGGATACGGAGATCAGTGAGGCTATCCAGAAGGGGGAAGTCGTTTTTATTGACAATTTTGGGACCGTGAAGGTATGTACAGATATCAACACGCTGACCAGCTTTTCAGTGGATAAAGGCCAGGAATATTCCAAAAACCGTGTCATGCGTGTGTTAAACCAGTTCTGTAACGACGTATACAGGCAGTTTTCCCTGTATTATATCGGAAAAGTGGATAATAACGAGTCCGGCCGGGGACTGTTAAAGGGCTGGATCGTGGGATATCTCAATGAGATGCAGGCCAATGGCGGGATCCAGAATTTTGTCGCGGATGATGTTACGGTGCAGGCGGGAAACAGCGTGGATTCTGTTCTCGTTGGCGTGTGGCTTCAGCCGGTGGATGCCATTGAGAAGATCTATATGGATGTTGCCGTGTCTGTGAACGCAGAGGCGGTATAAGTGTAAAGGAGGCAGGATATGAGCTTTTTACTGGAGCGGGATGCCGTCAACGGAAAAGAGGGCCGCGGCTTTATGACCATTGACGGGGAAAACCATGAGATGTTCGGGCTGAAGAAATTCCAGTCGGACGCAGAGTTTCAGGAAGCAGATTTTAAGGTGGTGGGGACCCGGCTGGTACAGAAAAAGACCACAGGCGTTGCCCTGACCGGTTCCATGACGATCTATTATGGAACCCCTTATTTTCTGAAACTCTTACAGGAATATCTGAAAACGGGAAAGCTCCCGTATTTCACGATCCAGATCACCAATGACGATCCCTCCACTAGCGTGGGGACGCAGACGGTGGTCTTTTATAATGTCAAACTCCAGAAGCTTCCGGTGGCCGTCCTGGATGCGGAAGCCGATTATCTGGAGATGGAGGTATCATTTTCATACACACATGTGGAGGTTCTGGACTGGTTTAAGGATCCGGAGCAGTTAGGAGGAAATTAAGAATGGGAAATATTGCAGCATTTTTACAGCCGCCGGTGATGGGGGAGGAAAAAAAGGTCTGGATTTCCAGACGGTTTAAGGGGGAGGACGGAAAGCCGCTTCCTTTTGTGATCCGCGTGATCGATCAGGAGACCAATGCTAAGCTGTTAAAACAGGCGACCAGGAAGAACCGTGTGAACGGCCAGATGATCCAGGAGATGGATGCAGACCGGTATGGGAAGCTCCTGGTGGATGCCTGCGTAGTGGAACCGAACTTCCGCGATTCCGAGGTGTGTGCCTATTATAAGACTACGGATCCTCTGGAGGTTCCTGGGCGGATGCTCACGGCGGGCGAATATAACCGGCTGGTGGGCGAGATCCGGAAGCTTAATGAGCTGGTAGAGTCCGATGAAGAACTGGAGGCTCTGGAGGATACGGCAAAAAACTAGCGGAGGAGAATACCCTGGATTCCAGGCTGTGCCAGTACATGCTCTGTAATCACGGGATTCTCCCATCTGTAACCATGAAAATCCCATTGAAAGAACGGCTGCTTATGTGGGAGTTCTTGCGGAAGGAAATGAAGGAGGCAAAGAAAAACTGATGGGAGTAATTAACGAGACCTTAAAACTGACCGACCATTTTTCCGCCGCCTTCCAGACGTTTATCCAGATGGGATCCCGTTCGGCCAGTACCGCCGAGACCCTCCGGGAATCCACGGACCAGTATGCCAGGACATCCCAGTACGCGTCTCAGCAGCTGGATGCCCTGAAGGGCGTTCTGGCATCCCAGGAGTCCCTTTATGCGGCCCAGGGGCAGCGCCTGGATGCCCAGCGGCAGAAGGTGGCAGAACTGGCCGCCAGGCATGCAAAACTGGCCGCATCAAAGGGAATGGAGGCCGGAGCGACCACAAGGGCGGCAGAGTCTCTGGCCAGGGTCCAGATACAGGAACAGCGGATGCTCCAGGCAGCCTTAAAGACCTCTGAGGCCATGGAAAGGCAGAACACAGAGATCCTGAAATTTACAGACCGGATGGGAGGCGCATCGTCTGCGGTGGAGCAGACGGCCAGGAAACAGAAGCAGCACACAAAGGAGGTGGAGCGGACCTCCAGGGCTTCCGGAAAGCTTCTGAAGGCCACGACCCTCATCGCTGCGGCTGCCGGAGCTGCCCGCCTGGCAAAATCGTTCCTGGATTTTTCGGATACCCAGGCACAGATCACGGCCAGGCTGAATCTGATGAATGACGGCCTCCAGGAAACATCCGCACTGAACGAAATGATCTTCCAGTCGTCCCTGCGGTCCAGGGCTTCCTACCTGGATACGGCGGACGCCATCGCAAAAATGGGAGTCAATGCGGGAAATGCGTTTTCTTCCAATACGGAGCTGATCGCGTTCATGGAGCAGGTCAATAAACAGTTTGCCATTGGAGGGGCAACGGCCCAGGAGCAGAAGAACGCCATGGTGCAGCTGACCCAGGCCATGGCCGCCGGAGCACTCCGGGGCGAGGAATTAAATTCCATTCTGGATGCGGCTCCGGGAATCGCCAGGACCATTGAACAGAGCATGGGATGGGCGGAAGGCTCCATTAAAAAGTATGCGGAAAAGGGGATGGTTTCTGCCGGGGTTGTGAAGAACTCCCTTTTAAGCATGGCGGAGGAGACGAACGCGAAATTCCAGTCCATGCCGATGACCGTATCCCAGGCCATGACAATGATGGAAAGCATTGTTCAGCACAGTGTTTCCGGAATGGCGGCGGAGTGGAATGCATTCTTTAATTCAGCAGAGGGACAGGAACTTCTGATGGGAGCAATTTCCCTGGTTTCCATACTGGCAGATACGGGCGTTGCGGCGCTTTCGGCCCTGGGCCAGGGAGCCATGTTCGTGGCAGATAACCTGGACTTTATTCTTCCGGTCCTTGCTGCCGTTGCCCTGGGGCTTGCTGTGCTGCACCGACAGGCAATCCTTGCCGGAATCGCAAGTGTGGGAAGCGCCCTGGCGTCAGCGGCAGGCTGGGCCGCTGCCCACTGGCCGGTCCTTCTTCTGATCGCGGTTCTGGCCTCGGCGATGATCGCGGCCCAGCAGTTCGGTGTAGGTATGACTGAGGCATGCGGCTGGGTCGGCCAGGTACTGGGGATGCTTTATGCCATCGGCTATAACGTGTTTGCATCCCTGTGGAATGTGATCGCCGCCTTTGCGGAGTTTTTTGCCAATGTGTGGAACGATCCGCTGGGGGCAACCGCCCGGCTGTTTTTTGACATTTTTGATACGATCCTGGGGATCGTGGAGACAACGGCCGGGGCTATTGACGCACTTTTAGGCACCAGCCTGGCCGGTACCGTGGCGGGTTTCCGGGGGAAGATGTCCGGATGGGTGGACGATACCTTCGGAGAGAACGCCATCCAGATCAAACGGATGGCGGAACTGGATGTGTATGGTACCTCACAAAGCTGGGGGCAGAAGGGGGAAAATCTGGGAACCAGGCTGGATAACCTGAATCTGAACCTGGAGGATCTGACCGGAGGGCTTGGAGGGCTCCTGGACGGGTTCACTCCCGGCGCCATTGATAACGTGGGGACAGTCGGAAAGGTCAAGAAGGTGGACGATATCCGGCTGTCAGACGAGGATCTGAAGATCTACCGGGATCTGGCAGAGCGCCGGTATATGAATAAGATCGAACTGAAGACCCTGGCCCCGCAGATCAGTGTGACGATCCCGCCTTCCTCCGGCGGAAATCTGACTGCGGAGGACGTAGCAGACCATCTGAGAAGGATGCTGGTGGAGGAGATGAACTCGCAGACCGCAGTTTCCCATGGATAGGAGGAGGATTTATGGCGCGTGTAAAAAGCAGCTGTGCCATTTACGTGGTGTTTGGAGGAAGGAAGGTAAAGATCCCGGTAAATCCGGAGGAGATCGAGACCAGCTGTCCCACAGACCACAAGACATATGATGTGATCGGACTGGGGGAAATCGTGGTGCCCAGGAGGCCGTCTTTAAGAGAGGTTTCCTGGGAGTCTTTTTTTCCGGGAGACCGCTCGGAGCCGTATGTAAATACCGGAGCCGGAAAACCGGCCGGATATCTGGAAAGCTTTGAGACGGCCATGAAAGAGAAGCAGGTATGCCGTCTGGTCATTTCGGGATCCGGTGTCTGTGATACAAATATGCAATGTGTCATAACGGATTTTGAGACAAAAAACAAAGGCGGGGAGCCCGGTGACCTTTATTACAGTGTGGGATTCCAGGAATACCGGCCGTATGCACCGAAGATCCTGACGATCCTCAAAGAAGGGAACGATGGGCAGGGGAACGCGGAGGCATCAGCAGAATCGGAGCGCCCGGTGGAAAAGCCGGTACTGCGGGTAGGAGCTTCTGTGGTCGTCAACGGAGAGTACTGTTACGACAGTTACGGAAGCAGACCCCACGGAACAGCAAACAACCTGAGTACGACTGTGACCAGGATCGTTTCCGGGAACCCTTATCCGGTCCATGTGGGCCATTATGGATGGGTCCTGGAGAGTCAGCTTCAGATTATGGGATAAGAAGGGGGTGCAGAATGGAAAACAGATCTCTGGTCATCCAGGTAAAGAGTGAAACGGAGGTGGCATCCTATGATTACATTGATGTGGTCCGGGAAATCGAACTGACCACAAACCGCATGGATGCCCCGGGAAAGCTTGTATTCTCCTGCGTGGAGCAGGGGCCGTTGAAAATTTTTGAGGGCAGCTCTGTTGAATATGTGGTGGATGGAAAAAAGCTGTTTAAGGGATACATTTTTACCGTGGAGCGGGCCCACGATGGGGAGACTTCCTACACGGCCTATGATCAGCTGCGGTATTTAAAAGCCAGCGCCAGCTATGTATTTGAGAACATGTCCCTGTCTCAGATCATCGGGCAGATCGCGGCAGATTTCGGACTGAAAACCGGGAAACTGGAGGATCCGGGGTACGTATTTCCTAGCCTTATCAAGGAGGACGAGGGATGCCTGGACATCATTTTTGACGCTCTTTCAGAAACGATCACCCGGACAGGAAGGATCTTTCTGTTTTATGACGACGCGGGGGAACTGACACTGACAGAGGCAAAAAATCTTGTGACCGGGACCCTCATCGGAGATGGGAGCCTGGCATCGGATTATACCTATAAAAGGGATATTGACTCCGATACGTATAACCGTATCAAGCTGGTCCGGAAAAACGAAAAGAGCGGCAGGACGGACGTGTATATCCACGAGGATACGGAGACGATCCGGAAATGGGGACTGCTCCAGTATTATGCAGAGGTGGATGAGAACCTCAATGAGGCGCAGATCGACGAGATGTGCGGGGCCTATCTGTCCTACTATAACCGGGTCCTCCAGACCCTGAAGCTGGAAGCCATCGGCGTGCCGGGGATCCGTGCCGGGATGATCCTTCCAGTGAAGTTTAAGGATGTGGAGGTACTGGCGGGATCCCGTCTCCTGCTGGCAGAAAAGGTCACCCATAAATGGGACGGGGAATTCCATACCATGGACATAGAGGTGAAATCATTTGAACAGTTTGGAGGTGCAGAGATCGTATGACGACGGAACTGATCGGAGTGATCCAGGAGATCGTAAAAAACTATATCAAAGCGGTCAGGCTGACGGATAAAGCCACAGGCACAGTTTTGACAGAAGTCCCCCTGTCTGTGCAGGTGGATGCCAGCATTCCGCCGGTTTCCGGCCCGGCGCTTCTCCTTACGGACAGTGTGCGGGAACGGACAGAGCTGGTGAAGGGAGGAGCCGGTGGTACGGTGACAGTGACAGAGGGGCTGAAGGCGGGAGACAAGGTGCTGATGCTCCGGGTCAAAGGGGGACAGCAGTACATTATCCTGTCAAAACTCAGATAGAATGGGGGTGATGGAATGGCAACACTGCCAGAGGGAGTAGGACTGGATTCCGTGCTGACCTATGTGGACCAGCCTACGAAAACGTTCCTGATCGACTGGAATTCCCACCAGATCTCGGGATTTGCGGACGGACTGGAGGCCATGCGGCAGGCGGTGGAGATCATCCTCCAGAATGAACGGTTCCGGTGGCAGATCTATACAGCAGATTTTGGGAGTGAGCTGGAGGAACTGGTCGGAGAGGATTATGATTTTATCATCAGCGAGCTGCCCAGAAGGATCCGGGATGCCTTTTCCAGGGACAGCCGGATCCTGTCAGCAGATAATTTTGTGTTTTCGGACGGAAGCGGAGGAAAGCTGGTGTGCAGCTTTGACGTACACACCGTGTTCGGGACGATTTCAGAGGAGGTGGGAATGTGATCGATCTGAACGGATATACACGGGAGGCGATCCAGAAGGCCATGCTGGACCGGGTTCCGCGTACCCTGGACACCAGGGAGGGGAGTGTGATCCAGACAGCCCTGGGACCGGCTGCCTGGTATCTGGAGGGACTTTACATGCTGCTGGGACAGGTCCAGCAGAACGCCTATGCCAACACGGCGGCAGGCCAGTCCCTGGACTATATCTGTGCGGAGCGCGGGATCAGGAGGAAGGAGGCCGTGGCGGCCAGAAGGAAGGGAACGTTTAACGTACAGATCCGGGAAGGAGCGCTGTTTAAGACCATAAACGGGGCGGATTCCGTTCTTTTTATGTGTACCGGAAAACTTCTGGAGAAGACGGATGGGTCGTACACATACGAAATGGTGTGCCAGACGGCCGGACTTGCCGGAAACAGTTATTCCGGAAGTATCCTTCCGGTTTCGGCCATCAGCGGGCTCACGTCGGCAGTGATCGGGGAAACCATCCTGTCGGGGAGCGACGAAGAGGACGATGGCTCTCTGAGGGCCAGGTATTTTGAGACCTTTGATGTCCAGGCATTTGGGGGCAATATTATTTCTTACCGGACTGCGATCCTAGCAGTCTCGGGCGTCGGCGCTGTCCAGGTATATCCGGCCTGGAAGGGGGGAGGAACCGTCCTCTGCAGTATCCTGAACAGCCAGATGAAGCCGGCGGACAGCGGCCTTCTTAAGAAGGTTCAGGAACTGATCTGCCCGGCGGAGGAGGGGGAAGAACTGCCGTCTTCCAATGGATATGGCATGGCCCCCATCGGGGCATCAGTGACGATCACGACGGCAAACACGCTGGTGTTAAATATCTCATGCAGCATCCAGTTCGTTGAGGGTGTGGCCACGGGGGCGGAGATATACCGGGAGCGCGTCCGGGAAAAAATACAGGACTATCTGGATTCTGTCTGTGCAACCTGGGGAAATCCCATCAAGGGGCAGAAAATCGAATACGTGGTTTCAGTATATGTCTCACGAATCGCGGTGGCCGTTCTGGGAATTCCGGAGATCGTCAACGTGACAGATATTCTGATCAATGGATCCGGGAAGGATCTGGTTCTGACGGAAACTGCAGATTTACAGCAGATTCCAGAGTTAGGGACGGTGATGATCAATGGCGGCTGATCTGATCCATATACTTCCGGCATGGTTCCGCCCAGTCCGGGAATTCCAGGTTATTATGGAAGCCCATGGAGCGGCCCTGGACCAGGCAGAAAAGCAGATCCGGCAGACCTGGGATAACTGCTTTATCCAGACTGCAGACGCAGACACGATCCGGATGTATGAGGAATTGTTCGGACTGGTTTATAAACCAGGAGAAACATTGGAATTCCGCCGGCAGCGGATCCTCCAGATGTATAATATCATCCCGCCGTTTTCCATCGGCTTTTTCCACAGCCGGCTGAGGGAACTGTTCGGGAATGATTATTCCCTGGAGGTGGATCCGGTCAGAAGCACGATCCGCGTCATTGTGACCTCCAGCCAGTATGGAGCTGTGGATCTTCTGTATGGACTGGTATGGGATATTGTACCGGCGCACATGGAGGTGACGGCAAACCATCAGGTGACCAATGACATGGATGGAAAGCTTTGTATGGCAGGATTTGTGGCGGGAACCGTAGTCCAGACCATATAGGCCGATTTTAAGGAGGAAAACACATGGGAGCATATAAGAAAGCAGTGATCACGGACGCAGGCAGAGCCCTGGTGGCCCGGGCCGTGGCAGGGGAAACGGAAATCCGGTTTTCCCATGCCAGTACATCCGAGTACGTTTACCCGGATGGTACGAGATTCGAGGAGATAGAGACACTGGAGGGGGCCCGGCAGACGGTGCTTCCAGCCGATGCACGGGTGACGGATGGGACGCTGGTGAATGTGAGGGCCATGTTTGGCAATGAGAATATCCTGTCCCCCTATATGATCCAGAATATCGGACTGTATGCCATGGACGGGGAAAGGGAGATCCTCTTTGCTGTTTCCCAGGCGCAGGTGCCGGACCAGGTGCCAGCATACAACGGAGTGGCCCCGTCGTCCTTTATTTTCAATCTCTGCCTTGCGGTTGCACAGGCAGCGGAGATACGGGTGACCGTGGATCCGGCCGGGACCGTGACCATACAGGATATCCTGGAGATCCGGGAACAGCTCCGGAAGACAACGGAGACCGCAGAAAAGGCAGCCGGAAGTCTGATAACCGGTATTACGATTCCGGTCTCCGGCTGGAAGGATCTGACCTATACCATCGAAAATGCGGCGATCCAGGCCGACAGCATCGTGCATATCGGGTATGCGTTTGATTCTGTCCCGGCGGCCCAGAAGGCCAATATACGGGGGAGGACGGAAGCTGGAAAGCTGATACTGGTGGCAAAAAAAGTCCCTGCAGGGGACCTGGCCGTGGATGAGATCCTGATCCAGAATCTGAAAGGAGGCGTGT